>Ga0209208_10003218_pt1 | contig 23451 bp, 22 predicted proteins | sample S1TSphfallax_3_FD_187694 | JGI IMG/M metagenome (GOLD analysis project Ga0209208, IMG submission 187694) | Host-associated microbial communities from peat moss isolated from Minnesota, USA - S1T2_Fd - Sphagnum fallax MG (SPAdes) (version 2) | ecosystem: Host-associated > Plants > Peat moss >...
ATGTAGTAGACTCGGTGGCGATCATGTAGAAAAACATTTAGCCAAATTTGGCTACATACCATATATGAACGTTAAAAAGAAAGCCAAGGATCGTTCTATATTCTTTTTAGGTACTTAATGGAACTTATTATTAAAATCTGGGGACTTGGGAATTTTTTTAATTTTCGAAATCTGGCGAATTTGGGCCATTTTTTTCCATGAAAAATCCTTTGTATAGGTCAAAATAATATTTTTCAGGTCGAAATCTGGCGAAAGTTCGCCAGTAAAAAAAATCACTCAAGGAACTTATTAGGCGAAACTTGAAACTTGAAAGGCGCTGAGCGCCATGGCTGTGCTTCCTTCGAGCGCGCAGCAGCGCAGACACTAGAGTGCGGGAGCGGGGCAGCACAGCGGCGACGAAGAAGAAAAAGAAGACGGAGCTTCAACGCTGCGCTCGAGATTCTCAAGTAGCTTTCGCTTCCATAATTACTTTCGTTGCTCTAGTTGCTTTTTTCTCTTTCTATTTCTCTTTGTTGTATCCATGTTCGATTCATCCAACTGATGCTCTTACACCAAGAGATTCTACAAATGATTGGCGAGGTTATTGGTGCTTTAGGGTTTTAAGGTATGAACTCTAAAGTATCTAGAGAGAGAGAGAGAGAGAGAGAGTGTGTGTGTGTGTGTGTGTGTGTATGTGTGGCTGGCTGCTTGCTTGCTTGCTTGGTTTTTCTGTGTTGCTTTTTTTCTAGCGTGTTTCTGTAGTGGATGTGCAGATGAAGAAGATCGAGAGGGAGAAGAATATGTGAAGGGATGAGTGAAGCAGGCGACTACGTGCACTTTAAGGCCCGTGTGCCACTCCATCATATCCCCGTGAGTGCACTTGTGTCCTCCTAAATGAGCAACTGCTGCACATTCTGACTATTTTCTTTTGATGAAAGCATGAGTCGCTTGAACCTTGCCTTTATTATTACAGCATGTGTTTTTGTTGCACAAACCGAGAGAAAAGTGCCATGAGATGGCTGGGCACATGGGGTTGCAGATTGGGTCCAGTGGCACAAAGCATTGGTGCTTTTATGACTTTGGCCCTAAGTCTGTGCCACCTCTTGTCTGTCTCTCTGGTGTGGCTGGCTCAGCTGACATCTTCTACAAACAAATTCTATTCCTTTCTGCAAAGGTACATTTATGTCCAGCTTCATGTCCTTAGGCATTTGACTGCTGAGGAGTAGTTCATGACTCAATTTGTAGGGATTGATGAAAAAACTTAAGAAAAAGTGATAGGGTCGTTGCCGTACTCTTGAATTCTGCAAAACAATAGGAGAAGCTCTTGGCCATGAGGAGTACATCTGTGGTTGGAGTACTAGAACTGCAACCAAGACAATCATTTCAGCAGCACATGCCTTGCACACACTGTCATTTTTCAAAATCACAACAATCGACTGATGACTGCAATAAAAATGGTTGTGCTGATTGTTGGGTGAGAAAACAGGGCTATAGAGTGATTGCAGCAGATGCACCTGCTGTCTGGAACCACCTGGAATGGGTCTCATCCTTTGAGAAATTTCTGGATGCCCTAGGGGTCCACCAGGTATGAATCTCACTGGCTGACAAGAGGGGGTTTAGACTGGAGAGCTATGAAGAAAGGTCTAGGTGCTTGGATTGGTTATAATTTGCAAAGAGAGCTAACATCTAGTGTTGTGACATGGTAGGTGCATCTGTATGGAACCTCACTGGGCGGCTTCCTGGCACAATTGTTTGCACAATATCGCCCTCGTCGTGTTAAGTCATTGCTGCTCTCCAACACATTTGTTGACAACTGGGACTTTGAAGCAATTACACCATGGGCATCTCTGTGCGTGCATTATATCCTGTCCCTCCTTCCCTGATGCCAGCAGCATCCTTTGTGTCAACCTCAACTTTAACTAAACATTTGCCTGATGTGGAGGAGAAGGCTTTATTCCTCTTTTTTTTTTATGAGTTCCTTGGTATGTTGGAAGGTCCTGATTGTCTCTGTCTATTCAGATATCAAGGTTTTTTCCACCTATTAGCTTTGTATAACTTATTAGATGTGGTGGCAGAAAACTTGCTTCTTTCCTCTCAACAGTGGTTATCTTCTGTTTCAGAATGAAATCGGAGCATACATTTCTCCATCAGTTGATTGATGGCCTCTTCTCCAGTGAGCTGCTTATGTTTGATGGCTGTCCCTGATGGTTGGTGGGCAGGATAAGTTGGACACCAGAATTTTTGTTGAAACGTTACATTTTGTCGGGGATTCGAGATGGACCACAAGAACCTTCAATTGCTGATTCTATTGACTTTGTTGTGAAGCAGGTACCTCTCTCTGACAATGCACTTCTGTCCAGTGACAAGCCTACCCTTCATGTCTTTGCTAGTCCTCCCTCCACATGTTGTTTGTGATGCTTGAGGGACTAGTTTTTAGGCTAAGAAGTTTTCCAGGCTTAGGACCTGATGTATCAGTGATCCTTTTGGAAAACTGTCTACTGGGAACAGGAGATGCTAAAGCTCTATACTGAAGGTTGCCATCTGCACAGCTGGAGTCTTTGTCTAGAGAAGAGCTAGCGTCACGCTTGACTCTTAACACATTGCCAGCAGCAGTTGGCCACGTCACTCTGCCTGATGCGGCAGTCACTATCATGGATGTATGCTCTTCTTCCTTTTTGTATTTCTTCTTGGCAGGGAGAGGAGCATTTTTCACCTGTATTCTTCTGTTGATATTGACAAAGAAGAATATGTTTGTCTTGTCTGCACTGGATGTCAGTTGCTAAATTCTGGTCAGGCTGGGTGGCTTATATTGCAGACAAATGACTACTGTGCAGTCCCTTCCTTTCTGAAGGAGAAAGTCAGTGCTCGCTATCCTGGAGGACGCAGAGCCCTCTTGAAGTCAGGTGGTGATTTTCCCTTTCTTTCACGTGCAGATGAGGTCAATCTTCATGCACAGGTATCCTCCTTTCCACACAAATAGGCTTCTGCATGAGTTCCATGTGCAGAGGGACAAGATTGCTAAGCTGTACCTTTTCTGGAAAGAGAAGGTTTAGTGATAAATGATCCCTGGACACCTGCTCTTGTACAGATGAAACACTGTATTTATGTGGTTCCCTGTGGTATCAGGCTTGCCATACTCTTGAGAACATACAGAAAAGGATACTAACCTTAAACCACTTGGACCCAATGCTGGGATGTCCATCCTCCAGCTTGTGAAGCTCAGGTGGAAGATGTTCTTGGAAGGCAGTGTCATAGGGACTAGTGAGTTAGCTGCATGTGTGTATGGCCACACACACAGACAAGTCAGATCTACTATTTTGACTCAATGGGTAGAGAAGGCAAGTGGCGAATTTGTTCCATGTAGCTAGGTCATGATTAGTTCTGATATTTGTCTTCCTCTGCAGCTGCACTTGAGACGGGTTGGAGTTGAAGGGCAACCCCAGCTGACACCAAAGAACTCTGGTGAAGAAAGTTTTGGAGTGGACAACGATTATAAAAAGAAGGGCATTGGCAGTGACCTCAGGCAGGGCAACGTGGAAGGGCAACCCCAGCCGATGTTTCAGGACCCCATGGTTAAGGACAGAAGCAAGAGTTCATCTACCAGTGAAGAAATTCTTGAAGCAGACAACAATGTTAAAAGGAAGGGTGTTGGTGGTGACATCATGCAGGTTGGAGCTGAAGGACAACCCCAGCCCCCACTGAAGAACCTCACATTTACAGACAGAAGCAGCAGTTCATTTTGCAATGAAGAAATTCTCGAAAAGGATGAGGATTTCACAAGGAAGGGTGTTGAAAGCAACCCATTGCAGCATTGGGACTCAGAAAATACTTCTCCAGTAACTAATGGATCCACTGCAGGAGAGAGGCTTAATTAAGTTCTTCAGAAGTTGAAAAGCATCTCTTGACAACATTGTCCTCAAATTCTGTGACTAATGTTGGCCACCAAGTTAGAATATCTGGCTGCAAGTGAAGACCTGTTATCTTTCATTGTTTCCTTATTATCTGTCTCAGGTGCCATCAATGATGCATCAAGTCCTGTACTACCTAGTTCCAGTGGCACACTCTGCAGCTAGTGTTGCTGGGACCCACAAACAGAACAGTTGCCGGGATCCTTTCAGGGGGCTCTTATGTGCAGGTGCCTCATTGATAAGCCCATTCTCCCTGTTTTCCATAATGAGTGTAAGCTTAGTCTGTACAAATACAAAGTCATGTGCAGTCTTGAACAATCCTTCAGTCCTGAAATTTGGAGGATAATGTTGAAATTGAAATTTTGTATCCAGTAAGTTTAAAGTATTGCCATAAGGGATCAGACAGATTTCTGTTTCTATGGTATGAAAGAGAGTTTTCACTGTTGTTTATTTGTATCTTCATAATTCTTATTACTTAGAATCCTTCTTGATAGTTGGTTATAGGAACTATGGTTGGCACAAGTTCTAGGTACTATGAGTGGTAACAGGTAAGTTTCTTCTCGAAAACTTCTGCACACAAGTAATGCAGAATGTCAATGGTTTGTTGTTATTGTTGATTTATTGATGAGCATGGAATAATGCCTAAGATTTTTGAATCTCAGAACTTATTTGTGAACCTTTCATTTGCATTGCACGAGCCAAAATCATCAGTGTGTAATTGTTTTACAATGAAAAATAATATCTATATATGAAGATAGGTTTTTCTTTGTGTTTTTGGATGTGATCACATCTCAACCCTCCCTCCCAAACTGTGGAGCCCCCACTCTGCATTGGTATTGCTGAAAAGCTCTCAACAAAGTGGTGTGTGGGGGAATGGAGATACCAATGGAGCAAGAGTTAATAAATTAGAGTGATTTTTGTCTTTAAGAATTAAATTTTAAAAATTTCATGGCTTTTTTCATTAGAATTTTAAAGGCAAGTCGGTTTTTATCAATATATATTTGGAATGGGTCATTGTGGTGGGTGTGTGGGGGAATGGAGATACATTTTAATTGTTTATGTTATTGTGCAGAGATGTGTCCCAGTATAGATAGATTGTTCCAGGTTGAGTTCAAATGTTATATTTGTTGCATATGTTATTGTGAAAATCTCATATGATGAATTGCTTGTTTTTTGGCATAACATTTTGTTTATTTATACAGTAGTTGTTCAACATTAATTATGTTAGATAAGAATTGTATGGTGTCATTTGATCATTTTTTCTTATTGGTGTATTTGAATCAAATATTGTATAATACATTTTAGAATTGAAGGTATGTATTTTAACTAGTATCCAATGATTGTAGGTTTTTGTACATATAATGTTTGCATCATAATTATTAGATGCTACTTGCTCAACCAGTTGGATTGAGAAGTTTGTTTCCATCTGCTTCAATTAATTGGAGTTCTTTGTGTCAATATTAGATGCCATTATGATCAACAATTCCATAATCAAATAATTATTTTGTTTGTTATGTTGAATGGGAAATGTTTGTTTTGGTTTATTTTGTTGTTTTTGGTTATATTATGTTTTGAAATATTTCTATGATCCTTTTCTGAAATTAGTTTTACATATGTTTTGCATAGTAACTTTGTATAATGTTGTGAGTTCATCTACGAAATGGAGATATGATAGTGTCATGCATATGTTGTGCATGTTAAGTAACACATTGTCAAATGTATATAGCAAAGGTCTATTATTAGGTAGTCAAATGTTTGTTTTCGTGCTTTGAATTTGTAAAACAAAATGCTAGGGCAATTAGCAATTGATACATATTAATTGTGAATGTTTTGAAGGTGTTTGATTTTGATATGTGGTGATGATATTGGATGTTTTGTAAAATTAATATTATTGGTATGACATTATTAGACAAGTATTAGAGAGGCCTTTGAGTGTTATGTCTTGAAAATTCACATGTTTTTGAATAAATTCTTTAAAATGAATTAGAATATTGATGGGGGATGCATCATTGTTTCTTTCTATATCCATTTGATATTTGTGAAATATATATTTTCAATATAGTTATTGTTCTTGTTGACAATTATTAGTTTAAGATCTATTTTTTTTGTTATAATGATTTTCATTATTTTGTAATTCTTTTTTTTAAATGTTAAGTATTGACTTTTACTTGTGAACATTGTTTGCTTTATAATGTATTTGATATTATTACATATTAGGTTTTTTTTGTACATGTTTGTTGTTACAATAATGTAACATTTTTTATTTGTTGCTTTCAATGGATATTTATCATCTAATGATTGATACCATTTTTTAATTCATTGTGAGGGATTATAAAAATTGTTTTATTCCATGAATGATTAAATAAGTTTATATTACATAAAAAAGGAAACACATTTTCAAAAACTAAAGTTTAAATTTAAAATATAACCACTTTGGAACTTTTCCAAAAGAATTGCATAATGAATTTTTTTTTGTCTTGTTTGTTATGTTAAATAACAATATTTGGTGGACTGTAATTTTTAATTGATTTTTTGAATGCAAAAAATGTTTGGATATTTGTTAAATTTAATGATGTGTTTGTGATTGGTAGAAATTGCAAAAATCTCCAAAAGCAATTTCCTTCAATTTTATTAAAAACTGAGACAAATGGTACAATTGATATTTGTCAATGCATATATATGAAATGTATTCAACCATAAAAATTTAATATTTTATGTCCTTGAACAATCTACAAAATTTGAATTTTTTGCAATTTGCATTTACTATTGGAACACATGATATCCAAGTAGTATCATGTTGAGTTATTCATGAGCAAATTTTCATTCATAAAATTGAACTACCTTTCAATTAATATTTAATTTTATAATAATATATGGTAACCATCACTATAACATTTATAATGCATATAATTACATGTGTGATTCAAAAATGTACAATCAATTTTATGATTCCAATATTCAAAAATAAATTATCAAAAGAAATTCATTATTATGAATAATGTGCTTTTACAAATGAGGTGAATACATCAATGTATGATTAAAATAAAAAAGTGTAAAATGTTTGAATTTCTTTTCAATTTTTTAAATAGATTGTGTTGTATAAATATGGTTAGAATGATGATGCATTAAAACTTTATCAAAAAAAGAAAAAACTTTTAAATCTTCTTTCTTCAAGAAAAAATGTAACATTTTCAATAATGAGCTTGGAAGTCAAAAGTGTGTTTTGATGTCAATTGTGTTTTTGGAATATTAAATATTCATGTTTTCAAATTACATGTGATTTGTTTTCATGCGTACTTCAATGTTGCTACAAGTTTTTGATGACATGAATGAATAACTTGTGAACTTTGTTAAGAACATTTACAAAGTTCATGTTAATTATTTGATTTGTCAAATTATTGTAAAAAAGGCTAAATAGTCAAATGCACATGCTTTTAAAAATAAGATCATGATTGGACATTTGATAACTATGAAATGGTTATAATTAAAATTTTGACTAATATGTGGTGAAAGTCAAAAAAACTATAACAATGAACATAGACCCATCATTTTTTTATAATCTTCCATATTATAAAGAATCAAGACAAGCACTATAAGATGCATTATTTTAATTGCAAATGGATCTATTTAAGGCCATCCATTTTACCATGCGAGACAACATTATTGATTGATATTCTAAAGTAGGACTTCAAAAGCTTCAAAAGCTTGTTTCTTTTAAAAGAACCCATCATCATGGCCAAGGGAAATAAGGAAGGAAGAAAAGAGAACTTTAGGAATCATCAAAGTTCTTGGGAAGGAAAACACTTGAATTTTGTTGGAATCATGGGGGGAGGTTGTAAGATGAACCTCTTTGATGTTGTCGCACTTGAACTCAAATTCCTAATGACTAGATTGTAATGAATTATTGAAGAGGAAGATGTTGATGACAAGGGCGATCCCAAGCTGACTAACATGCATCCGCATTGCACCACAATGTAACAAAAGGGGTTGCAATTGGTGTGACATAAAGGAAACAAGTCTACATTTCTTTTGTAAATGCATCACAGTTACTACAAGACCAATCATGTAAATCAATTACCTCTTCTTCTTCTTCTTCTTCTTGATCTCTATTATTACATGCTCCTATTGTTGTTAATTTCCCTCGTGCTACCATCTTCAAATTTGGTTTGTGATTTAAGTAAAAAGACATGATTTGATTGATCCCAAGTTCCCCTCTATGTTGTTATCAATTTGTGAATTCTTGCTGATGTTAATCATATTCCTAGAGTCCTTTTTTGTAATGGAAAAATTCAATAAATTCTACATGATTTAAATTGCAAATGTTTGCTACTACACCATTTGTAGAACAACCAACCCCATTTGTACTACTGTAACAATGTAGCTTGAATGTTGCATCCAATGAGCTTTTCGTTCCTATGTTACCATCAATATCATGTCATGAACCTCAACAACAACTACTCATGTTCATCTACAAGTTGAAAATCATTAACACCGGATTGCATGGTGCATTATTACAAGTAGCTTTAGTTGTAACAACTTCAACAAAGTTGACTTTCTAATCATCATCACTACCAATTTTCTATACCATTTGTGATATGCAAGTTAGTGTTGAACATACTATTACATGTTGCTGCTATAGAATGGACAAAGTATGAGAGTGATCAACAAGTTTTCATCTTTTTCCTTTTCTTTTTCTTACACATCCTAGTAGCAACAACTTGATCATCAACATGCAATTCAACCTAATAATAATATTAATTATTTCCTGATGTCCCTAAGCAATCACGCCATGAATTGCAAAATCACAAAACTCATTGGATTACTCATGTGGCTTGACATACAAGTCCATTTTGCTCATGAAGCCTTCAAGCATGGAATGGCAACCTTATTTAGGGTAGATGCAAGGTTGAGTGGGTCACTTTTGTGACATTGTGCCATTTTTTTCTTGGGCACCTTTTATTCAAATGTGTATGGTAATTAATATATCTATATACACAATAATTGGCAATTGAAATTAAATTAAAAAATTTATTATGAACACATCCATGTAGTTATTTTTTGAAAAAAAATCATCTGCTATAGTAATGGACTTTTAAAATCCGAAAATAGGGATTGGTTGGTTAGATTCAAAATTTAAAAATGTTAAAATTTGTATTGATTTTCATTCTAAATGTGTTATAGTGATCCAATGTAGGTTATAATATGAATGAAAAACTCAAATAAAAAATCCTTGCCATGAAAATTTTATCCAAATGATAGTCATGGACTTTTCAATGGTCAAAATTAGCCAATATTTTCATAAGTCCATAGAAAGTGCAATTTGAACTATTTTTCAAATTTTTTCCCTCACAAAAGAATGTTTCCACAAAATCTACATGGGGCCTATTAATATGGACTCCTATCACTCCATGACATATGCTTGACCAATAAAATATGAGCAAATTGCTAGCTCATCACTGAGCTAATGTTGTTTTTGGACTTTTATGGAGTACAAAACTTGTCAATAATGAGACATTCAATCTTACATCCACCCTTCATTCTTAAAGTATATAAAAGCAATAAAGTGTGTGATAGAAAGGTATAAAAATGACTTCAAAAAAAAAAAGTAGTCATGTACCCCAACAGAAACCTAAGCTACCAATCTTTCAATAGGAAACTTAATCCCTTGAAAATTTTAGCACTTGCCATTTTTAAAAAAACCTTTTGGCACTGTAAATAATTAATTTTGAAAATCTTGACATTTATTGAAAATGATTTAATCAATGTCAAAATGGTAAAAGTATTACATATATGTTATTTTTGATCTTTTGTCTTCTTTTCTAATACTATGGTTGGTGTAACCAAGTGAGAACAAAATCAACACACAGAGAACTTTATATTGATTTTAAAAATGTAGTTAAAAATTCAAATTTTGCATTATAATGTTATTTGCACTAGAGTTTTTATTTACCTTTTGCATAATTGAAGTTACTTAAAACATCCAAGTAAACAAAGAATTTTTAAAAAATCAAGAAAAATTAGATCATGCCATTGTAATTTGTGAGTTAGATGTGCACTTTAATACCAACACCTCAATTGAACTAAACATCCCACATGAAATCTCCATGTTAGAAAACACAAGCCCATTCTAAAAAACTTGGCTAACTAAAAAGCTACACAACATTCATTCTCCCTTCTCACCCTTCGGAAACCAAAATTACAAATTCTCACAAACAATTAACCCAAAGGAAAACCAAAACCCAATGGAAAATCAAACTAAAAACAAAACCTCTATATCTAATATGACTTCAAGTAGCCCAAATCTAATCTCTTTTAAATTTAAAAAAAAAAAAAAAAAAACCCCTAGAATCTACAAATCCCAATAGAACCAAAATAGAAAACTCTATGTTGTTGCAACCTGCCTCAAAACAAGATCATCCTCAAAAAAAATTTGTTGCATTTGTTTTATTTGGGGCATTTAACACAAGTAAGATGCACACAACAGCCCTAGCACACAAAAACCCTAGTCTCCTTATTATTTTTGAAACTGACTCAACTACCTTACATTCTGGATTACATCCAAAAGGTTCAGATGAATCCACCTAAACTTTAGATCCAGAATTTATAGAAGACAACCTTACAAAGGATTTTACAAAAACCTCCATATCCTGGTGCCTTGCTCTCTCCTTGTCACTGGAATTTGAAATTGTGGAATCAAATCATAAATATTTTAAATTGGACACCTTCCAAACCTTGCTTTGAGTAATTTAAACTTGAGACTCCTTTTGGAAGATTGGGTCCCTATTTGTTGAAACTTTCATAATGTATTATGGAATGGTCACACCCTTGCCTATTATGTTGGGTAAAGTGATGTGAGTCCCTTAGGTGACACACTCTCAACATAATGGGCAAAGGTGAGGCCATTTTATGAAATTATGGTCTGGGATCGCAGATGCAATGATTTTTTTATTTATAAAAATCATGTTCAACGATCATTTTGGTCACTATTACAAATGTATGATAATTGATGGAAGAATATGCCATATAATGTGGTGAAGAAAATGACATAATCTGCCACCCCAAATCTTAAGGATTAGAAAACACATTCTTATAACCGATAGTTCATAATGACCAAAGTTGAACAAAGAAGAAGAATTATGCAAACTCAAATATAATTTCACCATGCAAAAATATAATCTTCTTCAAAAAAATCCTCTAAATAAAGAAACCAAAATCCTCCAAAATCCTTCGAGATATCATAACTCTATAACTAATCTCAACTTTCAACACAAGCCAAAATATCATCTTTCAAAAAACCTTACATAAAAATAGACCTATTAGGTAACCTAGGGGCCCAAATTCCCTTAAGCTACTATACTCTATAATGAATCTAAACACAATAAATATCATGTTACATAAAATTACCTTTTACCAATGACCACCACTTTGTTTGTGTGTGCTAAAGATGATTGATTAAAGTATTTACACAATTTGGTCTCAGGGCCACACCTACATGGTGCATGAAGTCTTGATAGATAAGTAAAAATCCAAATAATAAATTTGTTCAAGCAAACAACCCTTTCCCCTTCCAAAATCATCAAACCTCTCATTGCCCAAAACAATCCTTAGTTGGAAACAAAATTGGAACAAGATCCATGAATATGGATTATGAAAAGAATTTTTTTAAGAAAAAAATTATGGTGAAAAATGAAATTTCTAGAAGATTTTTTTTGGAAAAGAACAACAAACACCCATGGTGACTCATCGTTAGAATAATTATTAATAATTATGGTGACTCATCCTTAGAATTAATAATTATTTGGTGACTCATCATTAGAATAATAATTAATTTGACTACAAGCTAATTATGAAAGTAAAAGAGTACTATGGTGAACCCTGTCTAGAAATCTGGCAATTTTTCTTAATTTTTGGTCAAATTATGGCTATTGACAATCTCAAAAAGCACTTGAGTTTAGCTGTTTTAATTTTTTGATTTTTTTCATATTGGCTAGACTGGCTAGTGGGAACTAATTGATTGAAATCCAAAAAGCCCAATTTGATAACGACAGCTGGAATGCCAGGTGTCTGTACATCAGACTGCCAGGTGGCTGATCCAGGCTGAGGCTCTTGCCGTCGCGCTGCAATGCATGCGTCGGTTCTCGTCGGGTTCATAATCAGCGTCTTTGCAGCTCCGTGGATTCATACTCTCGAGAATTTGGGTTTTGTTTGCAGCGATTTGTGGAGGAAAGAAAGATCTTTGTGTTTGCAGTACAAAATTTGAGACTGGAGGAAAAAATTTCAAAGGTTTTGGAGGCATTGTTGTTTTCCTGAAATACAAAACAAGAACAACAGGAGCAACAGGAGCAAGAGCATCATGAGTGCAGCAGAGGGATTGACGCAGCGGACCAGCAACAGGGACGATGGAACTCAGGTGCTGCCACCAGATGAGACGGACAAGAAGTACATGGAGAAGGGTTACAGGAAAAAAGCTGCGGAAGTGGTGAAGAAGCCAGGGGTACCCAGTCTGCTGATTGCAGTTGGGATCCCTTTGATTGCCGGGATTGTGGATGGTTTGGTGAACAGTCCTAGTGGAGCTTGGTACAAGCAGCTGGATAAGCCTTGGTGGAATCCTCCGGGTTTTCTGTTTGGAGCTGCGTGGAGTGTGCTCTACCCAGTCATGGGACTGGCTTCATGGCTGGTGTGGGCAGATGGCGGTTTCCAGAAACAGGGTTATCCTCTGGCTCTCTATGCAGCTCAGCTCCTGCTCAACTTGGCATGGCCTGCTCTCTTCTTCGGAGCTCATAGCATCGGCTTGGCCCTGGTTGATATCATCATACTTGCTATTCTGGTTGCCTTGACCGTCGCTGCTTTTCAACGTGTCAACCATGTTGCTGGTCACCTTTTGAAACCTTACTTGGCTTGGGTCATCTTTGCCACTGCTCTCACCATCAGTTTCTACATCAAAAACCATGGCTACACGGGAGCTTCAGATCAGGAGGAGCACACAGAAGAGTAAATCAATGATCCTGAGCTCACCCTTGTTGAGCTTTCCCTTCACCGCCTGGAAATCGGCAATGGGTTGTTGTTATTGGTGTTCTTGTTTTTGTTGTTGTTGTTACTGTGGGTCCTTAAGGCTAGTTGGGTTTCTACTTAGTCGTGTATACTGAAAATGTGTAGAAGCGGATCATAGAGGAGAGTGCTCTAGCTAATGTAGAGGATATAGGTCAAAGTCTTGTAGAGGAAGTTTGAAAGCAAAGGAAAGGAAGGAAGGAATAAACAAACAGACATCTATTCTCTTGCAACTCTGGGGACTCGTGAGGACTGCCACCACTCTCTTTGAAAGCAATTTCAATTTCTCTTTGCAACTTTCATGAGGACTGCAACCGTTCTCTTTGAAAACAATCCATTTCTTCTCTTTGCAACTCTACAGACTGCAATCATTCTCTTTGCAACAACTGTAACAACTTCAGAATCGGTTTACAACCTTTTTTCACAAAAAATTCCAATGCAGAAAAAATGCTGCATTTGCAGCCAAATAACATTGAAGTAAATTGGAGTAATTGTTTTGCAGATTTTGTAACCGCCCAGATTTTGCATCAAATTCTTCAAGCTCAGATTTCTCTCTCTTTGTCAGCAGCAGTGTTGCCAAAGATCTCATCAACAATAATAATACCATGAAGTACAATAACAATCGTGAGACCATTTTAGCCACAAAAATAGTAAAACCAGAAAAGAAAACCAATAAAAAATTTCAAGCATTTGGTTTGAAAACAGTCTCTTTTTTGGGACTTTTTCAATGCAGCCAAAGTGGTGATTATTCTAAGGAGGATTTAGCCAGATTGAGCTATAAGCAAGACATGAACTGAAGTTTTTTAATAATCCTTCTATATTTCTGGCTACACACTGAAAACTAAAGTTTTTTTTTTCTTTTTTTTCCCCCTCATTTTTGTAATTGAAAACTTTCAAAATCACTTCATTTTCGAAAAAACATGGGTCCAAATTTTTTTAGGTGTAGCAAAATTTTGTCACAATAATGTCATTTAAAAAAATATCTTCCTTATTTTTATGATACTGGGGACACAAAAGTGAATGATATTGATGAAATTTAGATGAAGTTTATTTTCTGACAATAAGAAAATATGGATGAAGTCTGTGAGGTCAAGGAATTAGGGTTTTCTACAATCACACAGAAGAGGGGAAACGTTTGGGCTGCTCTCTCGCGTTTGGCGTCTTCGCGTTGTTGCACACGGAGTGGTGTTGATCTGCCGCCATCGCTAGCGATTCTCCACCGCTATCATGGTATGTTGAGAGCTTTTTCTCTTCGGCTTTCTTACTCACTGCCTAGGGAGCGTTTTGAGTCTTTTTAAAAAAAATCTGTTATGGTTTAGTATGGTCCCGCCGTTTTGAGTCAAGCTGAAGTTCTTCTGTGGAGTGGCCCTCATTTTTTGCCTTCCTGCGGGCTCGTTGCTTGAAGAAGCACTTGAAGAGACTCGATGCTCCAAGCCACTGAATGCTTGACAAGCTTGGTAGAGCATTTGTGAGTATTTTACATTTCCATCCAAAGGTTGTATGAGACAAAAGACGGACTAAAGGTCAAGAATTGTGTGTGAGGAAAAAAAATTCAATTGTTGTTTATGGTACAAAAGTAATTTTGTTGGAGCAGATATGGACAGGCTCCAAAGCAATCACCTGGACCTCATAAGGAGAGGGAATGTCTGCCTCTAGTGGTAATGTTGAGGAACAGGCTGAAATATGCCCTCACATACCGTGAAGTGGTAGCTATTGTGATGCAACGGCTGATTGCCATTGATGGCAAGCTCCGCACTGACAAATGCTACCCAGCTGGTTTCATGGGTAGGTTCTTTCTTTGGACCTACCAGAAGATGTTGAGATGGTCTGCTTGGTGACCATCACCTTCTTCATGATTCTTGTCCTTAGTTTCTTCTGCTAAATGTATAGCTACACAGGGGAGTGTTAGCCATGGTGTTTGGGCTTGTAGGCATGCCTGCAACATTGCATTCAGTTTAGGTTATGTGTGATGTCCTTTTGGATGTAGATGGAGTATGGTCTTGATTTTTTGTATTTGTATAGAGAGCTTTGCCTTAGATGCTTGCTTTTAGAACTACCAGCTCAAATGAAATTGAAGCTTGCCCTCACAAGGTTGTTGTACCTTGAATGAGGATACTGTCAACATCATGGCTGAGTCTCCCCATTGTAACCAGAAATGTGACAGAAACACAGGACAGAGATTTTGTAGAATGGTTTGCCCAGATTTTGGGCAGAGTATTAAGTACCAATTTCTTATATCTGCTGACATTTTCAGAGCTGATGAAGTCAGCAGTTGGTTAGTCATGAGTGGCAGCTTATCACTGCTGTTGATGAAGAAGTTTGTCTGACAGTTTGTCAGTGACTCTCAGAAGGCTGTAAAGACTTTGACTCATTTTCATGTTACTTTTTCAAATTGTTTGTTGTGGAGATTCCTCTGCAATTTCATAGGTAATATGGTGTTGATTTGTGTATGTAAATCCACCCCTTATAATTTCTGTCTCTGTGACTCGTCTGCAGATGTCATTTCCATTGCCAAAACCAATGAAAACTTTTGATTGCTGTATGACAGCAAGGGATGGTTTACCCTCCACCACATTGACTTAGAGGGAGCCAAGGTACTTACACTCCTGCTATTCTGCTCATTCTTTTCACATACCTATGCCGAGGTCTTGATTGCAGTCATTTCATTCAACTGTGACTGACTGTACATGTGTCTCACTCTCTTTCTTCTTTGTTTCAGTGTTCCAGGACTACTTCTAACAGATTGTCTTGTTTGTTGGCTTTGAAGTATAAGCTCTGCAAAGTTCGCAGTGCCCAATTTGGTGAGAAGGGTGTTCCACACATCACAACCTTTGATGGCCAGACTATCAGGTAGCTGATTTGTAATCTGATTTGCATGGGATGAAATGTTCTTCCTTCACATATATTGTTCCTTTGTTGTCTGTTTTGATGAATATCTTTTTCTTGGGCAGGTATCCAGATCCGCTTATTAAGGTGAATGACACTGAAGATCAACATTGAAACTGCCAAGGTTGTGGAATTCATCAAGTTTGACATTGTCATGGTGACTGGTGGACATAACAGAGGTTGCATTGGTGTCATTCAGCACCGTAAGAAGCATAAAGGCAGCTTCGATGCCATACATGTTGTGGATGCTGCAGGCAGAGAACTAAGCCCTGTTTTACACTTCCCCAAGGCAAGGGTATCAAGCTTTCTATTGTGGATGAGGCCAAGAAGTGGGCTACTCTAAGGCTGCTGCTTCATACACTGGTTTAAAGAGAGATCAATTTGACATTGCAATTTCGACCAGTCATGTTTGCAATTTTCTTGACAAAAAATGCAGAACTCGCTTCTGGTGTTGCATGTGTTTTTGAACCATGTCAACCTACAAAGAGGGGATTCAGACTGAAGAAATTTAACTGATTTAGAATTTTCCTATTTTACATTTAAACAGCTATTCAACTGCACAACATCAACAGAGTTGTTGTAATTTCTTATAAACTGATTTGATGCATTAAGGAAATGGCCCAAGATTTGCATTACTGCTCTGCAGACACTCAATAAATTGAAGGTGAGAATACTACCACATAATTAATGTAGGAGAAACTGCATCACCAACCAAGCCCAGTGCCTTGGTGACATAGTAAACATAGTCATCCAAGTTGCTGACAACCAGTGTTTGGGTCAGTGTAGTTACAAGGAAAGCACTAAGTTAAACACTACATCTAGATTCACAGCCATTCATAACACCTCATACTGGCAACTGTACTGACCTTGGAGTGGAATGCTAGTCTTATAAGTTGCTAAACTTACTGCACAAAAAAAGTGTAAGAGTCATCATCAGCAACCATTCATTTGAAATCCCCAGTGATACTCAGTGTTTTTAGTTTCTATTCAAGAAACTCTTTGCATTAAATGATCATGATAAGGAAAATATATCAGAAACCTCCACAATTTGATGCCACCACATACCTTACTCCACCATACTGGATCACCAGTTAGCCCAGTACCGAATGAACTTGCAGGCTCCACCAGCCCAAAGCCATCCAATCAAATTTTGCAGTGATTTCTGCCTTCAGCCCTTTTCCTATCTCTCCTCTACTGAGTATTCACCCATATGCAGGGTATGGTGGAGAGCCCCCATATGGATGAGATGATGTTTCATAAACCTGATTTTTGCTGTGCACCTTGCTACCATCATAACCCTGCTTTCTGTTATAAGATGCCCCTCCAGCATCTGAATACGACTCATAAACCAAAGGGTGACCATGTGTGGTATCAGTGGGGATCTGTTGTTCATAGGTCATATCATAAGGAGGTAGACTGTCATCATATGGTGGAACAGATCGAGCATATGGGTAGTGACCATAGCCTGTTGAAGGAGGTTGCTGGTAGCGCATATGTGCTTCATGCCGTAGAAAATCTTCACGTTGTTTTGCTTGCTTTGCACGCAATTGTGTCATCTTCTGCTGATACTGCTCCTGGATCTCTCTCAAGATCTGCACCGCATGCACAAAAGAGTACTGTTGGCAAACCTGCCTCTTATGAACACATTTGTATTCCAGCATGTTAGTTTCCCCACTGAAGAGAAACCTCAGGGACTACACCAGATATTTGTGATTGAAACTTCATTGTATATACAAATCCCTCCCCCACAATGCCCATAACCAGTTTAACTTATGTTTCAACACACCAACATCTGCAACCGGAAAGAGAACCAGCACAGGATAACCTACCTGTAGCTCTGTAATTGCAGCCATTAACAGCATCAAAATAGTGTCTTTTAGAATGCAACTCATCCTGTCCGCAAACACCTCAAACTCTCTACAGTCTCTCCCTCCACTTTACAATGACCAACATGATCTCTTCAGATAGAAAGGGTGGATATCAGGTGCATTCAGCCAACAAACATCACCAAAATGTACACCCTGTCTACTAGAAAGAAGCAATCCACTTGCATTTCTCAGTTGAAACAAACCTTTGCTGGGAGACAAAGCTAGGTGAGGAGACACTGATAGAGATACCAGTGTCAAAAAGACATAAGCCATGCAAGAACAGATGCCAGGGCAGTGATCAGAACCAACCAACTTCATATCCCACTGCAGAGAAGATGAGACTTGTTCACCTTAACAAACAGGAGTCACCAGTTTCTGTGCAGAATACCAGGTACAGTAACAAACCTTGCGATGCCGTGCATTCTCTTTGTCTTCTTCCTTGTTTTGGTCTTTGGTGAGTTCAATGGTCTCCTCCAGGAATCGACGCTCAAGTTCATCCAAGCTGTGTTCATCATACTCCAATTCCAACTCCATACCTTGCTCAGCCTGATTAGGATACAGTCCTGCATTGTCTGGGTAGAAAGTACTCCCTCCATCTATGGGCCCTGGGCCTTTCACAGCCAATGATGCTGACATGCTCCCAGCTCCAGAAGCAGTACGGCCTTCAAGAAATGAGGGGGAAAGTGTGAGGGGTGTCCTCCAACTTCTAGTTGGAAATGATGGGCTCCCTAATGTACCCAATTTTCCACAGTGAAAGTGAGGAAAATGGCAACCCATGTTATCATAAGACAGAAGCCCGTCCTCTTTCCCAGACTCAATTGTGTAAGCAACTTTCCACTGCACCCTCAATCGTTGGTCCTTGTTGTGCCATTTGGAACTCCATGTTCAGCAAGCACAGAAATTCTCAAGTATCGGTCAGGTGGAAACTTACCTGGGGAGCTCCAAACGAGGGTGCTAGATAGCTCCCACAGATGGGAAAGCCAAGTACTATACTAACCAATGTTGTCATCTCAGACACTTGGTTGCTACCTTGTTTTGGTCCCTTGAAACTGCAATGGGTGAGAATAGTAATGGTGTACTTTAAGCTTAGGGCTTGACTTACCCTCTGTATAAGAGCCATTCAGGGAATGCTGAGAAGAGCCTGACACGGCCTCCCACTGCCTACGAGCCTCCAGTTGAGATGCTATATGTTCAATGGTACGCTTCTCCTCATCAACAGGGGGGGCAGATTCTGTGCGACCAGACCCAGCATTCACATGTTGCAGCCGTTGCACAGCAATGTGCTGCATTTGAGCAGTAATCAAAGGATTAACTGCAGGGGCACCCCCTCTGGAACCTCTTTCAGCCCCTTGGGCCTTCCATCCAACTGGTTGCTGCTTCCACTCCTCTTCAACTTGATCTACGAGCTTTCTGACAGCATTGACAGCTTTGATCACAGTCATTCTATCAGGGCCTGTTATTTTCACAAAGAAGGCTCCAGGCCCTGCAGTGAGGTTATCTTCCAGTTTCAGCCGGCAATTGGTGTCCTTTTCAATACCTTGTATAATTGCCCCCCCTGTGCCAATGATCCGGGGCTTCAATCGCTTGTCTCGTAGAGGGATCCTCTCCACTACCTCTCCAGACTTTCGATTGCCTCCCAATGTAGTTGGACAGCCCTGAACTCAAATCCAATGTACATTCCCTTCAACAATGCATGCATCTGGCTGCAACATAACTGGCTATAACTGGAATAGCACAGCGATAACAACAGTACCAGCCTGCAAGGCATGGTGTTCACCCCCTGAGTGAGGGAGGACAAAATCAGGAATACATTTTCATTTAGGGTTCAAGTGATGAGAGAAAAACCTGGGAAAAATGCCCAACTTCACCACAGAGATGGCATGTAAGCTCCTCTTCCTTCCTGCGCTTCCAGTTTCTTTCTACTGCCTTAGCCTTTGCTTCCCACACTTTAGCTTCCCTACTTGTAAAATCTGTGGGGACAGCATTTGGATCACGTGGTTCATCTTCGTCTTCTGAATCACTCACATTCGTGCTCAACCGTTTGTTGCTGGCCTTGGCAGCTGGTGCCACTTCTCGTCGTGTGTCCCCTCCCCGTGGTGCCTTTGGGGGCCCTGTGTACTCTGTCCCGTACACCTCCTTGAACCATTCCTCATCTCGGTCATCATCTAGTTGATCAGCCATATTCTCACAGATCTTCTGAGTTCCCCTCCCTCCTCCCCAATCAAATGCAAAACTCTTATAAACCCTTTTTTGCAGTTCTGCACCACCACCAAGATCAGGTTTACCTCATCTGCCCCCATCCATACACCAGCTCCTTGTTAGTGCAAAGAACACTCTCCAAACCAAACCTAACCTTCTTGCTACAAAACATAACTTATGAGCTAACGGTTCTCCCAAGCACTGTTTACATCCACAAACCATGTAACACAGGAAACCAGAGTCCAGAAACCATTTTGGAATAGGCACTACCGGACATAATAACCTCTAGTGTACTACATAGAGAGGAGAACAATAACGCCAGCCAGCCGTTAGCCATACTGTACTAAGAATCTAGTAGCCATTCTTACAAGAGTTCAGAAGAGACGCATCGCGGTAAAACATAGAAGAAAGAAGACGAACGATTACCCAACAGAAAAACAACCACAGCCTAACAATATTGCAGATTCTCAAGCCTTTCCCCTCATTCTTCTTCTTCTTCTTCCTCTTCCTCCTGTTCTTCCTTTATCAAGCATTTATTGTTCATGTGTGGTGTTTATTGACAACAAAATAGGAAGCCATCACAAAACAGACGGCAAGGAAATTGCACCATGCCACAACAAACAATCAAGCAGCAGCAGCAGCATCTTTGATTGGAGTGTTAATAAGATAGAAAGGACGGGGAGGGGGGGATTTGTGACCTCGTGGTGAAATCCTTCGAAGACGAAGCTTGCAAAACGGAGACGCGCAACTGAATCGGAGCAGCAGCAAACGATGCAGATGACGACAAGGGAGGGAGGGAGAGAGAGAGAGAAAGAAAGAAAGAAAGAAAGAGAGAAACCAGAAGAGGAAGAGCAACAAAAGCGCAGCGCAGGCAGGATTAGGGCAAAAGACGGAGAGACGGTTTTCGTTCACGGGTGGCGTATGTTGGCGTGTGTAAGCGCGCTCGCTACGCTGGGAGTGTGGCGTGTGTAAGCGCAGCCTGCTAGGGTTTGAACCAGTGTGTGGGCGGGTATTTGATTTTTTTGGAAGATCCCTAGCCGGGTCCGGGTTGTGGGAAGAAACATTTTTTTAAGAACCGGCTCGTTGGTCCGGGATATTTTTATTTTTTTTAAATTTGTGCAGAACTGCCCGGGTTTGGGTTTTTGAAACCCAGGGTTGTTGGGTACGTATGAAGTGGGGGGGCAGGGTTTGGACCAGTGATCTTGCCAAAATACATTACACGGTTCTTTGACAAATACCCGGATAGTCAACACATAGGTTATTTAACAAAATGCCTTGTTGAACCATGACCTTGGTCTTTGACCAAAATAAGACCCATATTCTTAAAATTCAAGCCACAAAGTTTTCAGAAGTTCCATGATTTTTTTTGCAACTTTTATTATTATAAAACTACATCCAAATTTTTTTAACTAACTCAAAATGTGAAGCATCAAAATGAATATCTTCTATCAAATTGTGGGTTTTTTTTCAATAACTCATTTGTTTTGTGAGGTTCTAACCCTTTGACTCATATCCATGAACATAGAGCATTGACAACAACAAACTAAATATATAATAAAACGTCAACCACAAATACAATAAGTGACACACCAATGCCACACAATGAGAACAAGAGACTTGCAACAAAACAAAATAGACAAGACATAAAACATATAGAATTTTCATAGCAAGGCACACTTGCAAATTTCACACATAAAAGACGACACATGCACATAGGATTAAGGATTGATAGAAGGTAGTTTTGCCCTTAAACCACCTCACATTCATAGAAGACTTGACACAAACACTCCACCACCAGTCTGTCTAGCAAAGTTTACCCAAAAAGAATGTTATACAAAGTGGCACCAATTATGATTCATTTAGAATTGGCCAATTTTCTTCAACAACCAATTTATTTAACAAAGTTTGCCCAAAAAAAAGTTGTAGAAAGTGGCACCAATTATGGTTCATTTAGTTTGGCTAGTTTTGCCATAGAAGACATAACATAAACACTAACCACATGTCCATCCAACAAAGCTTGCATGAAAAGAAAGTGAATAAAAAATGGCATTAACTATGGTTCATTTAAAACTAATCAATTTTTCCATAAAAGATATGACACAAACATCAACCAACAATTTGTTTAACAAAGCTTGTAAGAAAATAAAGTGGTAAAAAGTGGTGCTAATTGTCATTCATTACTTGATAGTTTTGCCTTTAAATCACACAATCGACATAGAAAACATGACACAAGACATAAACAAGAAATGTAAAAGTCAAGAGCCACATAACAAACTCACACACAAGATGTCAAATCAAATGTGATTACATATGTTTGAGAAAATTAAAACACAACATAATACATAACATAATGAAACTTCAAAACATGTAACTTGGTCATAGTTTGGAATCATGGAAGACTAGATTGCCCATATGTTGATTATAGGTTCATCTCATCATTATAACCTAGCAATAACAACCATCCATGGGAACATCAATACATTAATGCATTTCAATATTCAATTGCATATCACTGTCAACCATTTGCAAACTTCAACATATCACCATCAAAAAAGTTGTGCTTTCAACCACCTACACATTTTTTTTAAAACACAAAAGGAAAATAAAATGTAACACAATGCCCCTTAAAGAAAATTGTGCAAATCCAATATTCAAATTCAACCTATAGCTCTTTTATCAAATATGATTTTGCCTTGCATAGAAATGTAAAGTTAATAGGTTTTGAACAACCAATCCATGTATTACACGGTCAATTTTTGTTCACAAAAATCAACTTTTCTAGGTTATCAATTTGAAGCATGCATCTACAAAGGGCAATGAAGATTCTTGCAATTGAGAAAATACATTTAATATCGATTTAGTTGGCCAAGATGCCAAGAATTTGCTGCATTAGTATAAGAATGGTTGAAAACTTTTTTTTTTTTGTTCCATTATTTTTTGCATCAATAAGATAACAATGAAATCCAATAATTTCTCTCAATGCAATGTTTTGTAAGCTTATCCACCAATTGTGAGAAATCTTCAAAATCCAATTGCAATTTAAATTTGTCAACTTTTGAAAACCAAGTAAACTTCAACAACTAGTATGCCTCAAATAGTAAATGCAATAACAATTTATGATTGTATTCAACAACAATGGTAGAAATTTCACGACCCAAAATAATGTTGACCGAACATTTGTCTTACCTTGGATCTAGTATCAATCCCAACATTTTATGGTTTTTTTTTTGGTCAAATTGAAAATAATAATATTTTTGAAAAAAAATCACAATAGTTAGATTAGGAATAGTTAGGTTTCTAAAAAAAATCACAATAGTTGAATTGGGAGTAATATGATTTTACAAAACAAACAAAGTAATCAAATTAGGTTTCCTTGGATTCATGGGCATGTTTAATTTTTTAAACCTTAATCCATAATATATGCAAACTTTGTCCCATGTTTGCTTACCTTTACAAAAATAATTGGCCAAGTAATGCATTTATGGATGTCGACTTGAACAACCTTTATAGATGCATAGTTCAAGCCATGAACCACATTGTACTCTACAATAATATGTTGACAA
>Ga0209208_10003219_pt1 | contig 23449 bp, 17 predicted proteins | sample S1TSphfallax_3_FD_187694 | JGI IMG/M metagenome (GOLD analysis project Ga0209208, IMG submission 187694) | Host-associated microbial communities from peat moss isolated from Minnesota, USA - S1T2_Fd - Sphagnum fallax MG (SPAdes) (version 2) | ecosystem: Host-associated > Plants > Peat moss >...
ATTTGAAAGTGTTTTACCTGTGTTTATGATGGCAAAAAAATGTCATCAAGATTTTAATTTAATATGTACTATAATATTTGTTATACATCACCCTTTTGAACAAAAGTGTTTCACCCAAAGTCTAATAGGAGACTACTAATAGCAACCCAATTGGGCCAATCAAAGTATCAAACCAATGAATAACTAAAACTAATCAATTAATATAATTTGTGTTTACTATACAGATCATGGGCCTTTCCTCGGCTTTACATTCATTAAGAGGGTACTAGGGAAACTACTAAAAGTAACTCACATGAATTAATCAAAGTATCACACCAATCAAATGTTTATTAAACTAATTAGGTGTTTCTCTAAAAGCCCTAGAAAGCCTATTCAACTTTACTTTACTTTGGGGCTAGAAGACTTTATCATTATAGTGGGTAATCCTTGTCATTACAATAGTTTATTAGTGGGTGTAAGTGCTTGGGATCTTGCCATTGCACCCATAGTGGTTAAATAAGTTAAACCAAATTTAGGTAAGTTTAATTAAATGTAATGAAGTCTAATTAATTTTTGCCAAGTTTAAACAAGCTTAACCAAATTTAAATTGTTTTGGCCAAATGTAGTCAACTTTAATTAAATTCAACCAAAATGTACATAATTAGTGTGGACAAATTTAGGTTGGTTTAGCTAATTTTAGTCAAATTATGTAAATTTAGCCAAATTTAACAGAGTGTAGGTTAATTTAGCAAAATGTAAGTTAGTTGAACCAAATTTTAATTAAATTAAATTAATTTAGCCAATATTAAGTTGAACCCTTGAACCTTAAACCCAAATTTTAAAATATTTTAGATAATTTTTGTTAAATTTAGTTTAGTTTAACCAAGTTTAGATTAATTTAACCCAATTTAACCAAGTTTAACCAAGTTTAGCCAAGCTAAGTAAGTTAAGTCAAGATTATCCAAATGTAAGTTAGTTGTGTCAAGTTTAGGTTATTTTAAGTTAGTTTAACCATGTTTTGTTTTGTTTAACCAAGTTTAGGTTAATTTAGTCTAGTTCAACTAGGTTGATTTTAGTTGAGTTTAATTTAGGCAAGTTTAATTTAATTTAATCAAGCTTATTTTTTATTAAAGACAGATGGATGTTGAACATCCCCCCAAGTTACCAAAAATAAAAAAATTACCAAAAACTAAAAAACACAAGTTATGAAAAGGAAAAAGAGTAACAAAAAGTGAAAAAAAAAACAAAAATTGTTTGCAACTTCAATTAAACTGCTTGTCATTACATTTGGTTTTTTAATCAAAACGACCTATTGCTTACATCCTTGTGAATGAATGGTTAGATCATATCTATAATGTTACTATGTAGTTATTAACGTTATATTTGACTTTTATAAATATTAATTTATGGTTATTAATCATAGATCTAACTTTTATAAGTATTAACCACATATTTGACTTTTATGAGTATTAATTTGTAGGTTTTAACCACAATTTTGATTTTTATATAAATCCTAATTCATAGTTATTAACCACAAATTTGACCTTTATAATCAACCATCTCCCTTATGGTTATCAATGGGCATAAGTTTATTGATAGTCATCTTTCACAATTGGCCAAGCTAGCACACAACCCTTGTCAAGTGAAAGCAACCAATTTGTGGACAAGTTTCATTGCATTTGTAAAGAATCCTCTTACAAGTTTAGACCTTTACAAAATAATAGCATGTTAGGTGGTTAACTTGTGATAAAAAACAATCAAGGTCATTGTAACCTATTTTACATTGTTCCATTTTATATCATTAGTAAGAGACATACTCACTTTGCCTTTGCAACCCTAAATTGGTAGCTATGATATTGAACTACATGTTTCTAATGTTTCCCACAAGGGAGGTCAATTGACCATTCTTTATTAACAAGAGATTTCGTCTTTCTATTGTTTCTTTAATAAAACATCATGAACAACCAACTCATAAAGTAATGGTTTTGTGTCAAGTTCGAAGTTCAAGCTAATAACAACAATTAAAATAGGAAATGTTTCATGAAGTTCCAAAAAGATGAAATCATCAATTCACATGTAAAAACTGTGAACATTCCTCAAATGTGAAACCAAATCAAAAATCAAATCATCATCTCATTCCATTCTCTTTTCATTTTAGGGTGTGTTCACATTTGGTGTTAGGCACTCTTGTGTAAAGTCCCCTAACATCATGTTCGTCATTTAGGACTTAAACCTAATTAGCATGAAGATTTTATGTGATCTAACATTCATTTAATATTAAGTTATCACATATTTAACATAGCCACCTAGGATGCCATCTAGATTTTCATTTAACACTGACTTAACATCAAATGTGAATGCATCATGCGTCAACAATTTTATTTCTTTAAATGATTTATGTATTGTGACGTTCAAAGTTCAAACTAATGTCGTCATGTTTTGGATTTTGAAAGGAATCTTCAGTTTTTGTTTTTAGTTATTTTTAATTTGATAAAAATTTGAGTGTGATTTGAAATTTGTGTTTTGGTTTTTTAAATCTTTAATTTCCAAGACTTTAAAAAAAAATGGAGCTTAATTTAATTTAAAATTGAGTTTAATTTCATCTCCATTGTATGGAACTACAATTGATAACTTGCCTAAATAAATATCCATATTCATGGAATGAGATATTAATGTAAGAGGAAATTAAAGATGAATGCAACTACAAAAAAGAAATTTCAACAATCAATACACTACTAGGAAATGTGTTCTAATTCACTATGCATTTCACTACATTTTAAGTGAATTTGAACATTTTTACTTAATGAAATTGTTTAACCCCTAGTGAACAGAGACTAAAAGTTATGGATAATGATTTATTTCATTAGTACTTGGTGAAACAAAATTACTTTCAAGTGAAATACAAATTTACCAAACCATTCACTTGCTAGTTAATTAATTAACCAATATGAAAATCAAATAAATTTTAATTATCTAATATATAACATTATATGGAAGTCAAATTTGAAAACTCTAGAAGAGTAACAGAGAAATTCACAAGAAAAGGTACTATTTTACCATATTAAATTCTGATCATCATATTTGCAATTATCATGTTTCATGTATATTTAATTAGAGATATAGCAAACTTGTTATTGTCTTGCAAAAGAAGGTCACCCATTTTGATAAGGGTACTGGAAAGGAATTTTTTTGTGGTTCTACCAAAGACAATACCCCCGAAAAAATCTTTAAAATTTTTAAATTAAAAAAAGAAAATCTAGAGAATTTTCCCAATTCTTTTTTGCACTTTTTTTGTTCAAATTCAAGGCATTTAAAAAAATGCTCCAAACTAATTCAACACTAAAATAAATTGGTAATTACTAGAAAAGGCCACCAAAATTTGTCCATGCACACCCCCAAAACAAAAAAAAGAGGGGTGAAGGGAGGTGTCAAGGTTTCCGGTGAGCTCTGCCTATAAAGGAAAGTCAATAGTTTTACCCAAACCATTCACCAAGTTTGATTTTTTTCAAAAAGATAATAAGTAGAATGAACTTTTTAATTAACTATGAACATGAACTAGTTGTCAAATCCATACATAGCTTGACCTTTCTTTTTATTTGTTGTAAGACTTTGTACCCATAAAATCTCTAGCATTTGGGAGTGCGTAATATGAACATGGAACCGGACTTGGATTTGCAAGTTAGAATTAAAATTGAACTGTTTAGAGTTTTGAAAAATTAGGTTTCAACCCTTCCCTACAAAATCGTCACCTATTTTTAGAATATGAAAACTTGGACTAATAAGTTCCAATTAAAATGAATAACCGCACAACACCAATAAAAGTTATCAAGTTTTGTCATAGTTATGCCAAAGATTTTTAATTGTGTCATAGTTATGTCAAAAAATTTAATTTTGTCATAGTTATGCCAATGATTTAAAATTGTGTTGTAGTTATGTCAAAACTACTACCAAAGTGGGGTGTAATTTACTAGCTTAAATCATTATGGGACCTTAAAAGTGAAATAAGTTCATTGCATTTTACTAATTTCACCTTGGTGAAATTATTTCACTATAATATCATTATGTAAATGTCATGTTTTATTACTAATTAACATAATTCACTATAGTAAATAGGTTTATTTTTATGTTTTTAAAAATATTCTATCTATGCTACTTTACGATATACCCTATATTATTTTAAACTATTTTAGTTATTATAACTTATATTTTATGTTATTATAGGTTATTATAAATTATTTTTATCTTAAGTATAATAATTTAAAATAACCAAAAATAAATGACCTAAGGTAAAAATAACTTAGAATAAAAAATAATAACCTATGAAAAAAAATTAATACCCTACAATATAATAATTACTATTAACCTATGATATTATAACATAGAATATCAAACAAAAATTTATAATACAATAATCACCAATAATTGTATATAACATTTAATAACCAACAATAACTTATAATATAATAACCATTAATAACCATTAATAAAAATAGCCATCAATAACCACCAATAAAATAACCACCAATGGTTTATAATAAAATAATCACCAATAGCCATTAATATAATAGCCACCAATAGCCATTAATATTATAGCCACCAATAGCCATTAATATAATAACCACCAATAACCATTAATATTATAACCACCAATAGCCATTAATATAATAGCCACCAATAGCCATTAATATTATAGCCACCAATAGCCATTAATATTATAACCACCAATAGCCATTAATATAATAGCCACCAATAGCCATTAATATTATAACCACCAATAGCCATTAATATAATAGCCACCAATAACCATTAATATTATAGCCACCACTAACCATTAATATAATACCAATTAATAATCATCAATATCCACCAATAAAATAGCCACCAATAGCCATTAATATAATAACCATTAATAAACGCCAATATCCACCAATAGAATATCCATCAATAACCATTAATATAGTAGCCATTAATATAATAACCACCAATAACTATTAATAGAATAACTACTAAAAAACATTAATAACCACAAATAAAATAGGTACTAATAGCCGTTGATAACCACCAACAACATTAATAAAAGAATAATCAATAACCATATATTGGAATTTTTTGAGGATTGCCAAAAATAACCTAGGGTGAAATAGTTTAAAATGAAATAGCCTATAATAACTTAAAATTGCCAATAATAACATAAGGTGAAATAACCATCAATAACCATAAATAATTTATAATAGTTGCAAGTAATCTAAACTAAAATAATTTATAATAGCAAAAAAACATAAAATAACCAAAAGTAATTGAAAATAACCATAAATAATCGTAAATAATGTAGGGTGAAATAATTTAAATTAAATTAAAATAGTCATTTAATAACATAGGTAGTATTATTATATTAACACAAAATCCATTTATTGTTTCTTTTTCAAAAGAATGGTCATTGAAATGTTATTGAATAATGATATTCAACTTTTTCCTTGTTCAAATGATTTTAAATTTGCAAGGAAATAAATGTAATTATGTACAATTTAAATCATTTCATTTTAATAAAATTTCAATAAGATATGAATTTTCAAAGTTTATGTTTTTGTAATGTTTAAAATGAAATATTTGATAAATAAAATGTTATGTAACATATTATCACAACAAGTGAGGTGGCTTAATGGTAAAGGTGTTTGCATCCATTTCAAAGGTCAAAGGATCAAACTTCATGGGTGGTGTTGTGTGTGGTCAAGAATGATGTTGACCGAATATTCTCCTACTGAATTCTTAAAATAGGTGCTTAAGTTGATTATGTGGCCTATTTACTTTACGTAGGTTAGGTTTTTAACCTAGCATAGGTAGTGACACATGTCAATAAATAATAGCCTTTAAAATTTATGAAATTATCAATAATATTATATATTAAATAATTAAAATCTAATTGATTTCCATATTGGTTAGGTAATTAACTAGTAAGTGAATGGTTTGGTAAATTTGTATTTCATTTGAGAATAACCTTGTTTCATTAGGTATTAAACCTTAAACCCACTAGGTACTAGTGAAACAAGTCATTGTTTGTAGCAACCGGTCGTCGTTCACTAAGGGTTAAACAATTTCACTAAATAAAAATGTCAAAATTCATTCAAAATCTAGTGAAACCAAAGTGAACTAGGACGCATTTTCTAGTAGTGAAATTATCAAGTTGTGACAAATTTTGTCAAAATTATATTTAAAATTTAATTTTTTTTCCAAAATTATTGTAATGGTTTAAAATTTTGCCATAGTTATGCCAATGATTCTAAGTTTTGGCATATTTTTGTCAAAGATTTTAAATTTTGTCAAAGTTATGCCAAAGATTTTAAGTTTTTGTTAAAGTTATGTGAAAAAAATTAAGTTGTTAAATTTTGTTAAATCCCCTAGTTATGAATTATATTTTACATTCACCATAATTTTTCAAATGGATGTATAAAAACTTGAGAAGTCTCAAATCTATATTTGAATAGGTTATTCATTAGGTGAAAATGTGCATGCATGCAAAGTATAAAATGCATATAAACCTCTAAATTATAGTTTTTTCATATATTAAATTCTTGTACATTTTTGTAAATTAGAATGTATGTTTTTCCCCTAGTTTGTTTTAAGCATCATGGACAAGTTTATTATTATGAATGTTCATGATGCTACACCATAAAAACTCCAAAAATGTCCTTAATTTTTTTCCCCATTTTTTTTCTTGGTGTATATAAAAAAAATCATCTTAGAAATAATGATTAATTTTTAAATTTTCAAATATTATTATTATTATTATTATTACTACTACTACTACTATGAAAAATTGTCAATATTTTATACCTAGTATTTTTATTTTAAACATGGTTTATCAATTTCATTAAATTTGTTTTGTTATAGGTTTTATGTCAAATATATAAAGGTGAATTAAAAATTTTCATTTTAAAAATCAAATAAAATAATGAATCATAAATGGAGATAATAATAATGACATCAATGATTTTTTAAATCTTTTCATTTTTTCAATTTTGTAATCTTCTTCAAGATCATCCATAAAACAATTCAGCCATGTTTTGGTTATAAGCCATATATGGAGGTACAAATTTGTTAAAATATTTTTATATTTTTGCTACAAGTCCCAAAATAAAATAAAATAATATTATGTAAAATATTTCCAAAATTAAAAATCTTTTGTTGATTTTAATGTCCTTTCTTATGTTTGTAAAATTGTGGAAATTCACCACAAGAAAAAAACTCAATTAAATCTTTAACATTTATTTTAAATTTTCAAAAAACTTGGGTAAGGTTTATAATGATCTCAAATATTAAACTTTAAAAATTTTCAAATAAATTTGATGTTAGAATTGTTTATGTGATTAACCAAGGTGGTCAATCTTTTGTCCAATTTGATTAAATGTCCAAGTTGACAAATAGTCAAATATGTCATTTCAACAAATTTGAGTGGTCAAAAGATACACATGTCATTCAAGCCCCTAGCCTCTTGTCGAAATGTACATGTTCACTAATAGAAAAAGACCAATTAATCAATTGGACTATTTGAAAAACAAAGAATTCTAGTAGTGCACCCAAACCCATTATACTAATGTTTCATGGGATTGTTAGCAACATTTAGCTACACAAATAAGTTTTGCATTGCCATGTATTCTATCATGGGGTGGCCATGATTGAGTAAGTGAAATATTAAGGCAAACTACACAATCTTCTTCTTCTTTTCAAGAAATTGAACCGCACCATGAATGATTTACATCAAACATTGTTTCTGAACCCTTTACAACATAGACTTTCTCATTAACAACATGGGCATTAGATTTCAAAAAATAATGTTACCCCACCTTTACCCCCGACATAACTACCAAAGTTTTACAATGACTTGCATGTTTCCAAAATGAATCAAATGTGGGAATTAAAATAATTTATTTGCTTTCAATTAGGTTACATATCTTGCAAGGGAGATGCAAGTTAAGGTGGCTCAAAAGTAACAAGAATCTTAATACCAAAAGTCCATATAAAGTCCATATTTTAACATTGGAATGGAAAACATGTTAAAAACCAATGTCGAGTATGCCCTATGTGGTGATTAATCAATTAATGAAGCCCATATGAAAGGCTACCAATCTAGCATTTTTTTTAACATACATGTAAGGGGGAAAAAAAATATCAATTTAACCAAAAATACCAAGATTAGGACTTTTGAAAATAAGGTCCAAATCTAGTCATTTGAAAGTCCATAATTATTTGTTGGTTAAAGTTTTTGTTGTAATGTTTTTCAATCCATTTTTTTTCCCCATCATGCATCATATATTGAATTCCTAAAAAAAATATTGAGATGAAATCATAACAAAAAAAAACCATTTGAATGTCAATGTGGAACCAAGATTATAGTCTATATGTCCACTTTAAAAGTCCATTACTATATGATTGATGTACATAGTAGTGACATACTCTCAATTCGATTCAAACATACGCGTATTTTACGTTTTTTTGGGCTTTTTAAAAAATACTTGAAAATACTTGATACAAAGGCATTGATCAAGCCTTTGTATTTTTATAATGCTTTTTTAAAAATACTTGAAAATACTTCTTTTTGAGCACCTTCGAAAAATATTCGTATTTCGTATGTCACTACTATGTTGATGTATGTTTATTGAATTTCACCCCTCAATAAATATTCAAGTTGGCAATGTTAATTCATAAATATCTTTGTCAAATTGATGATTTTTCAATGCGTTTGTGGCATTTGAATAAAGTACACTTTGTAGAAAGTTCATAAGGACACAAAAAATGAACCATTGTAGCTTGCATCTACCTTGCATCAAACTTGAGCAACTTTGCCATTAGAACCTAAAACAAATTATGCCCAAGGAAGTTTGATTACCCAATTATCCTAAAAGTGCACGTTCAATTCATAGGCCTTTTTTTGTTTCTTGGTTAATGCAATATTTTCTTGTGACAAAATCAGGTCCACAACCTCACAATTAGGTTCCACAACAAAAGGATTAGAAAGAAGAACATCATCATGATTTACAAAATGGCTACTAAAAGCACATCCCCTTTGAGGATTTTGTCACCAAACAAGTATTTGTAAGTTTAAAGTTTTTAGAGGGTTGCAACTTCAATGACAACTTAAACATGATGTAACCAAAAAAGGAGGGTGCGAACCACAAACGAACACCTTGACAAATCAACGGATCCTCGAGGAATTCCAGTCTTTGAGGTCCCAAAACTAGATCGTGACCTCTGATCTGTTCTCTCACAGACCTTGCACAAGGCTCAGTCTGTGTGCACACACAGGTCTTCACATACACACACAGCTCGCATCATAGACACATTCACAACTCTGACCATGGGACACAGAGCTTGCATTTCATTCATCAAAAGTGTACAGAGACTGATTGCTTCTGGTCTCGAACAGATCTGCCCCCAATCGGATAGTTCACAAGATTCAGTCTTTTTGGCTAGGGACTTTGGGTATATAGGCGTTCAATAAGACCCCTGATCTGCTTCCTCAACAAGATTTGGCAGCTGCATCTCTACCACACTCTTCTTGTTTCAAACTTATGTGTTGCTAATCTGAAAGTGCGAATATCAAATGGTTAGATGGCCACGTTCCATCACTCATAGATCCTAGCCCTCATGCAAACTCTGGTTTCTAGTCCCTCTCTCTCCCTCAGACTATGCTTCCTGATGCCAATTGCAACTACCTGGCGGGCTACTGGCGTAGCGGAAAAATCAGCAACCAACCAAGAATGCTATCAATAAGCAGATCTCCCTATTCTGCCTATACATCTCCTAAGCTCCTCAACTACAGACAGAGCTAATTTCCTCCCCTAGCTATCCCGCAAAATGATCCTCTCAACTTCCTCCATAGCTCGTTTCTTCAGCACCTCCAAACCGCCTTAGCCGCCGTCGCTCCAAACCGACTCAGCTCATAATTGCAGCTCCATCCTTCCTCATAATTCGGCGCCGCCTACTGTGCTTGATCAACCTCCATGCCCATTCAATAGTAGGCGCCATTTCTGCCTCCCTGTACAACATCTCACACACACACCCAGAAAGGTTTCCCATGCACTCCCATGCAGTAGTAATGGAAAGGCAGCCGCCACAAAAGCAAACGGCTAATAAAACAAACTTAATTTCCATGATCAGGGAGTGTTCACAGGGTGTGGCGACCTAATTTCGCGTTACAATGAAGGCTTTAAAGTTTGAACAAGGAATAGAAACACAAAACAATGCATTAAAGTCAAACAAGGAACAAAAACACATGGTGATGCACTCATGCCAAACAAGGAACATAAACACTTGGTGATGCACTCAAACCAAGCATGGGATATAAACATGTAGTCGTGCATTGAAGTCGAAAAAAGAACAAAAACATTTGACAATTCATTCAAGTTGAGCAAAAAAAACACACACATACACACAACAATGCAATAACATTAAAGAAATGAATAGAAACACCAAGTGAAACACTGAAATTGAACAAGGAACAAAAGCATTCAACAATGCCTTCAAGTTGAATAAGGAATAGAAACACCTAACAATGCATTCAAACCGAACAAAGAATAAAAACACCCAGTGATGCATTTAGGTTTAACAAAAAATAAAAACACCCAACAATGCATTCAAACCAAGCAAAAAGGGCTGAGTTGCCAATCAAGCAACAAAGATAATGATCCCATTAAAACAATAATTAATACATGTCAAGTCTTCAAAACATAAAATATTTCAACAATGAATTCAAATATTCAAAAGAATGTAAAAAACAAAAATACGAGAAAAATGAAAAAGGTTTATTTCATCTATAAGTAGGTTGTAATATAAGGTTTAAGCTTTAAGGTTTTTTATCACACTTCAATGGTGAATAGAAACCAACCACAATGAATCATGCAACTTCCAAACTCTCAGGTCTAGATTCTAAACAATCAATTCCTAAATCCTTTCGCAAATCCATGGAGGTTGGTTGCTAGAGTTGAAGCCTAATAATACTTTAAAGTTTGGAGTGCCAAGTTCCAACATCCATTTGTAAATTTCGTAAGAAATCCCACATTCATGAATCATCAATGATAATGTACTTAAAACATTACAATTTCAACTTTTGGATTTTGGGAATTCATTAAAATCCTCCTTAGTCCTAATTCATTATTAATCCCTAAATCAAGCAAATGATCCACTATGGAAAATTCTATAACAAACCATTAAGGAGAGTTGACAAAAAAGGTTTAAAATTTGTAAGAACAAGTGGCAAAAAAGGTCTAGAAATTATAATAACAAGTAGTTAAGAAGCTTTAAAAATTGAAAAAACAAAGATGATTGTGAGAGATGAAAGGGAAAGGTTTAGCTCCTCCATCCTCACTAATATAAAAGGGAACTAGCTCCTTGCTAGTTAATGATTACAATGATTCGTCAACAACTTAGTTGTTTTTGGTGTTGCCATCAACTTTTGTAACTTTTTTTTCCCTTTATGCCTTTCATTGGCCCTAATTTCCTTGAGCCTTTTGGTGAAAATATACACCAAAAGAAAAACATTGGGTTCAAGAACCTAACCAAAATTGAATCCTAGTTTGGATATAAGTGGACCCTGAACTTGATGGTTAAGATCTAGTTATTGAAACCTAGTGGGAATTACTACTTAGTTTTATCATTAAAAAATATTGAAACTAAGCTTGGGGTATAGGTCCAATGATTGAAAACCAAAATCAAAATTGATTTTTATACAAGAATTTTCTTTTTGGTTTCAATTCCATTTCAGGCCTTCAAGATTTGATTTTAAACTTAAAATTGAACTAAAAGCAAGGTAAGTTGTGTATTAAGTGCGATCATCATTTTTTTGCTTATCACCTCATTCATTAGTTTAATTTATTTTCTTGGTTTTGGGGAAGGTCGATTAATGGTGATGGCATTCTTCTAATGAATTTTCTTCCTTTTCATCGCCTTATTCATCATCTTTTTGCTCATTGCCTTGCTCCATTTTTGCAAGTCCTAAAAATGGATTTTTGTAAGGAGTTTATTTTTTGGTCTCGTGTATCCATAACACCAAAAACTGGACTCTTTAACAAAAATGGAACTTGATTTCATAAAAATATGGAACTTTTATTTTCTTTCATTTTTTGGTCTTCGGATCTTTTTTTAATTTAAAAACAAATCCAATTTTTTAACTTGAAATAATGCAAATTTCTTAAAATGTAAGGAATAAAATTTTTGTTCTTGAGATTTTTTTTAATTAAATGAGAATATTGATATTATTATTTTCAAGGAGTTCATTTTTTGGATGTTGGAATTGGAATCAAAAGTTATTTAGAACCAAGGCTTAACAAAACCAAGAACTAAAACCAGCCTAACTTGAAATATTTTTAAAAACCTAAAACCAAAAATACCCCTTAATTAAAAAATTATAACTGTAACTAATCCCTTGCAAAATGTTAAGAATTGAAATTGAAAGGTGCCCCTAAAACTAAAGAACCAACCAATTACTACACCTTTGTGATTATGGGTTTGAATATCAAAAATGACTTGCAAAACATGTTATTTTATTTTATTTTGTGCTAAACATCAAAAGATATAGGTCACAAAGCAATAAACTTGCAAAGTTTGATGGGGGCAATATAATGTCATCACATACGACCTTGGAAGTGCTTAGGTCTAAATATGGTTGAAAAATGATAAAAATAATCCTTTAAAATCACCAATTTTTTAATTTTTTTGGAAAAAGAATTGCCCCAAAACAAAAGCACTACTTGCTACACCTTTAAACAATAACCTAAAGGTAACAAATGCATACTCCATTATTTGAACTTTTGTGAAGGTTTTGTTGACACTATTTTCATTCATTGGTGTTCATCATGATAACTAAAATTCATAACCAACTTGGGTGTCCTTATTGACTTCATAAAATAGATAAATTAGTTGTAACTAGAAATCACTAAAAAAATAAGTTAATATCAACTAGGTTAACTATTTTTATGGACTTAAGAAAATAGGTAGGTTGATACTTAAAAATCATGAAAGGTGATAACAACCAACATAGGTGTTTTTATGAACTTCATTTAATATGTAGGTATTGACTTCATAAAATAGATAAATTAGTTGTAACTAGAAATCACTAAAATATATATATATATATATCGACTAGGTTAACTATTTTATGGACTTAAGAAAATAGGTAGGCTGATGCCTAAAAATCATGAAAAGCGATACCAACCAACATAGGTGTTTTTATGAACTTCATTTAATAGGTAGGTCAGTAACCAAAAATCATTAAAAAGGTAAGTAGCAACTAGCTTGGGTGTTTTCATTGACTTCATAAAAATAAAGCAAATCATTATAAGAAAAAGGTATGCATTTACAACCTTTTAGGAGTTTTAGCAACTTTCTTTGCCATGCTAGCTTGAAGATAGTAACCTTAATTCCTAGAAGGGTTTTAATGTAAACCTTTCACTTATGTAAAGAAATCTTAAATTCTTCTTCCCATTTTTGACCATTTTTATTTTTTTATTATTTATTTCACCTTAATGGCTTCCTTTCAACAACTTTGGACATTGTCAACATCTTTGGCCTTGTGAGTTTTCATGATTGCCTTCGGAGTTTTGCTTTTCCTCTTTATTTTGGCATGCAAGTTTTCATCATGAATTTTTTTTCTTTTGTTGAACACTCATCATCTTTGTGAATAGGAGCTAGTTTTGTCGAGTGTTATTTATTTGTGCTTATTTTGTAGCTTTACTTTTTTGCATGTTAACACAACAACCATTGTTGTTTGTTTTTTTGTTTTTTTGTTTGAAAATGTGAGCACTTGCCTTTTGTAATGTTATTTGTTTTCTTTGAACAAGTTTTGGCAACATTTCCATTCTATTCCATTGAATATTGAAGATTTTTGAGGTTGATAGTGATCTTTTTGATAATTCATACTTTGTTTAATCAAAGTTTGAAAAAAAGAAATTTCAATCCAAAATTTGAAGTTGTTGATGTTGTAATGATTTCATTATTTCCATGATATCATGTTTGTTAATGTTGATGATGCATGCTTGAAGTTTCAATTTCTGAATGTTAATGAAAAGGAATTGAAGAACCAACAAACATGTTGAAATTCAAGTATTAAATATTATTGATGAATGGTGGAGATTTTTGGGTTTTGACACAAACAAATACATTGTAGATCCATCAAAAAATGAACACAATGTGCTGGATTTGGTGGACATGTTGGCCATGTTAATTCTTCAAATGGCACAAAAGGATGGGATTTGTATGCACCAACAAAGTATGCACCTTTAAATCTAATTTGATAATTATATTTTTGAAAAGGTTAATTTGCTATTGAAACTATTGGAAAATTTTCAAAATAATTTTTCATCTTCTACAACTATTGCATCAAATCTTACAAGTAATTATTATAGATGAAAATTTTAAAAATATATATTTTGCATCTACTTCAATTTTTGGATTAATTCTTGCAAATTATAGGTATGAGAGGAAGTTTTAAAGAAATATTTTCCCTATCCTACAACTGTTGCATTAGATTTTGCAAGTTGTATGCATGAGGAAAACATCTATGAAAATATTTTGTATTTCCTGTAACTATTTAATCATATCTTGCAAGTAAATAAGACATAAAAGATTTTGAGAAAATGTTTTGCACACATTGTTTGTGAGTTTCTTTTATGATTTCTAGGATGTTGTAATGTTGATGCATTTGTTTATGTGCAACAACCTGAAATTTTTTATAGTTGTTTATAAAAGTAGTAGTTTTCTTTTCATTTTTTTAATTGTAACATCCAACTTTGATCAAAGCCATTAAGAAGTTGATTAGGCAAAGATAAACACATCAAGTTGTTGAAATTCACAAAAAAACCTTTAACCCCTTTTAACATTTTCATTGATGTTACATTTCAAAGTGTGATGTTAATAGTTTTGCATGCTTGGTAAATGCATCAAGAAGTTTGATGTTTTGTCTATTAAAGAGGAGAGGAAGATGTTGGCATCATATATTTCTCAACTTACATCACTTTGTAGAGTTGAACCTACAATTTGGTTATTTTTGCATGCACAACTTCATTTGGAGTTGCCAAAAGCTTATAAATGTTGACTTTGAAGAATTTATGTTGTGTACCTACCTATTGGTTGAGTACTCAAATTATGTCTAATCATCTCTAAGAACCAACAAATTGACAAAGTGAGGTGTTTTGTTAACATGCATTGACTTGCTATTGATTGTTATGTTTTTTTCGTTAATGAAACTTTTAGGGAACTGGTGAAATGATGCCTTATTAATTAACATTGTGGTAAGTCAAGGGCTTTCCCCATGTTCTTGTGCCCTAAACCTATGTGGAGATGGTCCAACAATGCTAGGCTTTCTTGTGACTCTCCCTGCCAAAAACAGTTTGAGAGCTGCAGGAGCTGCTACAACAACAAACAAGAAAATCCCCATGGAAAACAGTTTCAAGGAAGTCCTGAGTATATACTCTTCAATGCAAGAAAGTAAAAATCTTTGTCCCTTGATCAGAGTCTTTCATCAGAGTATCACAGCTGGGCATTTAAGATTTAGACTCAGTGTTCAAATATGAGAGCAATTATCACAATGCGAAAGAGAAAGACCAACCTCATACCTCCATTGAAGAGGACGTATACTCTCACCAGAAGTCTACCCTGACTGCAAGTTGTCAAAGTCTCTTGAACACATAGATTAATGATAATTTAGCCAGATTCCAAAAGTTGAGCAAAATACCCAACAACACAGAATGTAAGATATTCTGCCTATTCAATATCGGAAAGAGACTATCGGCACATTGTTGTGTAACTGAAGAAATGCAAGATCCAGTCAAGCTGCAGATACACATTAAAAGTGGATCCAATGTGCAGCAATTCTATCATGTCTTGGTAGAACACAGGCCTGCAAATGCAAGTAGTCTACAAACAGGTAGCAACAAAGGATCAAAATGAACCCTATTCCCACCCTGTTGTCGAATCCCCAAGGGTCCAGTCCACTAGCTGGTATAAGTTACACCTCATCCTGTATTTCAGTGTTTACCAGCATCTTCAGCCTGTGCACCCTCTTTGTGTTCTTCACCAGCCTCCTCCTAGTTTTACACACAGTAACAAAAACCCAAAAGCAATTAATAGGGTCCATTTTGCTATTGCTTTAAAACAAAGGAAATCAACAAGCAGCAAACCAGCAGAATCCATAAAGCAGACATCTATACAGCAGTGGATGCATACCTGCATATCTGATGTCCAAAGTGTGAGGTTGTCCCGCAGCAATTGCACGATAAGAGTGCTGTCTTTGTAAGATTCTCCCCCCAATTTGTCAAGCTCCGCAATAGCCTCATCAAACGCCTGTAATCCAAGGAGTGACCTGTTAGACATGTTCTATCTAAAGGCATCTTCTTCCACCACCAGCACCAACCACCACAAAGAGATCTTATTGTTAGTATCCAAAGTGGTTGAAACAAAGAAACGCAAGATTGCACCAATCAAAATACAGAAACTGCTTTCTGCCCAAGAAAGAAAGAGGGGAATCACACCTGCTTTGCAGAGTGCAGGCACGGTCAGGTGAGTTCACAATCTCATAGTAGAAGACTGAGAAATTCAATGCCAACCCCAATCTGATGGGATGTGTGGGAGCCAGTTCTGTTAGTGCAATATCCTGCATATGATGAATCACATTTCCACAACAGTTGAATGCACATATAGAGAGAGGGGGATTCAGACCAGAAAAAAATAAACATAATCCTTTCCATCTCTGACTGCCTGGTGTGATGATCACGCCAGACTGACAATTCTGTGATCAATATGTTCACACCCAATAATATGAGACAAACTTTTGGGAAGGAGGGAAACATTTTCATATCCACACAACACTATATAGCGTTCACACAACATTATTCTTAAATAATTACGTAAGACACATAAATCAAGTAATTAAAGAGGTACGTAAATATGTATGTTAATTAAGTTAAAATAAAAATTTGTAATAGTTAATGTTTAGTTATTTAATTAGTAATAACAACCATATTATAAATCTTTGAATTATATGAAATATCAAGATAGTTATAATGTATTGTATTATTGATTCATAATTACAACCAGATTATAATTGATCGTTACAAATTTGTCGTAATTCATTATAAATTATCAACAATGTATATGTAATAATTAATATTTAACTAAATTACACATTCATTAGTGTATTTTAGGTAAGTAACTAGTTAACTAACTAATAATATACAATAGGTATATAAATGGCCTACCCTAGCCTACATAACTAGGTTACCTATAGTTTAAAGTATAGATAAATAGGTGGAGCATAGGTAAGGCATCTACAAATAAATACACCTACATATAAGCTACTTGTATTTAGGTCATTTAGTCACATACTTACATTACATAAGTTAAATAGGTGACTAATTTAACCTAGGAAAATTTAATTATGATAAAACTAATGATTGTTAAAATAATAATACCTAAACCAACCACAACTAAAGTAATTATGGCAAAACTGCAAATGACTAAATTAATTGTGGCAAAACCAACAATGATTAAACTAATAATGAATATAGTAATCATTATAAAATTAATGATTATGAAACTAATAATGGATAAACAACCAACGATTCAAAATAATTATGGTTCAATTAACCATATCTAAATAAATAATGGTTAAATATATAATGACTAAACTAATTTTGGGTAAAACAATTATGGCAAGACCAACCATGGCTAAATTAAAAATGGTTAAATTAACCATGAATAAAATAAATATGGTAAAACTAATCACGAATAAGTAAATATGGTCAAGCTAACTAATGAATAACTATTTTATGGTTAAACCAACAGTGGTTAAATTTCAAATGGCTAAATTGACCAATGAATAAATATTTTATGCCTCAACCAACTATGCATAAATCAATTATGGCTAAAATAAACATGAATGAAATAATTATGCCTCAAATAGAATGGTTGAAATAATTATGGCAAAATTAACCACTAATAAAATAATATGATTAAATTAACTAATGAATAAATATTTTATGGAAAAACCAATTATGAAAAAATTAATTATGGTTAAAATAAACATGAATGAAATAATTATGGTTAAAATGAAAATGGATAAAATAATTATGGAAAAGTTAACGAGGGCTAAACTAAAATTGGTTAAACTAACCATGAGTAAATAAATTTAGCTAAATTAACTAATAATAAAGTTAGTATAGCTAAATTAATTAGTAATAAAGTTAGTATAGCTAAATTAACTAATGAATAAATATTTTATGGCAAAAGATATTAGGAAAAATAATTATGGCTAGAATAAATATGAATGAAATAATTATGGATAAAATGAAAATGGTTAAAATAATCATGGCAAAACCAGCCATGGTTAAACTATTAACCATGAATAAAATGAATTTGGTTAAAATAAACATGAGTGAAATAATTATGGATAAAATAAAAATGTTAAAAATAATTATGGAAAACCTAACCATAATTAATAAACCTATAATCAGTTTACAATTATGGAAAACCCAACCATAATTAAATTAATAATATTTGTAAACTGATTATAGGTTTATTAATTATGGTTAAATTTATTAGAGTAAAATAACTAATATGTTACAAATAAATATAATTAGTTTAGTTATGCTTATAGTAACCATGGTTAAATTCATTATGGAAAAATGAACAATGGCCCAACTAATAATGGTTAAATTAATTATGTTAAACTGATTATCATGGCTAAACTTACTAAGGTTAAACCAACTATTATTAAATTGATCATGGTTAAATGATTTATAACTGTTAAATTACTTATGGCTAAACTAGCTGTAATTAAATTAAATGTGGAGAAAAATTGATGGAATGATTAATTGTGGATAAATGAATCATAGTGAAATTAAATATGGCTAAACTAACCATTGTTTAAACATATGCAACTAAACAAACTATGGTGAAACTAACCATAATTATTGAATATGGTTAAATTAGTTATGGTTAGTTTTAACTTTAATTTATTTTTTCATAAGTAGTTGTGCTAGAATTAATTTCAATATAGTCCATTTAACCATGGTTAAATAAAACATATATATATATATAATTTGGTCATGATTTATTTATATATGATTAACTAATATTGGAATTTGTAATTGGTCTTTTTGATTAAGCCATTTTGACCAAGCCTACTTAGTTAACTTTATGGATTGAATATAACATGTGGTTTTAGTGACTAAATGTTCAATTTGACTAATTGTTAAATTAGTCACTCTAATCAAATTGATTAATCAAAAGATACCCATTGTCATTCAAGCCCTTGGCTTCTAGTCAAAAATACATGTCCTCTAGTAAAAAAACCCATCGAGTCAATTTGGTTAGTTTGAAAAAATAGGAATTTTAGTGGTGTATTTCATGTTTTAAACTCAAGACATTTATGTGGAAAAAATATGAATTCATGAAATAATAAATTTCATGTGAATTTTGAATGAACCAATGAAGCTAATAAATTTGGGATGCATAATGAAATTTTGCATTATGATTTGTCAAAGGACAATATCATGTTGCATTTTCCACCCAACAAATTAGATGTTGTGTACATTGGTGTGTGCATTTAGGGTGAAATAGATGTTTGCAAGAGGTGACTCCATTTTTGAATGGTTTTGCCAAGGATCAAGATGTTATTAATGTAAAGAAAACAAATTGGTGGGTGCCTTAGAACTTTTTTTGTTCACAGCAAATTGAAAACCGCAAATTCTCCTTCGTGTATGGCAAAACAACACCAAACAACTCTTGGTTGACAAGCTTGCAAATGTCATATGGGGTGAAAATTGGGGTGCATAATACTTCTTCAATAATTCAACCAAGATGTCATTTGTTAAGGTAATTCATGATATGTGTCATATGAATCTAGAGATGTGACGAATCATCCAATATGCCATGCACACATTGATGAGATTTCCATATAATTAGACTCTACCTGAAGAATGTTATTGAAGGCAACCATAGATTCTCTATAGATGGTGCATATGTGTAGTTTGTAAAAATGATTAAAAATGATGTATTTTACACTTGTTGACTAGCTTTTGTAACTATGGAAAGGGTAGGGCAACATTAGTTTTTGAAATCTCATGCCCATGTTGTTAATGAGAAATTCTATGTTGCAAAGGGTTTAGAAACAATGTTTGATATAAATCATTCATGGCGTAGATCAATTTCTTGACAAGAAGAAGAAGAGTGTGTAGTTTGCACTAATATTTCACTTAATCATGGCCACCCCATGACAGATTACATGGCAATGTAGAATTTATTTGTGTAGCTAAATGTTCCTAACAATCCCATGAAACATTAATATAATGGGTTTGGGTGCATTACTAGAATTCTTTGTTTTTCAAATAGTCCAATTGATTAATTGGTCTTTTTTTATTAATGAACTTGTACATTTTGATTAGAGGCTAGGGGCTTGAATGACATGTGTATCTTTTGACCAATCAACTTTGTTGAAATGACATATTTGATTATTTGTCAACTTGGACATTTAATCAAATTCAACAAAAGATTGACCACCTTAGTCAATCACATAAACAATTCTAACATCAAATTTATTTGAAATTTTTAAAGAATTAATCCTTGAGATCATTATAAACCTAACCCAAGTTTTTTGAAAATTTAAAATAAATATTAATGATATAATTGAATTGTGTGTGTGTGTGTGTGTATAGTGAATTTCCACAATTTTGCAAACATAAGAAAGGACATGAACATGAACAAAATATTTTTACATGATATAATTTTATAAATTTTTTGAGACTTGTAACGAGAATATAAAAATATTTTAACAAATTTGTACTTCCATATGTGGCTTATAACTAAAAACATGGTTAAATTGTTTTATGCACGATCTTGAAGAAGATTACAAAATTGAAAAAATAAAAAGATTAAAAAATTAATTGATGTCATTATTATTATCACCACTTATAATTCATTATTATTATTATTTTTTGTGAATGAAATTTTTTAGTTCACCTTCAAATATTTGAACATAAAACCTGTAACAAAACAAGTTTAACGGAATTGATAAACCATGTTTAAAATTAAAATAAAAAGTGTAAAATATTGATAATTTTTCATAATAGTAGTAATAATAATAATAATAATAATAATAATTGAAAATTAAAAAATTTAATCATTTTTTTTACATGGATTGCTTTTTAATACACCAAGAAAAAAAATGGGGAAAAAATTAAAGATTAATTTTGGAGTTTTTATGGTGTAGCATCATGAACATTCATGATAATAGGCTTGTCATGATCCCTAAAACAAACTAGAGGAAAAACATACATTCTAATTTACGTAAATGTACAAGAATTTAATATATGAAAAAAATATAATTTAGAGGTTTATATGCATCCTATACTTTGCATGCATGCACATTTTCACCTAATCAATAACTCATTCAAATATAAATGTGAGTCTTCTCAAGTCTTTATACATCCATTTTTAAAAAAATGGTGAATGCAAAATGCAATTCATAAGTAGTTGATTTAACAAAATTTAACAACTTAAATTTTTTTGCATAACTTTAGCAAAAACTTAAAACCTTTGGCATAACTTTGACAAAATTTAAAATCTTTGACAAAACTATGGCAAATTTTTAAATCATTGGCATAATTATGGCAGAACTTAAAATAATTAGCATAATTCTGGCAAAATTTTAAAATCATTGGCATAATTACAATAAAATTAATTTTTTTTGACATAACTATAACACAACTTAAAAATCTTTGGCATAACTACGACAAAACTTGATAACTTTTATTAGTGTTGTGCGGTTGTTCATTTTAATTAGAACTTTTAGTCCAAGTTTTCATATTCTAAAACTTAGGTGAGAATTTTGTAGGGGGGGGTTGAAACCTGATTTTTCAAATTTCTAAACACTTCAATTCTAATTAATTTGCAAATCCAAGAATCTCCAAGTTCAGTTCCAAATCCGAGTGCGGTTCCATGTTCATACTACACACTCCCAAAGGCTAGAGATTGTATGGGTACAAAGTCTTACAACAAATAAAAAGAAAGGTAAATCTATGTATGGATTTGACAACTAGTTAATGTTCATAGTTAATTAAAAGTTCATTCTACTTATCATTTTTTGAAAAAAATCAAAAATTTGAGCTAAATATTGTTACCATGATCCCAACGCGGGGGGTCAATTTGCCTTGGCCATTTCCTTTGGGGGCTGGTCTTGGTGAATGTTTTGCGTAAAACTATTGACTTTAGTTTATAGGCAAAGCTCACTAGAAAGCTCGACACCTCCCTTCACCCCTTTTTTTGTTTTGAGGGTATGCATGGACAATTTCCGCCATGCCTAGCTATCATAGCCCATTTTCATTGAATTTAAAATTATGTTTAAAATTTTAAAATTTTGTTTTAGGATGTTTCCAATAAGGCTACCAAAAGCAGCCCCAAATTTGTTTTAAAATTAATATTCTTATTCCACATAGGACCAAGAAAAGTTCATATTCATAGGTGCCTTCCACCCTTTTGTTGTTTTTCCTTTTAGTTTGGGGGCTGCATGTAGACATTTTTGGTGGCCTTTTCTAGTAACTATCAAATTGTTTTAGTGTTGAATTAGTTTGAAGGATTTTTTTTAAATGCCTTGAATTTGAGAAAAAAATGAAATTTTTTTTTGGGAAAATTCTCCAATTTTTTTTATAATTTAGAAAATTTGAAGATTTTTTTGGGGGTGTTGTCTTTGGTAAAACCACAAACAAATCCTTTCCAATACCCTTATCAAAATGAAGGGTAACCTTCTTTTGCAAGACAATAGCAAGTCTGCTGTATCTCTAGTTAAATATACATGAAACATGATAATTGCAAATATGATGATCAAAATGTAATATGGTAAAATAGTACTTTTTCTTATGAATTTCTCTGTTATTCTTCTAGAGTTTTGAAAATTGACTTCCATATATCATTTGTGGGAGACACTAGAAACTTGTAGTTCAATATCATAGTTACCAATTTAGGGTTGCAAATGCAAAGTGAGTATGTCTCTTACTATTGATATAAAATGGAACAATGTAAGATAGGTTACAATGACCTTGATTGTTTTTGACCACCTAACATGCTATTATTTTGTAAAGGTCTGAACTTGTAAGAGGATTCCTTATAAATCCAATGAAACTTGTCCACAAATTGGTTGTTTTCACTTAACAAGGGTTGTGTGTTAGCTTGGACAATTGTGAGAGATGGTGGCTCATGGTTCTGTGACCGAACAACGGGTAGCAGGGGAAGGATCCCATGAGCGTACTGTCTGTGTGAACGCGAACGGCTTGATCTTGGTAATCTGGCCGCCACTCTTGATTAGTGGCGGCAGATCTCTCCTTCATTGGAATGTAAGGAAGATTTGATATGCATGGAATGCATGGGGACTTAAGGGAGGAAGTTGACGGTGCATCGGATGCATGGAAGCGGCGCCTCATTGATGAGT
>Ga0209208_10003220_pt1 | contig 23448 bp, 15 predicted proteins | sample S1TSphfallax_3_FD_187694 | JGI IMG/M metagenome (GOLD analysis project Ga0209208, IMG submission 187694) | Host-associated microbial communities from peat moss isolated from Minnesota, USA - S1T2_Fd - Sphagnum fallax MG (SPAdes) (version 2) | ecosystem: Host-associated > Plants > Peat moss >...
GTGATAGGTTAGTGTCTAATGATGGGCCAATTTACCCTACCTTTAGAAGAACATAGTCTAAAGGTGGCAAATAGTGCCTTTTGCCCTTACTTTTTCAATGATATTTTTGAAAAAAAAGAAGTTAAAAACCCTTTGAGCTTGTTGCAGGTTAGTTTTAGATTTCACAACAATGAAAATTTTAACACAACAACAATGCTAATTGTAAGGAAAGAAACACAAAAAAAACCACGTGTATATATGTATAAAACAAAAAACCATGATTTGTGAAAATCGTTTGTGACAACCAATGGTTCAAAATTCTATGAGAATTGTTGACCGAAAAAACTACCTAATGAGATTTTAAATTCTGAAAACTTAGGGCAATTCTCAAAACCTACCCCAAAAATTGAAACCAATGGTTTTCATGAAAAAATGAAAACAACTCAACATTAATCAAGACCAACATGTTATGTGCAATCCATGGTATATGAATATGCAAACATTAGAAATGGTTTCAACACAGTCATCACCTTAGACTTTGTGCGAGGGCTAAGATGTAGGAGCTCGAGAAATCAAAGTCCCCAACATGTAAGCAAGAAAAATCAACAAATGAGGGGAAAATATTCATAGAAGTTCAATGCATAGAAGAAACATGAACACATAAACTACCAACAATTTTGCAACCATATACCTACATAGGATCATTTGTTCAAGGATTCATCATACAACACATGGATATGGTAATAGTAACTACATGAAAGAACAACCAATATTGTCAAGTTTGGTTCAACACATAATAAATTATCATTGGAGTAAGAATTTTTTTATAAAAAAAATTCAATAAATTATGTCTGTGGGCTAGGAATTTTTCTCCACAAAAAAAATGTTTATCATAAATGACATTAATTGATGGCATCTTTGAACTTCAATATCTTTTTGAAAAAAATGACTTCGGATTTTGATTATGTATTGACATGAATCTTTAACTTCCAAAGGTGAAAACATGCATTTGCAAGCTCTAGCCCATTTTTGCCTACCCTTTCCACTTTTTCTAGTTTATGCAATAGTTTTTTTCACAAATGCATGTGCATCCTTGATTGATAGCTCCTTCATTCCACCACAAAAAAAACTTTCAAATCATTTGTAGCATATTGACAACATTTTGACATAACAACGATTAACATATGATTCTAGCAACATGAGTGGCACACATGCAACACAAATGTTTTTAAAGGCAATTATAAGAGCTACGTCAAGGTGTCAATTTTTAATTTGACACCTTCATCTTTCACATAGGTTATGATGATGGTAACATATCGTTATTCATATTAATTAGATCATGGGCGCACTCACAACTTTTAAAAAATTTAATAGGGCCATGCCAATTGGCCCATCAACATTTTTTTGGAACATTGAGCATGCCCCCAATAAAAGCACCTCTTTGGACCACTAGTTGCAAAATAGAAACAAATGTGTTCCCTTTATTTCACCTTTTCAATTTATATAAATTGGAGTTGAATTGTGGGAAAACCATATGGGATAAAACCAAGGTGCTATTGGGAACATCTTGGGGAACACATTTGGGAACATTTTGGGAACTTGATGGGAACAAGGGGAAAACACAAAAATGCCTCTACCTTGCCCCGTCAAAAAATAAAACTAGACCATTAAACTAGACCATTCATGAATACATGTTGCGCCTTCTCATTGGTTACATGAAATTTCTCTTTCCAAAATTATTTGTCACCATTTTTTGCCTAGGTTAATAGCATGGCAAAATTTTGGGGACATTGTCAAAGTGGGCAAACAAGTCCTTTGTTGTAAAGCCATGAAAGCTTTTGATGTTTCATGAACCTCCAAGATACCGATAGAAATATGAGAAGTTTCCATTTTTTTGTTAATTTAATTAACCACCAAAGAACATGTGTGAAATCCTCCTTGTGACATCTAAAGATTAAATATGACAATGAATGTGGTGGTTTTAGCAAGGGTGGGAAAAACATGGGTGTTTACATTCTTGCAAAACTATTTATTTGGAAACATAAGCCTCCTACATTCCCAAAGGACTAGCCTCCTAAACTAGATTTTCTTTTGATAATATACAAACTTTGAATAATTGTTCTTTAAACAAAATCAAATTCCTTATAAGGGATTTGAAAGTTTAAAAAATCAACATTGGAGGCAATTGTTAATTTTTTTTCTTTTTGAAAAACTATTAAACATAAAATAAAACATTGGCAACAACTTCTTTTTTATTTTGTAAAAAACATTACTTGTGTATGAGCAAGGATAAACTAGTGTTGGGCAGTTTTCATTGGGACCTCCAATTGTTGAACTAGTTTTCATAAGGAAAACCGACTGGTATCACCAAAGGTGAAAAATGGTTTAAAAACAAGATTGATGGTTTTCACTTCAGTGAAAACTATACCCAATAAAAACTAAGTATCATTAAAAAAAACATTTTGGAAAATCAACTCAGATTTATGAGAATTTGGTTTTCTAGTTAGTAGTTAGATTAAGCGTAATAGGTAAATTAGGTTAGTTTAAAGTTTTTAACTTAATAATTAAATTAAGTTAGTTTGTAGGTGGCAACACCCATTGTATAAAAACCATTTTCGGGTTAACCATTTTTAATCAAATTTTACATATTTCCTCGTGTTGATCCTTTGTGTTGCTAGTGTTGCATGTTCATTGCATTACTTCTAGTGTTGTTGGTTTGTCATGTCATTTCTAATGTTGCTAGTTTGTCATGTTGCTTATATTGTTGCTGATTCGCCACATTGTTTTTGTTGTTGTCGGTTCATTGTGCTATTGGTTCATCATGCTACTAGTTTGTCACATTGTTTCTACTGCTATTAGTTCATTACATGTTGATAGTTTGTCATGTTGTTGGTGCATCGTGTTGTTGTGAATTTGTCATGTTGTTTCCACTACTATTGATTCATTGTGTTACTTGTTTTGTTGTTGGGTCATTTCATTGTTGGTTTTATTGTTGGTTCCTTGCATTGCCGATCCTTTTGTTGTTAGATCATTGTGTTATTAGTCTTGCTATTGGTTCATCACATTGTTGATGTAGTTGGTTCATTGTGTTGTTGGTGCTATTGTTGGTTTGTTGTGTTATTGGTTCCCAAATACCACCTAAACCCCCTTGTTATTGTTCCTTTGCATTGTTCTTTTATATTGTTGGTTGTTACTCATTTTGCCTATCTTTTGGTGAAGTAGTATTCCCATTGTCATCACCTTGTAGGTGGCTAGTTAGTGGTCCCTCACATTGTTATACGTGCCCCATTACTAGGTACCCACCATCACCATTTACCCCCGGCCTGCTCTTTGGTGTTGTTGTTACTTCATTGTGTTGATGGTGTCGGTGTTGGTTTGTTGTGTTGTTTTTGTCATGCTCCCATTGCCTTGTGTAGGCGGTGGAGCTTTTCCATGATTGGAAACAAAGGGAAACAATTTGCATATGCTTGCAAAAAAAAATTGTAATTTTTTTTGAATAATTTGTAACTATTTTTATACATGCTTGCATTTTAGGTTGCCTTGTAAGGTAGGTTTTGATCTTTTGGTTTATTATACATCCATTTGGTTTTTTCTCCATCTCAAAGCTACAATCTTTTGTGAAAATTTAAAATGGTTCAATTTTTTGAAAATGAAAATATGATATGTGAAAATACATGTGAAGTGTTTGTAAGTGATGTAATGGAAGAAAAATATGAAACAAAACCTAGTTTTCAAATTAAAACAACCAAGACCTAGAAAGTGAAGAAAAAACAATGAAAGAAAACATTAAAAATTTACATGTTCAAAGAACAATGTGGAAATCATGTGGTAAAAAATCTTTATGCTGGGTTTTTTTGTGTGAATGATAACAAGGATGTTGATATGAAATGCCCACAAACCATGAGATGTATTATTTGTTATGGTAACCCAATTTTATTTTGTAATCCTAAAACCTACGCAAGAAAAGGTTTAATCATATACAAATACAACAAATGGAATAATAACATTGAAAAAAATGTGAATGTAGAGACCATTCCATTATTGCAAAAATGTTTGAAAAAAAATGTAAACAATCCAATGAAAAGAGAAGTGGAACAAACAATTTGTAAAAATATGATCAAATCCAATGATAGTGCAATTGTCAATTTTGTTACTACCAAAAAACCTTCTAGAAGGATCATATGCATCAAATATTATTTTTTAAAGATATGGGCTCGTTGATTGTTTAAAATCATCTACCCATGCAATTTGTTGAAAGTTTGTGGACAGAGCGTTTATATTTGCATTTGTGTCCAAGATTGGTTTTTCCTTCCAAAATTTGTTTTCACAAGAAATGATCCCATAGTTGGTGGAAAAAACTAAACAATTATATGTTTTGCCAGCTTTAATACAATGTAATTCTACAACAATGAGCTTTGATTTTTGGATGTCAAAAATAACGCATGACATATTTGCCCTTGTGATTAACTTTTTAGGAATTGTTTGACAACCAAACATATTACACTTGGTCTTCTTAAAACTGTAGATCCTTTTGGGAAAACTTTGGTCAAAACATTGATTGAGTTATTAAAAAAATATAACTTGGAAAAATAAAATTGTTTATGTGAAAGATGAGGGGTCTAACTTGAACACAAGGACTTTTGCATTAAAAGAAGTTGTATGTTGTGACATTTTAGGTTTGGAGGAAAGTTATCAAGGCACTTGCTTTAGGCATGTTTTTTCTAAAGCTTGTAAATATGCTACAACAATTGAAAAAATATATAAATACTTGACATATGTTTTTATTAAGATTGCACAAGGAGATTTGAAAAAATGTATAACTTGGCCAAATGTTTTTGGGAAAGGTTGACAAAAGTGGACTAAAAGATGTGTTGAATCTTAGTTGGCCCCAAGGAAATTGAATACACAAGTGAATACAAGGTAATTTCTTTATCTAATGTATTGTTATAATGAAAAATACATATGTTGCAAATTCTATAATTGGTTTGAATTAATAGGAAGTTCTAATAAATAAAAAATTTGGGGGTAGATTTGTAAGAAAAATTATCATTTTTTAAGGAGACATTGCAATTTTGAAAAACAATTACTCTTTATTATAACAAATAAATTGTTGTTAGGATGACTACATGGGTGCCTTTTCCTTTAACATGACATATATTTCAAATCATTGTTGATGTCCTCTCCCTTGTTGTGTTTGCTTGTGTTTTTAATCAATCTAGTGGTCATTAATTGTTAACTGATGTTTTAAATTTTACCATCTCCATTTGTTTCAAATTGAGAAAAAATTCTAAAACTTTGGGTTCTTTTGATACTTTTATGGAAGAAGAATGCATTATTACTCTTGAGTTAAGTTGTTTGGCCTCTAACATAAAAAAAAAGTTTGTGGTGTTTTCAATTTTTTCTTGAGAAAGTATGAAGAAAAGAAGGTTCATAACATGTTTTTTTTATGTTGAATCCTAAGTTCAAAAATTCATATTTAATGTTCTCATTTATTGGCCTTAAGCAACACATATCACAAATTTAGCATCTCACAATTTAATAATGAAAATCATGCAAAATTTGTTCATTCATAATTCATACATTTCACACATTGATATTGTGCATTGAAAACACATTTGACACATAGATTTATAAAAAGATGTGAAATTTATATGACATCCATTGATTCATATATTCATATTTCATTTATCAACACATTTATCTGTGTGTCAAATGTGATTTTAATGCATGATATTTGCATGTAAAATTTATGAATTTATGAATGAACAAACTTTGCATGATTTTCATTATTAATTCATTGCATATTAAATTTGTGATGCAAGACCTTTGTCGAAGAATATGATATAAAAACCTTGTATCCCATGTTGTTAAAATGCTACCATCATTTGCACTTGTTGTTTAAAAATGGCATTGTTACCAAGGTGTTGACGAAGATTGCAATATGGACATTTTGAAATGGTAGCAAAAAACAAATGAACTAATGAAAAAAAAGTTAGCATGGAACTTATGATTTTTAGGAAGTTTCAAGTGGATGCTAAAAATAACAAATGTCCTTTTCAATGGTGGGAGAAGCATGAATCTATCTTTCCTACAATTGGATTCCTTGCTCGTTAGATCTTAAGAATCATTGGTTCACAGATTGAAAGACTAAAAATATATTTTCTTTGGCGATAATACTTACTAATCTTAGGAGATGTCATTTCAATCATATATTTTTATAAAAATTAATTTTTTTGAACAAAGATTGGCCTAATGTCCTTAGGATTGGTGGTAAAACTTTTTTTACTTTAGTGAAGCTAATTGAAGTTGATGCAAAATTACATGAGTTCGAAGAGTTTGAATTTTTTTTGAAAATGATGAAATCTGATAAATATAATATATTATAAAAATATTGTGTAACATTTTAATCATTCTTTAGAATTTTTTTTTTATATTTCCAATTTTTTTCAATTGATTTTTTACAAAAATGAATATAAATTTGAAATCTGGATTGTGAAAACTGTTATGAAAATCGATTGTTATTACATTTATGAGAACTACCCTATGTCAGAACCAACTTGATTAAATTATTATGAGAACTACCCTATTTCAAAATTGGCTTGATTTAATTTTTAATTTTTTTGGATGCCTTAGTCTGTTATAGTAAATTTAAAATAATTGATAAAAAAATTTAGGTCAGTACTCTCAAGTGTTGGGAAGGATTGAAACCTAGGGTTTTCATAAAAGAGGAGAAAACTACCCAACTTTGGGATAGGCCTACCCATGTAAGTCATATTGATTTTTTTTCTCAATGACTATATGTCAATCAGGTCGTTACACACCCTTAATATATATTTGCCCATACCCACTAAACATTGGTCACATTGGTCACATTGCCAAATTCCCACTAGATCTTATATTAGTGATAGTCAAGTTCCCACACAAATATAAATCAGGTACCCTAATTACCACAATAGTGAAAAGTGTTGTTTCTATTTACTTTGTCATTCAAATTCAATTAATTTGTTAGTTGTAATGTTATTACTTCTATCAAAATGTTTGATAAACAAATTTGGGGGGGTGGGGGGGGGAGCTTTAAAGTAGTTTAGCCAACAAACTTTCTCAAATTTCGCTTAGGTTTTGTGTAATGGCTTGCAATGATGTTACGAGAATACTGAGCAAATGAAGAATTATACCTATCTTTTAGAAGCAACCCAAAATAAAGAATTACCTATTCCAATAAATCCCTTGACCTTTACATACACTTCCAGAATTGTGCCCTAGAATATTTCGACCTACCCACATGCTGAAAATTGTTTTTTTTGTTTGTTTGTTTTGGGTGTTGAGTTGATATATAGTAAACAATTTCTTGGTTAAAATAATCAGATAGTGGGTCCAAAATATTTTATATTTTATACATATATAACACATTATATATAAATAATGATATTATGGAATTATATTTATTTCAATACATATTTATTTAAAATAATATAAAAGATATATATATATACCTATGGTTATGTATATTGCAATTATTTTTAATGAACTTTTTTTTTAATGCGAATTTGAAAATTCAAAAATATTAATATCTAAGTATGAAATGTTCATAAGTTCTTAGAAGACATGCTAGAGTTTGTGTGGATTTGGAAGCTTTGTGAGGACCAAGTTGTTATGTAATGTTTTCATCCATGGAAATCAATCAAGAAATTTTCACAAATTTTCACTTAATGGATTGCTAAAGCTCTATAGTCAAACATGTGTTAAATCCACAGTAACATAATCCTGCATCCTATTCATATAATGCAAAGTAACGTGTTGGAGCTTCCAAACATCACAAGGCACTTTCATTGTCCTTCTTGAAGTAGACAATGGATTCCTTATTATGTTGGCCATACCAAAATGTTGCAAGAAAGAAACTCATAGACAATAATAGGGTTGATTACCAATCCCAAAATTATGCGCATCAAACGATGGCAAGGATGGAAAAATGATGAGTCCACCAACATTGAAGACTCCAAAGGAGATGAAGAACAAAGAATGATAGCTAATCTTCCTCCTCCAAATGCATCATGCCCTCACGCTCCTCCCTCAAGTGTGAGATCAACTTATCTTTCAATTGTTGCTTGATCCTTACTCTTAGTCCATATTGGGTTTGATCCCCGTTGCCATGAATGAATGAGTTGAGAGAGCAAATAGAGGCATTCCTGTGATAGAAGGAAAAGTGTAATCAATGAAGTGCAACTAGTCAGTGTAGTGGGTAGTAGTCCTTTTTTCTAACTCCACCTGCTTATGTTCTAAGTACATGCAACTTCACCCTTCTAAGAGCATCTACACCCACACCCCCTATTGTCAATATGCCCACAAGGACATTGCTATTTACCCACAAGGAGATTGAAATCACCACCACTCGGGGATAGATTTACATTCATGAACACAAATGGGCCTTCATCAACTGCTGCTCCACTAGGATATGTTTTTGATTCTTGATTTTAAACGGTCGTCCCAACATTCAACCAGCTTGGTATAGACCAAGATGAGGAGGCTGGGGTATACAACTAAGTCTAATAGTTAAAAACTTCATGTATGGACAATATACCTAACTACAAGAACAATAGGTCTCTATTTTTTACTCTTTTTTTCCCCCAACTTTTTATCCATTGCAAATGATTGAGATAAACATTTTTTTTTAAAAAAATCTCTTTAAATTGTTCTTAACCTAAGAATGGAAAGTCGAAGTGATGATAACATACAACCTCAATTGAAGTGCAATTATTATGTCCTAAGTTTACACAAAACTCCATAAACATGAAAACATGTAGGGAAATATGAATATACATACAACAATCAGGATTCTTAACACATCTGTGGAAGCTGCTCCTGTCCACCCCACCCATGAAGGAAATAATTCCCAAGTAATCAGTGTGGAGGAGCAAGAAGGAAAAGACTTTGTGACCAATTCCACAACTATGCAGAAATTTCAATTTCCTTCAAATCCAGGGAGAAAACAGAAAAAGAAAAGAAAAGAAAGTGAACAGAAAACTGCAAATCATAATGGGGGTGGGGAGGAATGATCTGCTTTACATGTTGTTGTTCCAGAGGGAATTTGTTATGAGCTTCATGAATTACATTGCAGAATTGTTTGGAATTTCCAGAATAAACCTGCTTGTGCTTTTTGCTTCATAGAAATTTGGAGATAGTTTTGACAGATTTGTCAAGACTGCAATAAAACTACTTTTCCCATTGCAGATCCAAATTTTTATACCTACATTTTTTTTACAATGGAAGGGAAACTAGGGTTTAGGGTTTAGGGGGGAGAGGTGGGATTTTGTAGGCTGCTCCATGCAAGCCAGCCAGCCAGCCAGCCAGCCTTCTTGCACTGCAGTTCCGAAAAAGAATTCTACAAATTACTCGAGATTTACAATCTCTGCTGTGTCTCTATTTTTGCATTGCAAGGGGGCCGAAAACACTAAGCTTCTTGACAACATGCTCGGATGACGATGATGATGATGGAATTTTCTCAAAGAAAGAATAAAGAAGCTAGAAACACTGAAACTCAGGTACCACGTGACTCACATCTTCTTCTTCTTCTTGCTTCCATCCATTAGCTGCCTTTTTCTTCTCCCCAGCTGCTGTTCCCACTGATTTACCTGACCTTACAGGCCTGTACTGTGGCTTTGGAATTTCGGGTGGTAGTGCACACCGGATCAGAGCCCAATTCACACCTTCAAAGAAGCTTTGGCTCTTGATCTCTCCAGCCCCTCGGAGAGACCCCAACCTTTTCATTGGATCCTTCACAAGAAGTCCCCTGATCAAATCCTTTGCTGCTTCTGGGACGAGACCAGCATCTGCATTTGAAGGGAAGAGTAGTGGATGTGACACCACATTTGTCAGGGTTAGCTCATTGTCAGCTCCCTTGAATGGTGTTTTCGCATACAAAAGCTCATATAGAAAAATCCCAAATGTCCACCAGTCTACTGAGCTTCCGTGGCCATCCCCTGAGAAGAAAACAAGTCAAATATATGGCATCAAGGTTAGGGAACAACCCTTTTTTTTACTGGAGAAATAAAAAATGAAAGATGTGAAAATGAAGTGATTTTTGGGGGTTTCAATCACCAGAGATCACAAAAAAATGAAGGAAAAATCACCAGATTTCCTTCATTGGTTCCAATAAATAGCCAAAAATATGAAATGATGAATAAACTTTTCATGTCTTCGTATGAATGATCACCACTTTGGCTACATCACAAAATTCCTGAAAATACCACCATTAGGGAAGAAGCTCTGAATCTGATATCATGAATTCTAAGGGAAAAAATCAAGGAGATTCGGATTGCAGAAGAATATTTTTTCAATGAACTGGAACAGAAGTTGAAGATTTATGGGTGGGAAGAAGGGGAGCACAAACCAGATATAATCTCTGGTGCAAGGTACTCATGTGTGCCAACAAATGACATTGACCGGACCTCTGTTGGCTCCACAACAAGCTCAGGGCGTGTTGTTGTTTGTGGCAAAACCACCACTTTCTCTTGGACTGGGGATGAGGATGAGGATGATTTCTTTCGCAGCGAGGTGCGGAGAAACCTGTGGCTCATAATTGGGACACAAGACTGGAGTGACACTGTGTTTGGCTCCACTGTGAACTCCATCAACTTATGTCGTGAGTTGCGAGATGGAATTGATGTCAACACTGGGGACATGACCAGAGTTGGAGAGACCACACAGCGCAATGACAGATCAAAGTCTGACAGCATGATGTGTCCATCTGCACGCACAAGCACATTCTCAGGCTTCAAATCTCTGTACACAACTCCCATCATGTGTAGATACTCCAGTGCTAGTAGCACTTCAGCTGCATAGAACCTGGGCACCCCCAAAAAAGCCCCACATCGGTATTATTAGCCTGTCCACTCACTACTTCATTCAATCATCTCCTCTTTACCATGGCATTTCTGGCTACATCCATGTGGATGGCAGCTATTTACCCCCACATTCTGGAACAACTGATGTCTTATCAACCTTTTTCTTATTGGCAAAACTTGAAATCAAAAAGTTTAAAATGATAAAATAAAATGATTTTGGATTTTCAACAGCCAGAATTCAAAAAAAGAAAAAGAAAAGTTGCAAGATTTCTATACATGGTTGGAATAGGTAGCCAAAAATACAGAAGGATGTTTGTTTCTTTTAACTTCTTTTATTTAAAGAAGCAAATTCAATTTCAGGTGCAACCCTGGAAACAATCTGGAAATGGGACTTTCACATCTCATTCATACCCAAATTTGGCTAAATCCCATGGGTGATTGCCACTTTGGCTACCTGTCCCAAAAAAACCATGTTTTACTAGCATGCGGAGTTGCACACCAAAATGCTATTCCAATTGAATCAAACCCTGGATTTCACACATGGTATTCATCAACATATATGATAGATCTTTGGAATACAGTCCAAATCTGTAAACCTAACCCCAATTAGAATAGCTGCAACTGATAGGAAAAAATCCCAAGAAAATTAAAAGGAGAGATGTAAAAAGTATTAGATGAATCATCAGATGTTAATTTTTGAAAATGGCTGCAAATGACCCACAATTTGATGTGTGAATTCTTGATATTAGGATTAAATAGGATGCACTAAATTCTAGTTTTCCAAATAGTTGGGTTTAAGTATGAACCAACAGTACCAAACAGATTTCTACAACATTCTTGGAGTAGAGGAGTGTACAAAGTGGAATGAACTGGGGCCATATAACCCATTTTCATTCCTTGGATTGCTGCATTTTGCATACGACTACTTGGTGACGATCCATACAACCCATACAGGTTCCAGTATACAGCAACCATGTACCTGGGTGGCAGATTATGTCAATTTTGATTTACATAATCTGCCAATAATGATCGCACAGTCTGTAATAGTGACCAATTTGTGTCTGTTGCACGTGAAAAAGACAAAATTGTTGAATCTGCCACCCCCAGATTTCATGGCATAGAAGGGCCTCACCCTTGTCCATTACGTTGGATGTGTCACCCAGCTTGTCGTAACAGGCTCACTTGACAAGTTGGTGACTCAGTCATCGTTCACCAACAACTGTGTTATAATGTGTTTCCAATTGGAAAATGTGCACTGGTGGGTTTTAGGTCAGGTAATCCCACTTCTTGTACACATTCCCCTTGGAAATGTTACCAGAAGAACTTAAATAAACGTGTGTGTAAAGGTTAGAAAGATTTCATACCCCAAACTTCCAAGCTGACCGAAACTCTAAGAATTAAAGTAGTTGGACTTTAAAACTTCCAAGCTGCCAAAAACCCTAGTAATTAAAGGAGTTGGACTTTAGGTGAGTAGTCATTGTTTTAAATGAACAGGGAGGTGGGACTTGAATCCTAAGAGAGTCCTTGGACGAAGTCGCTCCCTCTGGTGCACTGGCTCTGGTGCACATTATTGCCCATTTTACTAAAGCTTCTAGTGGGGCAAAATCTTGTGCCAAAGTATTAAATCGTTCCAATAGGGAAGCGTGCAGACCGTTTTTTTTTGGGTCACAGAAGTCCCTAGGGCATAAACCCATTACAAGTCAGTATGTAATGATTACAAACCAAAGGGTCTGAGAGCAATAAATGGCCATGCATTAGCATGGGGGCCTTGTCCTGACACACATCCATTATTGAATGTAGAAAGTGTGACATGGGTCAATGGAGCCTGTTATGAGGGTTTAAGGGTTTAGGGTTTAGTTGTTGATGAACACCAACTGAGTTGACATCAGGTTTCACCTTGGTTAACCCGCCCTGCAAGGATAGGTCAGATAGGTAGGTATGTAGGAAGGAAAATCGGGGGCTACTAAGTCAGTAGATGCACGCAAACTGTTACTACAGAGGTACGGGCTAGTGAGTTGTTCGTAGGTACGTAGTAGAAAACAGAAACTGAGCTGACCATCGTGGTTAGGTGGAGAACTGGAAGTCAATGGAAAGGCAAAGTTATATGCTGATTTTGGTCACACACTTCCCTGTGTAAGTTATATTCTTCTTCTTCCCCATGCTACAACCAATCCCTTAGGCATGTTGTCGTCCAATCCTAGGTTATGAGTGTTGTTACTAGATACACAACATCACCAAAGGCAGTGATACTATTAACTGTCAGTGGTACCTTATGGGATGAACGCACACCTATGAAGACAGGGGATTTCTATGAATAAAAGTGAGAGTCATCATCCTCCGATCAGTCCAGCAGCAAAATCCTAAAATGGTACCAACTGGGTGGACCCCACAATTGCCTCTACCAACTCCTCAATTTGTTCATCTGGACTAGCAACCCAAGTATGCAACTTACGCTACAGCCAATTTTCTTATGGGTATTAACCATGTGCTCTGGGACTGCCTATAGATTCAATAATAAATTACTAAAAAGGAAAATACTGTTTTTTGGCGTCAAACATTGGATCTACAAGACCTATAAATACTACCTACCCAACTGGAATGCTGTGCTCTAAAACACCCAAATCACCATGCAAACTATTCATCATCTCTTAAGTCTTAGCAAGGGAAAAGACCTTATAAAAGCAGATCTAGTCATGTAACCCAAACTATTCCCTCACATCATGTGAAAAGCAAACCAAGTTCCCTTTCATGATTTAATATTGGAGAAGCAATAACAACTTGGGATGTTCATGGGCATGGCCCAAGGAACAAGATTTGAAGGCTTAGATGGGAGCATTTTAACTGAACAAAATAAAAATAGAAATGGAAGGAAAAAGATTGCAAGATAGGTAGGAACCTTGGTCTGGTCATGGGGTAAATTCTATCCTAGAACATTTTAGATGAAATTACAGAAAAATGTTAAGAAGGAAAAGTTGTCACACATCAGTACACAGAGATCTGTGTTAGGTATACATAATCCTGCAACAGAGTGTGGAAAGGTACAGTGTACACTGTGCTCTGTGATGACACCAGGTCCCCCAGAATTCTTCAGTGCTTTTCTTGTCTTATAGAGAAATGGAATCCCTTCAGACACAAAAGCTTTAAAGTTCTTTCTTCGACTCCATGAAGAAAAGAATCCTAAGACACTTGACCTAAGAAAGCTGTCCTAACAAGTGGACTGTCACAAGCCTAATACTGGCTCTGCCCCTTACCACAAGCTCAAACCAGCAGTCATTAAAACAGGAAATGTTCCATGAAGTTCCCAAAAATTGACTCACCTTGTGAACTTTCCTCAAAATGTGGGACCAAATGAAAACTACATCATTCCATAGTCTCTCCTTACAGGCAGAGCCAACGTAGCTGCAGGAAGATCCCTTAACTAGAACACTAAACAGGATCAATGGGATGAGAAGGGGGCTACTTAGGTTTCTCTTTGAGTTCAATTCACTTGAAAAATAATAATAGTTACACTTGTTCCCCAAAAAACTACCTCCATGTCTCTTTGCCAAGACATCATCATCAGCATCACACATGGATCGTAACACTGTTTGAGGACCCTGATAACTCAGTTGATGGAACAAGAGAGAGGTAAGAAATGTTTTGGGGATAGGTAAACTCTCTTTGTTTTTCTTCGTTCTTTTTTTTCCGGTTGATGGTTAAGTGTGGAGGAGCCGTCTCTTCTCTTCACCACAACAACACTCTCATCATCATCATGGGCTTTAGGCTTGGAATGCACTACCTATCTACATACATGGTTTGTTCATTTGTTCCATAGTCTCTCCTTTACATTTTACAGGCACAGCCAATCAATAGATTAATTACCTACCTTACCCCCTTCCTTCAAACATAAGGGAGGGGGTAAATGAACAACAATGACCCCCGCAAAAGAAGAAAGAAAATCAATCATGAAAAGGAAGAGAAAGAAAGCATGCAGAAAAAGAAGAAAATCATGAGAAAGGGAATTTCCCTTCTTTGGAGCCTTTCTTTTGTCTCCTTGTCTTTGGACAGGACAAGATCCAGAGAGGAAGAGAGAAAGAGAGCGCACTCGCTCGAACGCGCAATCGAGAGAGAGAGAGAGAGAGAGAGAGAACACGCTCGCACAAGCGAACGAGCGAGCGAGAGAGTGCGCGAGCAATCGAGGTTTGTGTGCAGATCGGGTTTTGCGTGTTTTGGACATGAATTTTGGGGTGTGAACAAGAGACAATTTGGTAGAGAGAGAGGGAGGGGAAGGGAGGAGGTGCTGGGGGAACTTACTTGGCTGCCATATCGGTGAAGCATTTGCCAGTTTGTTTTTGTCTGAGTGAGTGCAAGTCCCCGCCTGAGCAATATTCCATGACCAGACACGAGAACTGCGAGGTTTCGAAATGCGCGTAGAGAGTGGGGAGGAAAGGATGATCCAAAGAAGCCAGGATTTCTTTCTCCGTCTGTGCGCGTGCTAGCTTTTTCCGCATTGCCAATGCACCTTTGTCCATGACCTGCACCGCCAACATGTGAGGGAAAGAAAGAAACAAACAATTCCGCCCTCCCTTCCTTGAGACGGACGAAAGCCAGCCAGCTTCTCACACACAGATTGCAATATTCCGTCAAACACAACAGACAACAACATTGTTGAAGAGAAGCTCAATCTCTCTCGAAAGCTTTTGTCGCACCTTCATTGCGAAATAGCAATCCGTGCCGCGTAACTCACACAAATACACGCTGCCAATGTCGCCACAACCCAGGCGTTTGACGAGCTTGAAATGGCTAAGTCCGACAGCGCCATCTCTGTCACGTAGCTCTTGTATCGCTTCCCATCCCATGTCATTGGCCTTGTGCGGCTTGCTGTTGCTGCTTGGCTTCCTGCCAAAAACACAAACCAAACAAACAAACCTGAAGAAGCTCTTTGACGAAGGAAGAAGAGCAAACAGGAGAGAGACAGACAGAGAGATCAATTTTAAAGAGGAAGAAGAAGAATGCATGAGTGCCGCCAGCGGCTCGAGCTTTCTACCTCAACAGCACATGGTTGTCTATCGGATCTGCTGCTGCAGCCGCGCCGCGATTTGTGCAGCTGCTTCTTTCCTGATCCGATGGAGCTTGATCATCGGCGGCGGCGTTCGGGATGAACTTGGAGGTGCAGGTGTCGTAGTACTCCTCCTCCGACTCGTGGCCAGAGGTGGCTACCTGCAGCATCTTGGCGGATCCAGAACTGCGATCCGTCTTGGAGCCCTCCCGAAAGGATCCTATTCTAAAGGATCCTATCCTGAAGGACCCTGTCCTGGAAGAACCTATCCTGGCGGATTCTTGCGCGGCCGGCGCAATTGCTCTTTTGTTCCTGAACAATCCTCCCACCAGCTGCATCGAACACACGCATCAACACTTGTTCTTGTTCTTCTTACGCGGCGCGCGGGGCTTTACTCCTTCTCTTATGTTCTCTTCCAATTGCACGGGCGCATTCAATTGCTGTTTCTTCTACAGAGCTAAACTAGTCCAAGGCTCAAGTCTCTGCCTCATGACGCGCGCCTCATCCATCGTCAACAAAGCAAGTAAGCTCTCTGACACAATCAGCAGCCCGTCGTCATCTCCACTGGCGTGAAAACCTCAACTCGGGCTCAATAACAACGTCGACAGTTCCTAATCTACTGGACTTGGCTCTAAGAAGCAGTAGTACTGCAGCAAGTGTTAGAAGAAGAGGAGAGTGGCGAGCGGTGTGGAATTCGGGACGTTCTTCTTCTCGCACTAGGAACTCCTAATTCAGGTCATAATCGAAGCAGCTGCTGCTGCTGCTGGCCACCAAGCTCATCACAACGACGACAACGACGACTACTACTGCTCCAGAGGCTGCTGCTATTCTCGATTTCACCGCCACTCATGACTACATTCAGATACCAAGGAAGGAAGGAACCCGAGCTTAACCCGATCACAAAGATGGCAGCGATGTTGAGGAGGAGGAGTCCGGGCTTGACTGAGCGGCAGAAGAAGCGAGGAAAGAAGAGACATTAACCAGCAACATGGAGACAACGAGGCGGGCGTGAAGAGCACGGAGATGATGGCAACGAAGCGAGCGGCGCGCAACGCAGAGTGCGAAGGATGGCATGATGAGGGGACAATGGAAGACGCGGAAGAAGGAAGTACAACAAGCGCCGCGGCAGCATCAAAATCGGCGTGGCCATCGCTTGTTTTTAGCAACCGCAACAAGCGCGTCTCTTCCTTCTCTCTCGCGCGCAATCCCCGCAAGTTCGCACTCTCCTCGCGTGCTCTCTCGCCAAGTCCCCAACTCCCATTGTCTCTCGTGCGCTCCCCGCGTGCTCTCTCGCCAAGCCTCCTCCTCGCTTAGACCCCGCGTGCTCGCACGCTCGCCAAACTCACCCCCCTTTTCTTTTCTCTTGGGAGCCACTGTTTTTGGACCTGGAAAAATATGATTTCGACCTCTACAAAGGATATTTGGTGGAAAAAAACATGGCACAAATTCGCCATATTTTTATCATAAAAGAAATCCAAATCGCCAGATTTTTATGATAAGTTCCAGTAAGAAGCCAAGAATATATATGGAAGGATTCTAGTTTTTGTATCTAGTAAGTAGCCAAATCTGGCTAAATCATCATCATATTATGGATGATCGCCACTTCAGCTACATCACAAAATAGCCCCCAGAAGAAGGAAAAAAAAAACCCCCCCCAAGTTGTAACTTCACTTGAAAAGCCCAACCTTTTTCCACAAAAGTTAGGAAGCCTTTTTCATGCACCAATTCACTTGGCACCTTTGAGTGTGAAGATAGGGTAAGTAAGTAGGTACCTACTAAGTCCGAAGTAGAGCTCAAACTAAAGTGGAGGAGGTAAGAAAAAAACCTAACCCTACACTTCTTTTTAAAACTTACAAAATGTAACAAAACCTAAACCTACTAAAGTGGAGCTCAAACAAGAAAAGGACTTTTTTAAATATATAACTTACAAATTTATGCAACAAACCAACATTTGAGAAAATATTGAGTTTATGATCCTAGGGTTAGTAGGTACTAATTAAAAGTGGAGCTTCAAACCAAGGGGAGACAAGAATTTTTATTTTTTTTATAACTTGCAAAATGCAAGAAATAAAATTTGAGAAAATATTGAGTTTTCGATGCTAGGGCAACTAACTAGGTACCTACCAAGTGGATCTCAAACTAGTATTGGGGGAGTAAGATTGTTTTTAATAGGTAACTCACAAAATGTAGCAAAAAATGCACATTTTTCTCACAAAATTTTGATGAATCTTTTCATGTACGAGTGCACTCTCTCTCTCTCTCTCTCTCTTATTTTTGAGTATAAAGATTGGGTAAATAGGTGCCACTAAAAGTAGAGCTCGAGCTAAAGGGAGGTAAGAAACAACTTTTCTACAACTTACAAAATTGCAACCAAAAAACACACGATTTTGTCCAACTAAAGTTAGGAATCTTTTTGTGCACGAATTCACTCTCTCATGTTTGAGTGTAAACATGTGTACTATGAGACCTACTAAAGAGAGCTCAAATTAAGCGTATTAAGAAAAGAAAAATAAATTATAGCTTACAAATCCAAAAGCATTCAGTCAATTAGTGTTTGTACACAAAGGAAGCTTTGGACTTATGAAGAAGTGTTTGCAAAGGAAGGTTTTTGCAAGGTTTTTGTCATAGGAAGAAGGCAGTTTTTGTGAAGTTTTTGGCCTTTGGGTGAAATTTTTTTTTTCTATCTTAACTCTTGGGGGCCATAATGAAAGAATTTGTTCTTGTTATTTATGCCATAAATTACCAATGTTTGTTGTCTTTTTTATCGTCTTTTGATCGGGCACATGAAAAATTTATTTCAAAAAATTGCACAACCAAAATGACACCTCTCACCACTAGATTTTATTTTTTCTCTTATATATATATAATTAATGTATTATTTATATTATTTATATTATTTATTATTTTTTGGAAGTTTGATTTTAGGAAAAACTTTTGATTCCAGCTGAAGCTAATAAACCTAGTCTGAGGTGATTGATGAAACCTTCCGTTTGATTATTTTTAATCCCAAATCTAGTATGTATATCTTGCTCGCTCTCGGACGTGACGTGCCGTGTTGTTGGACGGTTGCATCATCCAAGTGTATTGGTTGGTGCAATGTCAGAATCTATTGTATCCAGAACGAAGGACGAGAGAGAGAGAGAGAGTGTGTGTGTGTGTGTGTATTTTGTTTCGGTTTGTGTATAGGTCATCCATTTGGTCGGCCAGCCAATTGATGTGTAGTCAACGGTCTCGACATAGCCTGACATTGTAGCGGGCCTTCTTCTCGATCCTACTTTTTGGAGACTACTATACACTATTTGGATGGGTTTCATCACATTTGGATGATTTCTTCCAAACATGTTTTCTTATGATGTGTACGCAAAGGGATTAGCACTTTCAAAACGCAATCCATTTCCACACAAATGTACCTACCTACCAAGTGTTGTGTTGTGCGGCTATATATTTGATTTTGTTTATAAACCCTGGTTCCAGATTTTTTAAACTTTAAGCTTTAAAAATCAAGAAATGTCCAATTCCGGGGTTTTTTTCTTCTAAAAACCCCAGTTCCAGATTTTTTTAACTTTAAACTTTAAAAATCAGGAAATGTCCAATTCAGGGTTTTTTTTTTTAATTAAAAAACTTCAAAATCACAGACCCTTTGGTTATGAACTTTTTTTGTATTTTCAGAATCAAAAGAACCCCCAGTTCCAGTTTCTGTTGAGATTGGTTAAGGGTGAAAAACCTTGGTTAAGGGTTTAAATGCTTGGTTTAAGGGTTAAGGCAACCTTGATTATAAAGTTTAACCTTGGTTAAGGGTTAAGGAACCTTGGTTAAGGGTTTAAATGCTTGGTTTAAGGGTTAAGGCAACCTTGCTTAAGCGTGAAAAACCTTTTTAAAAACCTTGGTTGAGGGGGGTTAACACCAGTTTCGTGATTTTTGAGAACCAGCAGCTCATAGGATTAGAGCCTGTTCATTGATTTTTGAGAACTGCCGATTAAGGGTATATACATATACCCTGCCCTAGCCTACCGGTTCCAATTTCCAAGAAGGGAGAACCTCCCAACCCCCCAAATGTACTGGTGTTGTTGTGCAGGTATTTGATTGCTGGTCAAGGGTGTTACACATACCCTGCCCTAACCTACCCTGGGCTTCAGGGGTAACCCAATTAATGCAAAGGATTCAATCATCTAACTAATGGATGGAGTTTAGGGGTATGGATAGCAATAATACGGATGGATGGGTGGATGGATGGATCGTGCAATTTGTAAACCACCCTTGCAAATGGATAACCACCACCCAGCTATACATTATTCAACTTAGGGTTGATGAGAAAATTTGAGAATTTGTTCCACCAAATTTGACCTGAAGACAAACTTACAATAAAAATAAGTTTGAGATTTCATAATGTAATCCGAAGAGGAGCTTGATGCGATTTGTTTGGTGAGAATGGGTCAACCAAGAGTGTTGTCCACTACGTAGTAGTAGTACTACTACTACTAGTGGACCATATAGTGGACCATATCCAATTCAACTAGCTCAAAGTCGCCACACTTATTTTGTTGTTGGAGGGGATCGTCTAATCTAATCGAGACACCAAACTAGAGAACTAGTAAAATAATTTGTTGCAACCAACATGTCAAATCTCAAGTTTCTTATTTTTCTTTTATGCCACCAAAGAAAAATAAAATAAAATAAAATCTCTTGTTGTCATTCATATCCTTGCATGGGTGGGGGAGGACCTCAATTATAAATTTGTTTCCCCTCTCTTTGTACTAACCTACCCAGATGTCTACCTACTACTAATTATCTAGTAACCATCAGCTTATTACTTAACCTATTTAGTGATTACCTATTATTAACCATCAACCTATTACCTATTGATTATCAACCTACTTACCTAGACTTTCTACCCATTGATATGGCCTTAGTTATATGATGGGCTCATCTACTTACCTACTTGTTACCCCCTTAAACCTACTAACACAAAAAGATCGAATGTCATCTATCATCACATGCAGATATTGCAAAAACTTTGGTGTCTTTCACTTAAATAAGTTTTTAACATTTTAATGATAATATAAGGTGAACCCCGAATGCAAGTATTCCACAAAACTATATTGTAATTTAAACAATGTACAATTATCAATGACCATTTAAATAGGGGGTTTAAGCAAAGGGTGGGTCATGAAAACTTTAATGATAAATAGAAAAATGTTCAAATGATCGTAATACTTTCGTGTAATATTAAAAAATTAAATTGATAATACAAAAATGCCTAAGGTAGTGCCATAGGTACTTTCATTGTTAAGTTGTTTTCTTAGATTTTTTTTATTGTTTGATTTTTTTTCTAAAAAAAAATTCCCCTTTTTTCAACTCCTTTCATTAAATCCAATATACACCACTTAAATTTAGAAATGGAAATGGATGCATGTATTGCAAGATCATCCCCAAAGAAATAATGCATATTTTGTGACCCACTTCCAAATGTTGCGAGGTCAACCACATTGCACAATGCAATTATTCATAATTATGTGAGTATTTGGATTCAGCTGCACAATGTGTGTGTAGGCAAAGGATCACAATATTACAGAGAAAATTGCAACTTTGAAATAAAGTGAAACGTTGAACCAAGAGAATGATGATGATAGATGGACCACAACAATCCACATTTCACTACTCTTATTTGCACTACACAATTTGGTAAACTCAACAAATCAGATGGCTTAAACATCATTTTTGGTAAATCCTTTCCACACGAGCTTTTGGCATTCAGAGAAATCTTTTGTATCATTAAGCATATGCTTAAAATAAACTAAACAACATGCCCATTGGTCAATAAAGGAAACCAAAAACCATGATCAAAGCTCCTTCGCAAGTTTGAAGCCCCACATAGATTGCAATGATGAAAAACAAAGAGGGCTTAGGCTAGAGGAGAAAGGTGGTGATGATGATAACCAAAAAACAAAACAAAAAGAAGGAGAAGGGAGAGAGAGGGAAGTAAGCACAAGGGGGGAAAGTTTAGGAACTAACCAAGTTGGGGTATTGGGAGTGGGGGTAAAACTAGAATGGCCTCATTCCCAATTGGTACACTAATTTAGTTCATATGGGCCCTATCTTGGGATAGTTACAAAGACAATTGGTTAGACTTCTAAAACTTTCCACCTAATTAACATAGTCTACAAGGCTAAAGAGGTAATCATCTTCTCTCTATATATATATAATATATGTGGTCTATCAAAGGCTTTCAACCTTAGAAGCTCTTTGGGGCTATGTATTGAAATCATCTATGTGTATCTATTACACCAAAATGGGTTATTAGGAGAGTGAATTGCAATTAACCATCATAGGTCCAAACCTTTTGTAAACTACACATCCAATTCCAACTATTCAAAATTCAAGTCTCCACATTTGCATTAACATGATTTCATGTCTATTGAAAGTGAAATGGAGGAATTATATGTTGTACAACTCTAAGAGTCTGAGTCAGCCAAACCGTGCCTAGTCACTAGTAGGTAAATCACTCCGAGAAAATTGGTATTGTATGTGAAGGGCACCTTATATATCCATGAATTTCCCTCTAGAAATTGGGAGGGATATTATGCCTACTCCTCAAGGGTGAGAGGCAAATTGTGCCTGCTTATAGGTGTAAGAATGCTCCCCATATTGAGTCAGCATAAGAACCCTCCTATTCATAGGCCTTGTGATCTACAAAGGTTTCTAGCAATAGGCCACTTGTTATGCACAAGAGTCAGGTTTGAAATCCCTAACTTATACCCGCTTTGACAACCACTTAGTGTGATGCCAAGGGAGGCTTGTGCAGCCAAACAGAAAGTGGCAGCTCAAAGGTTTGAATGCTTAAGGTTTCAATAACCTTTTGGGGCAAAAACTTCGAAGGGTATGGATCAATCAATGGTTTTCATGAAAGCAATACCCAAACTGTAAGGGTCTCCCCAGAGCTTTATGACGAAATAGATATCCCCCACCTGGTTCTTAGCCAATTGTGAACCATACTGGTCGGTTATGAACAACCTATCCTTGGACCCTTGGTGGTAACCGGCCAACAAGGGTCCTAGCTCCTAACAAGGCCTGATTAGGCCTCATGAGCAACACTCACAGTTCAGAAGAAGTAATGTTTGGAACACAATAACTACCTACTATATCTCCTCACCTTATTTCCCCAACCAAAACCCACCCACTCTAGTGAGGTTCCGGGTGAACCAGCATTTACATTGATACCTTCACAAAAAAATTTAGCAAGGCCTATTATTGACAATATTAAGCCCACAAATTGTTAAATTTGAACTCAAAGATCCTAATTTAGTCTAAGAATGGGGGATATTTGTAACTTCATTTAGAAATAAAATTTTCAATGGATTTTGGGATTTTCACCATGGTATGTATATACAAGGTGGGTGCTGGTTCACCCAATGCACTAGACTATACCAAAATGAAATGAAAAAGGTAGAAAGTGGTAATGAAGAACTAAAAGAAGCTAGCCATTAATTCATGCAAATTGTACTTATTAGTTACGTAGCTAACCTACTTGATCACAATGATATCATGTTTTTGGAAATCAGTTCGGTTTCTAAATTAGGAAAAAAATTTAGT
>Ga0209208_10003221_pt1 | contig 23446 bp, 19 predicted proteins | sample S1TSphfallax_3_FD_187694 | JGI IMG/M metagenome (GOLD analysis project Ga0209208, IMG submission 187694) | Host-associated microbial communities from peat moss isolated from Minnesota, USA - S1T2_Fd - Sphagnum fallax MG (SPAdes) (version 2) | ecosystem: Host-associated > Plants > Peat moss >...
ATGAAGGAGTACAAACTTTCCAGGTTGAAAAGCAGATCAATAATGAAGATGGCATTATTCCAGAAAGACCAGTCATTAACAACATCTTATGTGCAGATTAAGTAATTCAAACCTTAGGACCATCCGGTTTGCCCAAGCAAGAAATCCAAGTCAATGAATTCCTAGAAATGGGAAAGTCTAGGATTACAAAAGAGTGAAAGTTACCATGGCTTTCTAGATTGTCAAAAAGCTTAATTGCAGCAGTCTTGATATGTCCAATCTGCAATCCTCTCACAGAAGGGTGCTTAAACTTCTTTCAACCCTTTGCATCCCAATAACATAACATTCTGTTCGGAATGGAGAACAAGGCACTAATGTCTCTTTCTTCAGGTTGAACTCTACACTCCAACCAAGTTCAAATAAAAACACTGAGAAAAGTGAAGCCATACTCACATCCTCATGAGGGTCTGAGCCAATAACCTCCACAATAGCTGCAGCAATTCCAAATGCAAGTCCTGAAAACAGAGCCCACATCCTACAGGTGTCAATTCACCTCTTAATTGCATGTGCACAATCCATTACACATATTTCCAGACTGCCAGACCACATGATATGTGATAGCTGTTGTAGGGAAATTGAAGAATGTATACTAGCCAGTAGCTTTGGTAGAGGATTCAGAGCTCGACTTGGTGTAGTGCCATGTCCCATCAGGTCCAGCCAACTCCTGCACCAGGCAAGATTTACATGTTCATTCCCTGAGCTCTGGTAAAGTAATCACAGCAGACGACCTCAATCAGGTGACTCTTGCAGAGCATGATGCAGAGACCATCTAGTAGTTAAAACATGGATGATTAACAAGAGAAAGCAGAATCTCAGGTCTGTAAATCCAACACAATGCTCCACAGTCAATAAATTGCATAAAGGACAGCCTACAAATGCATTTTAATTGATATCTAACTTGCTACTGCTCATCAAGACTGGCATTCAATCCAGCTTGACCACCAAAACCAAGGACTTTCAGATACTCCAAGACAAACATTGATATTTCATAGAGCACAGGCCATGTTCAACAGTAGCTTTCATGTTAAAAACATCCAAAGGAAAATTCTCTCTCCAGAAATGTGCTCATCTAGAATTCAGATTCAAACCTCCCTCTTAGACCAGAAGCTACAAAATCATCCATGGGATGGCTGTGAGTCCTATAACATAATACAGATGCTATGCTGTTTACTGTCTGAAGACGAAGTAAATCTACACTTTCACCTGATACTTCACATAAGTTTTTGCAATATTCACAAAATGAATCCACCACCTGGACACCTGGGGAGATTGGTCTCCTTTGAACTAGGTCAACAATATCTCTTTCAAGCAAGCTTGGCACCTTGAGAGAACTGAAAACACCACTTAGTGCATCATTGAAAGATGCACTCTTGGAACTCCACCCCTAATTCTGTAGGACCACAAAATTCAGCTGTCAACAATGAAACACTGCTGTGCCATCCAAAGTCCATCAAAATTTTCTTGCCTGCAGAGAGTAACAAAGAATAAGGTGGAGAGATCCAAAGTCAACCTGACATGGTTTCCATGCTACAAAATATCTATGAGATTGCAGAGAAAACCCCAAAATAACACCTTGAAGGTAACCACCAGCATATCAGCTCCAGCGAAACCAAAACAAACACAACAAAAATGAGTGTGGCCAAACCTTACGAGTGTCACTCACAAAGTGTCAGACCGTCACATTCACCATTAATAGCAGTGACTAACTGCCATGACCCCCCCATTGACTTCAACAGGCCCCAATGTAACCATCTTTTTCAGCAAACATGCTATAACACTTCAATTGCAGGTGTTAAAAAACCTGTTCAATATGTAAAACTTAACCTTAAACCCAAAGATAAGTGAAGGCATTCACCTGAGCTCTCATCCAAACATTTTTCATCAGAGCAATGCACTCAGAATAGCATATATTTGTCATATGGACATCAATATCATTGAGTTCAAAACACTTAGCATTTGATGAGCACACATAAACAGACACAACTGCCACTACAATAAACTGCCCCAGGATAGTAGAGTCAAGGCTCTCCCTTGATACTTGTTCATCAGAACCATATAGCCAGCTCTAGAAAACAGGCATACAACCTACTTCTTCACATACAATACTGGAATAACAGTGGACAACACATGATTCAACATACTCTAACACAAGGAGACATATAAATTTAGGTGCTCTATTGTCATGAGCACATCTCAATTATTGAGATTGACATCTTAGTTTCTGTCAAGCAAAGCTTACAACAAGAATCATCAGACAAACCACCATTGATAGTAAAACTGAGACAAAGATAGTAAGGCCAATCTCTGAGTCAATACATGACCATCAGAGCCACCTACTCAGATTTTCAACACATATGCATCATCTTTTCTTTTTCGGAAGGAACTGGAGAAGACACAGTGACTACTCATGACTCAACATACTCCTTGACATGACATTCTCATTTAGACTCTGCCAAAAACCATACATAGTAGCAGCACAACCACACCTTAAATTATCATCAAATGAGCCTTCAAACTCTCATCAAAAGTCCAACCACAAACACGAACATGGATTGGCAAATATTATCACAAAGACTTTTTTTCAGACTAAGATTTCTATGTTGAAATTGTCTGCCAAAAATAACCTTTACAAGAGATCCACTAGAACTGAAGACCCTACCTGAGCTCCATCATAATAAACTCTCAGCAGCAAAGAATCCCAGCACCAAGATTCACAAAGATTGTGTTCAAGCTATGCCAATCAACCCAGTAATCTCAAAGTCACACACAAAACTTCTACCACAATACATGAGCTCAATACAACATCTGCGATCACAATAACAAAAAAACTTTTATCATCCCAATTAGGACTCTATATTCAGATTTCAAGTCTCTGAAGCCATATCTGTGACAAGTACAACCAAGTATTTTAACCTGGAATCTCTCATGAGCACCAGGAATTACAAACTAAGAGCATTTGCTTAGAAAAATCAACAAAGATAGGACCCACGAGCTCTCATTCATGAATTTTCACCAGAGCCATAGGCTCAGTATAGTTTATATTGTCATAATGACATCTTAATCATTGAGCTTTTCTTGGTTGTGATCTCAAGGATTTGTTCCAGCAAAAATTCAGATATTCTAAAGCTTCTTACCCATAGGAAAACAAAAACTGAAGATCATGGTACCTTGATAATCGCTTTAGTGGCCACAGAGTAGTGTAGCTGAAGAAGAGATTTTGCCTTCTCCACTGCAGCTTGCAAACTGGGCACAATGACCGTCAAAATCCAGAACCCTGATGAGCAAATGAAACTTGCAGAACACACATTTTCTTATTTCTTGAACACCCACAGTGACAAGAAGGGATCAATATGCTTACCTTAGCAACCTCTGCTCCATGAGGGCATTGAAGAACTTCTGCAATCCCCACAACATGGAAGGCATCTTCAACAGAGTCATGAGGTGCTTGGACAATCCCTACTAGTGAGTCACAAATCTTCTGTGACTCTACATTTGACTGCTCCAGGATTTCCAGTGCCCTCAATGCATGGTAGGTCTCTTGCAAGCTGCAGCACAACAGCCAACATAGCCATCTTGTTCTAAGCAGATACATGCAGACTCTATGCAACTACTTATCATTTGCAACTTTATTTTATCATTTTTACAATTAATTATCATCTTTTACACTTTAGTTCTATTTTTGCAATTATGATACGACGATTAAATTACATATTCTTCTATATGGACTAGTTCCTTGGATTTTTCATTCAAGAATAGGTTCCTATGTTCATTTAATTGCAAAATGAGTTGCAATTTGGTTATTTATTATGGTGTGTTTATACATTTACTAATGTACATTAGAGTTTTGTGCATTACATTAAGAGTATATTATATATTTTTTATTCAAGGTATATTAAACATCTATTAATCTTATTTAACATATTAAAGTGCATTTAAATTATATTCAAGATATATTAAGCATATTTGACATGTATTCATGGTATGTTAAAATACTTAATTTGTATTCAAAGTGTCTTAAGCATATATTTGATTATATAATGGGCAAATTGGATTGCAAAAAAATCATTTTGATTTTGTATGGTTCATTTAAAAATATAGCATCTTTATTAAGGTATGGTTAAAAATAGTAGTGAGGTCATATTAATATGATATAATTGTTGTATTATCTGAGCACTAATTATCTCACAATTATTGTTTTCAAACGACTCATTAATTAGTGTAAAGTATCAATTAAATAATATTACTTAATCATTTCATTATATTTAAACTTATACCAACTAATTAAATAATCAATTATTATTTATTAACTTCAAAATATGAAATCTTAAATTGATACAATAATTGATCATTATTCATGAATTATTCATTTTAAATAATTTATTAATTAAGAAATATGAAATAATAGTTAGTTAACTAAAAAATACTTAATTTCTATAAAAAAGTCAAATAATTTTATAGATAAATAATTTTTATTTAACATCTATCAATTAATGCTTTGTCAATAATTTATTAAATATTATTTAATGTTTAGTTACTATGAAATAACTATTTATTTTAATTATTCAGATAATAATTATCTGATTACTCTTTATTTAATTGTTTCTGAAATATCTCAATAATCTGATTCAGGTAGTAAATCAAGAATTATGGTTAATAGTTAATGACTAGTAATTACTAAATATTTTGTCGGCCAATGAATAATAAAAAATTAAATTTTCACAAATTAAATTTTCTAGTTGCTATTAACGATTAGTCAAAAATAATATAATTTCTACTTAATAAATAAATAGAATTCATAACTTTTTTTAATACTTTATTTTTTATTTTAAAATATTTCTTAATATAAAGTAGTAATTTCTTTATTATTTTATTAATATTTATTAAACTACGTGATAGTTAATATTTCTTAATAAAAAATATGGTTAAGAGCTAAAAAATATTAATCACTTAATATTAATGGTTTATTAGAACTGATTTATATCTAGTAATTGAGTTAGAAAGTTAAAATTTTAATAATTTATAATTAGAATTCAGTAATTACCAAATAGGTAATAATTTACTTTGTTAAATAATCAATTAATGCCTAATTATTTTTTATTTAATTAGTTGAGCACTAGAAATTTAAAAGGTTTATTTTGAAAGGTAATAATAGTTTTCTTATTTAAGTAATTGAAAAAATAAAAATATATTATTTTATAAATAATTGCCAAATCATTAGAGATATTAAAAACTTGATTATTTAATTAGATATTAAATAATTATTTCTTGAAATAATTTATTATTAGTTTTGAACTAATTTTTATGAACTAATTGATTAGTTGTTAGAAACCATGAAAGAATAATGATCAATGCTTCTTTTAAAATTATTAAAATAATTAAACAATAATATGTAATAAGTAGTTCTGTAAGTTGGTGGGTGGATAGGTAATTAGTTATTAGCTAATTAATTAGTTAGTTAATTAATTACTTGTTTTTAACCTATTTTGTTGTAGAATTTACAAAAGCAAAAATAGGTGCAAAACTTGTGGAAAAGTCATTTTTAGTTGTAATTGAATTTGTGAATAAAGTGTACCTACAAGGTTTAACCCATATGTTTTGTTTTCTAATATAATCTTTACAAAAGTATATAAAAAGGCTCCTTCTCTTTTTTCTTCACATTTACAATCATGTGCTATTTGGGATGAGCTCAAAGAAGCTTAACCTTCAAGGCAAAATATAAAATAAAATAAAAATATTTATATGGTTATTTTTTAAATCATTTACTTTTCTACCTTTCTACCATCTTACTTATTTACCTACTTTCCTATTTAGGTAACTAGGTGGGTAAGTAAGTAAATAGACTATGTAGTTATGTATCCTAAGTAGGTAGGTATTTTTTAATGCACATAGTTTACCTACCTACCCATCTATGTAAGTAATTATTTATTTAAATTAATTTTTTCAAAATTCAATCAATATGACACATAGCAACTTTTGATTGTGCCATGTGACAATATAAATAAATCTAAATTGAATAAACATAATGGATGGTTGAGATTAATATTTTAATAAAAATTTAATTTTCATCATAAATTATTCCAAATGCCACATGTCAAATTTTCCTTGTCCAAATGAATCATGTAAATAGTTGAAATTGAACCATGTTGATTTTTTGCATTATATATTGTATAAAATCATATATTAAAAATTTCAAGGCTTGTCAAGTGTCAAAATTTGATTAGAGTATGGATTGAAATCTATGGTCATCTATATTGGATGGCCTAGATTAATATTTCAATAATAATAAAAGTTTTCCCAAAAAAATTATTATGTTGGTAAATGACAATTAATGATAAGGTTATTTATTAGTTGCAAAAGAATGGTTAGTAATTGCAAATGTTATACACTAGTCAAAGGATGGAAGTGTATATGTTGACCATATACTTCATCTATTGGAAATGTGTTGACATCATGTTAAATTATCATTTGCAACTAAAGGTTTAATGCGACTTCATTTATGCAACTAAAAGATTTTTTGTTGCAAAGTTAATTGCAAATGCTTTTTATTCACAAATTAACGTTTTTCTACTAATGTTCCCCAATGGTGTGTGTAAATTGTTTGGGACTTACATTTCATGTAAGTGAAAATCCCATATTGAAATTTATTTATGCTTTATGTAAATGTAAATGTAGAACAATGTAAATTTATTTTATTTCATATAAAACAATGTAAGTGTAAAAATAAATATATTTATATGATTTTATATGGCTATGTAGAACAATGTAAGTGCAAAAAATAAATATTTATATGATTTTACATGGCCATGTAAAATAATGTAATTTTTATTTGAGAAATAGAGGATTTCATAATTTTTTGGTGATAGGCCAACTAAATGGCCCATTGCAAAAAAACAACTCATCAAAACATAGTGCTCACAACTAATTAATATGAATTTGCAAGAAGGTATGGTCATTAAAGATGTATAATAAAATTATTTATAAAATTAAAAGAAAATGGAATCAAAATCCTAAGTTTGGTCATAAATAGGGTGAAATTCAAAAACTTGGGGAAAAAAAAAACCCCCCATTCTCATTCATTTTAGGGGAAACTCGAAAAACCATCAATTTTTGTGATAAACTAAGTTTCACCCGTTTTTCCTTTTTCCAAAGTGTCACCACTATTGCTACATATATTTTCATTGCTCTTACCTATACAACTACTCTAATAACCTTCGAACCTTGTGCATTAAATGTTGATTTAATAAAAATTCATTATTTTATGGATATAATAAAAAAGTGGTTTAAAGGTGAAAGAAGGCCCAAAGATAAGGTGACTTTATGAATATTGCAGTACTTTTTTAGGTTTGGTAGAAATTAAATTATTTTCCAAAAGTCCAAATTTAAAAAAAATTATTTACAATTCCTATTGAAATTTTTTTAAAATATTTTTTTAATGTTGAAATTACATAGGATTCCTAAGATACCTAGTTAAAATTTTTCTCCTTTGCCACATCTTTTTTTGCAAGCTTTTAATGCATCAATGTCTTCCTATAACTTTCTTCAATACATTCATAAAAAGGAAACTAATGACAAGGAAACAATGGGCATGGCTCCTTCCTATGATTTTTTCTCTTCATCAACGTCCTTACATCTATTGCTTTCCACTTCAACTTCTGTTGCTGCACCACCACCACCACAAGGTCCTGTAGTGATCACGAGCTCACAAGTTGTGTTTCACTGGGACTTGGGACCATGAGGGATTAGCTTCAGAGAGTTTCTTTTACAAGATTGCATTTGGAGACATGGCATCACCTGGAAAAAAATCTTATTTTTCATTACCCTCAAGTTTGAAAGCTCCTACTTTGAACTCTTTTACATTTTAGGCTTGATGGAAGAGATCAATTGATTAAGGATTATGCTACTACTACCATTGACACAAGGGAGCTTATGAACTTTTTAGACTACTAATAGGTTTTCATCATGTGCCATGAAAGTTCTATATTTTGGAGGTGACTTTATCAATCCCAATAATACAAGAATTTGCTTCATGATTCTTGTCATTTCTATACATTGCTTATTTACAATTGTAAGTCCAGTTCCTTCGACTTGGTGCAAATTGTCTCTTGGCATGTAACAAAGCAGAAATTGATGGATGCTGCATCTCAAAAACTCTTTAACACATTGTTTAATATATTGTTTGTAGAATATGAACACTAGGTTAGCTCAAGCATCTACTTAATGTGGCTTTGCAAATTGACTATCCCCACCCTAGGATGGGAGGTATAGCTTGAGGGGATGTGCCATTAGGAGATTAGACACAATAACAAGTTTATTTATGTCAACAACTTTTAGACAAATATGTGACACATGTGGTTACAAATGAGTGTTGTAAAGGAGTGGAAGCAAGTATTATAATATTACACTATCAAAATCAATGGATCCAAACAACAATTACTACACCTTGACATATTTTGGGGAGAAAGCTAGCTCTGGTTTGAGAAGCTATTTGAAGTATATTATATATGAGAAGCTTGTGAATTCTTGAAAAAACTTTGCATGTCTTGACTATCTAATGCACACATGACACCTTGCACATGGTCATTTGGAGCTGTAATGTATAAGAGATTCTAGAAAAAATGTGTTCTTTGAGTTTTGTTAATTATCACCCAAGCAGAAGTCATTATTGTTTAGTTGAAACAAAGTTTGTTTCCATGTTAGCATGCAGGTTGGTTTGTGCAAATAAAGGAATTCAAAAGTGGAGTTGGATGTGGTAGTTGTGGCAAATGTTGTGTACGATTTTTAATGGAAGATTAGACAAGGACTTGAAGTCTTTCTATTATTTGAAACTTGGGGACTAGGAAAGGGTTCTCAACTGCTCTTCTCAGAACTACCATTATTGACTTCTTTTACAGTTTTATTGATCTTTGGCATTGTGGTTTACAAACCACTAGGCAACTTGGGAGTCTATGGGTAGAAATCTAACTATAATGGATAAGGAAGTGGCTCACATAGGAATGAACAACCTCACTCGTACTGGTCTTCTTTTATATCATTTTCTTCTTTTTCTCATAGTTCTTTGATTTCTAGCCATTGATGCATAAGTTACCTTTAACATGTTTGCAGAACATCTTGTGGTAACAATAGATTCCAATTGGACATTTAGGTCCCAAACCATTTCTTTTTAATCCACATTTTTTTTTACCATAATTTGTAATCACCTTCATCAATTAGAGTTTCTTCATAGTAGAAAAAAAAAAATATTATTGCTAAGGTTTTTGTTTTTCTGGATTTTAAAGGGCTTTTGTTTTATGGATGCCACCAACAAGGATGGATCCAAAGCTAATTTAACAAAAGAAACTTGAATAGAAAAGTTAGTTAAAGCTATTGCAATTACTGAAGGTGAACATGTACAACAAAACTAGTGTGTGACCTAATTAAAATATTATAATGTTTTCAAAATGTCCTAATTTTTTTTTCTTTAATTTAATTTTTTTGCTTCAATTTAGCTTGTTATTTCAATTCGAACACTTTGACATTATTTGAAGTTGATGCATCACCTATAGTTGCCATTCCAAGTGGAGTAAAACTAGGTTGTAAGCAATTATCAATAACAATTCTAATGGAATTTGTTGGATTTGCTTCATTGTCTTTTACATCATTGTACTTTTCAACTTTTGGAATATATGTGAAAAGAAGGGTGAGTGCATTAGCCTCCATGGCTTCTACTTGGAAATCAAGTGTGAAAGCTTTTGTGATCCATGTTTTGTCCCAACTTTTGGTAATCATTCCATCCATGTCCTACACTTGTGTCCATGTTGAATGCAACCATCCACAAATTTGAGGTTTGAGATTGCTCATCTTGAAATCAATGACTGGCTCCTTCCCATTGCAAATTTGTTATTTCAACAAATTGACTTTGAACACATGTTTCAAAGGTCGTTAGATAATGTCATCTATAGGTTGCAATTCATTGATACAATTGGCAAGAACAAACACAACAAATATGTTTGGGTGCTTTTTTTTGATATAATCAAGAAATTCCTTTCTTTTGTGTACATTCCAACAATCAATCAACCATACAAGCTTTTGATTTACTTGTAAGTCAAGTTGTTGGATTTACTTGTGTGAGTAGGCTAACAAAACCTTGTGAACAAAATCTTTTGTTGTCTCCAACATGGACCATTGATTTTCATTATATGTAAAATCCCAACTTGAGTTGATACATTTTAGTTTTCCCTCATTTGAAGGAGGTAAACACCTATGTGTTGTATGTGTGAAAACAACTTGTCCGAAAAGTAGGTTTCCATTTGATGCAGAAGATACCACAAGTGTTATTTGTTTCTTGTCCTCGACCCCTAATACATGAATGTGTTTTAAACCTTTGCTTTCCTAGGTTCTTTTTCCAGTGGTTGGAACAAGATGGATCCTAGTTTGGTCAATGTTGACCATAAGGCATGGAGGAATCAAGTAAAGTTTCATTAACTAAGCTTTTCTATATGCCATGTTGTGTCCTTGTTCATGTCAATTTGTTGGCATTTTGCCGGTTGCTATTGTTGCCATGTGAAAAGATCAATTCATGTAATGTTTTAAAAAATTTCTAGTCCATTCCTTTATGACAACAAATCCTCCATGACCATTATGGAGAATTTCAAGAACAAAGGATTCAATCATACCTTTTAAAATTGGTTGAACCACAAGGTAGATAATGGTTGTCCAACACTTCTCATCTTTTTTAGCATTGTGACAAGTTCATCTCGAAGTGTAGGATACTCCTTTAAGATTGGCGTATGATGTTTCAAATGTTTCGTTGTTGTACCTTGTTCAGCTGCTTGTAGGTAATTTGGTCAAAGTTCTCCTTTTGGTGTAAACCAAGTCCATAATCTACTCTAGGCTAGTTTTTCATACAAGCTTAGAACTCTTAGACTTCGGTAAGTGGTTCATAGATAATGAACAACATCAAATTTTGCTCCATATTTTTGGACCATTGCCATTATGGGTGGCCATAAATATGGTTGAAACCAATTTGTGTATTGTTCTCTTGATTTTTGACGTTTGGGCTTGCTTCCTTCTTAATTGTTTACATCTTCTTCTTCGTTGGCCTCTTTCTTGATCTGTCTTTCAAACTGTAAAGTTGTGACAAACTTTCTTGGCTTAACAATAGGGCATTTCTCTACACTCTTTGGTAATATAGAATTGTCTTGATTACCACTCTCATTGCAAAATTCTTCAACTTTTCTTTGCAAAACTTCTTCTCGTTCCTCTCTTGTGATAATTTTGAACAAACCAATGAGCAAACTTTGTTGCAATTTTTCTACACCCATTTTCACTCTTTAAGCATGCACATAAAACAACATATGACAAAAGTTTCTATGTTTTTCTTCCCTCCCTTTTCACCATATCTACAAACAAGTCCTCTCACAAGATTCACAACGCAACAAAGTTAAGGTTGAAACCTTAAGAAAGAAAGAAACCACAAAATTTCAAAATTTCAAAAACTTTCAAGAAAGCAAGTTGTTGAATCTGGAATGTACCTTCAATATGTATTGTTAATGTATTATACATGTGTTGTACACAACTTTAAATCATTGCTGAATTTTATAAAACTAAAATTTTGAGGCCAAAACAAATACATTTGCAAAAAATAAAAATAAATTGGTAGGCACTTGCTGAACCTGAAAAGGTACTACGATAACTTACTATATACATTTACATGTCCCAAAACATTTACATGGCTATGTAAGTGTACATACATACATACACACACACACACACACACACACACATATACATGATAACAATGTAATGTAAAATGTAAATGATTTACACTTACACAAGATATATACCTACCAGAAAAGTGTCATTATATAACCTACCAGAACTGCATATTTGATTTTCTAAGAATCATAATTACGAATCCTAAGAAACTCCCTTCTGATAAGCACTCAACACTGGTTTACACAAATCCACAAAAGTGCAGCCGGTGGTCTACCCACAGGAACTAAGAACCAGTGTGTTTCTTAAGAATTTTTGTTCGTAGCCAATGCGAGGATAATCCATATGAAGATGTACAAAAAAAGTGGCAATCCTCCTCAGGAAGATTTAGCCAAATATGGCTATAAACCATATAGAAAGTACAAAACTTTAATCTGCCTCCTATATCTTTGAATATGCAATCAAAGCCATTTAGGTATAAAGTTTGATGATTTTACTAATTTTTCCTCCCTCATTTCTGGTGATTGAAAATCTCCAAAATCACTTCATTTTCAAGTTTTCATTTTTGAATTTCATTTTTTGGTGAAATTTCGCCATTGAAAAAAGCTGCAAAGAACATGTGTATTGGGCATCTCGATAGGCCTGGTTTCTTTGATCTTAACTGAGAGAGAAAAACATATTTATGGGAGAGATGGCTGAGTGGTTTATGGCTTCAATCTTGAAAACCGGCGTAATTTCTAAAACTATTGAGAGCTTGAATCCCTCCCTATCCTTTTCTCAATAAGTATTATTCACAAAAGGCACCAATTTGTCAAACAGCGTACCTTCATAGTTCCTGAAGGTTGTGAGGACCAGGAACGTGACCACATCCAATGTACCCAAAACACTCGTTGCATAAGTACTTTTCCAAAGTCTTCATCCCACAAAAGAAACAAGTCAAAATTTTGAACCTTTGTTCTCTCTAAGTGTTAGCTTTCCAAATTGCAAAACCTTCCTCTTTTGTAATATGGACCTTTTCATTTGCTTTTGGCACTTGCAAGGATAATAAATAAAATGTCCATAGACAAACTTACAACATGCTCTTGATATTTTCCTTTATCATGGTGTGAAAACTGAATGTTCATAGATGACATTACAAGAAGCTCAGAATTTTTTCACTCTATTGTAGATGAGAAATGAATGCTCATTTATGACCCCTCTGGTTCACCCAATACTGGTGAAGGAGAAGAATCGGAATCTGTGCTATAAGGAAGACCTTTCTCATCAACCTAAATGACAAACATCTGTCTGTTGTGTATGATGATATGTGCAAGAATTTGAAGTCTTCTTTGATGCATAGCAGACATGGATGATAAGAGCAAGGTGTAAACATTGTGTCTCTATACTGTTAAGAAATTACAAATGGACGTCAAGCTCAAGCTTCATATGCATGTTTAAGGGCACAACCCATGAATTTATAAGCATGTGGTTTCATAACTCTGCACCAAAGAATTCCAGAATTCTTCAGGTCCAAGAGTCAATACTGGCTCCCATCTAAGCTTCTAAGCTTGAAAATCCAGATCAATATATCAAGAAGCTCTAGATTAGCTTCGAAAACTTTTGAGATCAAGAAATAAAACATTGAGCTTAGTAGCTCAAGACATGGAGCTCAAGAACAAGAAACCCAACAAAATTGTTTGGCACACAGTGCTCTCAGTCTATAAACGAAGAGAGATGGACTTATTTTTTTGAGCACTGGAGATAGAGAAGACTTTTTAGATATCTTCACCAGGAGGCAACTCAGCAAGCTTCGGAGGCATGCCAAGCACACGCTCCATGTCATAACGAACTTCAATGTTGCGGATGCTGTAACCCACCACCATGAGCCAATACAAAAGCTTTGCTAACTCAGCTGCAGTTGTCTCCGTTGCTGCTCTCTGCAGACCCCCAACAAATGATTTCAGCATTGTAAAGCTCAACACAGGGTGCTTACAAAGTCAGGTGGACAGAGAACCTTGACTGAAGGATGATTTTTTTCAGGGTGTGCCCAACTACTTCAATCTCATGTACCATAGATGCTGCATAAATAAAAAGATGACAAGCAAACCTTTAGCTGGGTAGGATCTGGAACACCGAGTAGGCGCTGAACAAAAGTGTTCATAGCCTCCAATGCATCCTCCCCTGCACTTGTTGTTAACTCCTGCAATAAAAAAGGACCATATCTGAGTGACGGAGAACTAAGAAACCTACATTGAAAACTTGGGACTTGCAAGAGCATCAGAGAATGCATAGTTATGTTTTACATTCAAAATTCAAATGCAAACAGCAAATCCTGCATCTCCAGCACTTTGCCAAACAGTGATGATCACATATGAAGCATAACCCAAACCACTATGGAAGACAATAACAGCTTAGGATCTTGTTAGTCAAATCTCAGGACCACAATGAGGAACACTTGACCTTGGGGTTGTGTCTAGCGACAAAATTTCCCAACAGTAGAAACTTGCCTGCAAGTTTTGAGGTTGAAGGGACTTGAGGTATTCAAGAAGCTCATTGCGGCCACCTAAGGCTCTCCCTCTCTGCTCCAACTGGCTTTTCAAGACTGGCTTTTCAAGTCCTCTACCTCGGATTCAAGCATCTCAATATACTCAACTGCACCCATGCTCTCGGGTCCTTCCTCTTTATGCCATCTCAATACCTCCCCACTCACTTTTGTCTTTTGCACTCCAACTGCATATGTGGACTCAATCTGCAGGAAGGAACCCTAATTCTCATCAACAAAACAAGCATAACTCCTTCACATTTCCACCAACTTGGAACTCAAGTCAGGAACATGTGTGACATAAGCAGAGACAAATGACCACATCTAGAACAAGGGAAATCCAATAGCATGCTTGCTCATTAATATGCCATCTTGACTTTGAAGAAGATGCTCACTGGAAGGTAGTTGCGGTCTGGAAGAGCTGCCTGGGTCAAGCTTTGTTGTAACTCAAGACGGTATTGAGCATTTCGGAACATATAGCCCGTCATCATAACACTATACATAAGCTGAGCCAAGTTCTCTGCAACCTGTAATAAAAAAGGAAGGATTTAAGACCCCCTTCATAAATCCATCATACAACAGATGTCCATACTTGAAAGTTTAAACAAAAAACCCATCGAAACACAACTCTACAGTTTCACCTGAATATTCAAAAATCAGCATAATGTAGTTGCAGCTGCAACCTGACAATGAAATCTTTTCACAAACAGAAATTCTCTACAAAAAAAACTCAGAAACACATACATCCATACAGATGACGACAAAACACATGGTGCTGTTCACATACAGTAGAAACTCGGACATCAAAAAACTGTGGAGGAAGTGTGCCAAGCATATTTGTCACAGTCTGACGCATCGCCTCCACCACCTGCTCTCAGAAATACAGAATGCTTTTAAGTAAAAGGTTTGACAATAACATCAATGTACATCTTCTGACTACAAGATATTTCTTTTTGTGTGGCTTTTCAACAACAAGTCAAACATGCACTTGTGTATTTGTCCATGCAGTTTCTGCATGGATGAATTCATACATCTTGCTGGGAATTTTGCATAAGATCAATCTGGTTAGCCAAACAACAGAGGGAATCCTGCACCTGGTTTGGAGCTCGCTTGACAAAGCGCTCCATGAATTCAGGTTGGACATTCTTCACGTACTCCAGTAGCATATCCCTTCGACTCTTCAACTACAAAGTAACAAAAACATCATCACAATACAATTCTCAGTCAAAATTCAGGCAGTATATACATGGGGTAATAAAGAAAGCTTCTGGAAAAACAGAATAAGGAATGATATATGTCATCATTACAGGAAAGAATATGAGCCCTAAAACAGAAACAGCAAAGAATCCTGGAAATGGATTTGTGTACACCTCCTAAAACCACAACCCTAATCCATTCCCTAAAGAGGAGGCATTGGTAATGAAGAATTCTGGAACAACATCCACAGCTTCTCCTCTTCTTCTTCTTCTGCGATCTCAAGAACACATGTGGAGACTGGAAATCGGAAACAAGACGCCAATTAAAGGCAGCAGATTTAGCATCTAAAAAGTGTCTAGAATTAGGGTTTAGTGTCTGTAGGAAAGGAAAGGGACACACACGCACAGAGACACAGAGAGAGAGAGAGAGAGAAGACATACGATAGATTCACGGTCTGGAGCTGTGGGAGCGGCATCTTCTCCATCACCGGAAGAAGCTCCATTGGAATCAGCAGCGCCATCATCATCAGCTACAGCCGCTACCAACTTCCATCTCCTCAGTTTGTTTCCCACCTTCTTCTGTCTGGCCCTAATCCTCCCCGGTCCATCTACAACTCCACTGAAGATCCCCACTACTGCAGCACAGCCCCCAAAGCTCGGCACCTTGGGAATCCGAAGATGCAGGACCTCAGATGATGTCGACGGCTGTGACAGGGAGAAGGAGATGGAGGAGGAGGAGGAGGAGGATGATGATGATGAAGACGAGGGCGAGGAGTAACTTAAGCTCGAAATACCTAGAGGACAGTGAAGCGACAGAGATGATATTGCCATGACTTCTCGCCACCAAGACAACGACAACAGAATTCTCGGAACAACGACGACGAACAACGCAATCCTCGAAACCTCTTTCCTTCACTTCCAGTGGACTTGCTTGCCACTTCTTCTCAGCTCACACAATCCAAAAATTCAGATCAATTTCGGGAAGTTCTTGAGTATTTTGGTAATGGGTAGTTGCCAGATTTTGCCAAGAACCGCCGTTGGCGAAGAGCAAGCTCGTCGCCAAAATTCTGTCCTCTCGTGAGAAATACTTCCACAACAAAGGAAGCGCAAAAAGGACCAACACCCAGGCTTGTTCCCCTTTTCCACGTTCCCAGATCTTGAACTATCCAATAGCCAAAAGTTCGCCGAATCAGAGAACAAGATCGCCAAGTGTGAGCACACGTTCTCTAATAGGGGATCTCTGTCCTCAAGTTTGCGAACCTTGTTCTCGAGTAGGGGGAACTTTGTTCGCTACGCGAAGAAGAAGAGCGCCTGCGCTTCCTAGCTTTGGTTTTTGGGTTGTTGTTCTTCTTCTCGTTGCGCGGAAGCTTTGGTGGATTTTTTTCTGAGGGTTTGGAAATGTTTTTTGTTTGGAGATGTTTCGGTTACTGGCTTTATGACGATTTTCCTTTTTACATTTCTCTTCAGGTATGTCTGAAATCTCTCCTTTCTCTTCCAGCCCTTATCTTGGGTGTTTTCTGAGCTTTTTCGATTCCAGTTTCTTCCCATTTCGTTGAGGATCTTTGAAAAGGTTTCTTTTCAGCAAAGGAGAATGAAGTCTGATGTATTGAAATTTTCGGTGTAAGTTTTGCGTTGGAGGTAGTACATTAACTTTTAGGGTTTGCAACTTTGGCAAAAGGTTGAGGGTTTTGCGTAATCAAACACAATCATCAGGGCTGTGTTGAATTGCATGAGCTTTTGGTCTATTCTTATCTGAAATCTTATGAAGACCATATTGTTTTTGATAGAAATGTTGTTGATTCTCATCTTGTTAAACCTAATCCAGTTTGCAATTGATCAGACGTGTGCACATTGCAAAGCTGAATCACTCACAACAACAGCAATTATTTATCTGTGAGCAAGAGACAACAACAGCTGCAAATTGAGTACAGGAGGTAAAGTAGGTGTCAAGGAGTGGGTTTTTTTTTCTGAGAGGAGAAGCAATGGCAACAGTGAGACAAAGGTTCAACCTGGCACCAGACTATGGGGGAGAATTGGGGTTGGGGCCTGTTTTGCCACCGGCACCATCAGGTCCTCCTCCATGGCGACGGAGATTTGAGAATTTTCTCTGGATAGCAGCTGCAACTTTTGCAATTTATTATGGCGACTCGCAGAAGCATCTTTTCCATGTCTTGTTCTATGATCCCCGCATCCGCAGGTCAGATTTTCCAACCATTTAAGCCATCCAGACCCTCCTCCTGCTTCATTCTGCAGTTTTTTTTGCTTATTGGAATCCTTCAAGTACATAAGCATCTTTTCCATGTCTTGTTCTATGATCCCCACATCTGCACAGCAGAGTTTCCAACCATTCGAGCCATCCATATTTTCGTCCTCTACTCTGCTTTTTTTTCCCCCTTATTTGGATCCTTAAAGGACTTTGGGTTTTTTGCTGCTGCTTGTCATGACAATTTTCTAGCACAGATTCCTTCATTCTGGTGCAGTATGATTTTAAAAGCTTCTAAACTGCAATAGCAGTTCATTCTTTCAATTTTTGTAGCTTGACAACACAAAGTGTGTGTCTGTGAGAGAACATATATATATGCTTTCCTGTTTTCTTGAATTTTCAAAATTCTTTAAACAGGTTTGCTCTAGTCTTCATCTTGAAAGGAGGATCCAGTTTGTCAACATCTTTGTTGGGTTGCTGGAGGGTTTTAAGATTGTAACTTCTGCTGTTGTTTCTCTCACTTTTCTTGGGTTGATTTTTCAGGATTCCATTCAACTTGGGTTTAGTCTGCTTGGCCATAAATGCGGTAATCTTTGCATATTTAGCAGTTTGGCTCCGCCATATCATCAAAACTGAGGAAAAATGGGAGCTGATTGCACCTGCTGCAATTCCAAGTGCCACTTTGATTGGTTTGACTGCCTGTCTCTTGTAAGTTTTTTGAGCTCCAGTTTTCTGTAACATGAAGAAGCATACATTTATATTGTTTCTTTTGGTCCCTGTCTCATGGGTGCAAACTTTCTGTTTATTTCAGAGCAGATTTCTTATTAACAGTACCATAATATTCTCAAGTTTTTCCCAAGAATATCCAACACTGGTAAATTTATCGTTTTGGTGGTACTTAAACCTCTTCTGGGTGTTCCAGATTTTCAATCGCCCTTTGGCCAATTTGGGGTATTTTGACACTCCCGCTACTTGTGAGTCTCATGATTCAAACCCACATGAACTGATTACAGATGAAGGGATTTCAGAAGATGCCACCAATGCTTGTAAATATAGAATTAGGGGTTAATCAAGTGATACTGTCCTTGCATTCTTGGAAAATGGATTATATAGATCATTGCTTTGATTCATGTGATGGGAGAGAGACATGTGGGTACCACATGTCTCTAAACTCTGACTCATACTTCCCTTTTGTTGTTTTTCCAGTATCAGGTCTTGTGGTTTGAGGTTTTTTTAGTTGAAGTTTATTTGTTATTTTTTTCTACAAGTGTCTGACAGAAACTTGTTGGAGTGCAGTTTACATTGTTCATGGCTTTCGTCGTGATCTCCCCATACCTTCCTCCATACTCTAGATCTGATGGAGAATCACTCCGCTCAGATTAACAGCAAAAGGATCCTTAGATTGTGTTTTTTGTCAGTGTTTCTCATGGGAGTTTGGTGAAGATCTTCAATCCCATGAAGGCATCATACAGTTTTGCACAGAAAAAAAGTAATTTGCTTATCCAATTCAACACTGCTGCTGCCAGTGCCGCTGCCACTGCAGTTAGTCCTGGTAACTCATATGTGAATATTGTATCAATAACAGAGGTGTATTCTCTTGTTGTCGGAAGTGAATTAAATTTACACTGAAATTGATTTCACCATACATGATCATGGTGCACTACCATAGTACAGCCAATAAATTGGACTTCTCTCAACTGGGTGGGTGCTTCCACAAGTGATCCTTTTACCTTGTATAAAATCCTGTGAGTATATTATGAAGCCAACAGTGAAGTTACAAAGTTATTACTTGCATGCTTGTGTGTTTTCTTGTTTTATTTTGCTCATGGTTCCTGACTTGTTCTTTTTCAGCAGTTAAGGTTCTTTTGCCACAACTGAATAGAGACATCCAGAGCTATAGCTGGATCTGTTGCAGATGCATTCACACATGTGCTTGGAAGATGCCTACTATGACTCTGGGACAAAGTTGTCACATTGTTATTTCTTGCCGCCAAAGTTGTCAATTGGATTTTGGAGATTTGGAGCTGCATCTGAGGTTGGCCAATTTCTATAGAGCATGGCTTTACACCTCTTTCCTGCTCATACCTTAGTGAGGTAATTGCCTGCTTTCTTCTTTGATCAATTTGAGAGTGAATAGGTGTAGAACAGGCTTTCATTAGAACATGGTTTTCACAGGATGGATAGCTGTGATGAGCATTTCAAGTAACTATGAAATATTTGTTTCTGGTCCTCTTGGTTCATATATGCTCTGGTGCAATTGCAATGCCCAGAGAATCCTTGTATCCTCAGAATAACATATGTAGAGTCACACCTCATACTCTGGCAAGCTGAAGACAGAAAAGGCAACAATTACGGTTAAATTTCAGCTAGATATCTGCTTCTTCCACTAGACAAATGGCTGATTGAGGAAAGTGACTGTTGAAAGAAGTCTGTTGGCATGTAGGCAGAACACATTCAATTAAGGGAACAAGGAGAAGTGCTTCTGTTTATGCAATTTTTAGGGTCATTTTACAGCATCCTTTGATTGGAAGTTTGACACCTTTGGTGCAAGGTCAAGAATGGAGAGAAAGAAGCAGGAGCTGGATGCAAATCTTAGGTGACTTCCCACTCAAATGACACAACTAACACAAGATTGCAAGCAACAAATTGAGGTACTCACAGAGTTTCTCCTCAAACTCAGTGTTGTGGTAGCTACTAGGACCTATCTTGCAGGAGAATTCCCAAAGACCAGATCAAAATCTTGAGACTTGCAAATTGCTACCAAAGATTACAGGTCACAGATTTATTTACCTTCAAAACTGCAGATCTTAGTGTGGGTGATCCATACAAGGTTTTGGTCTCTGCAATTCTGTCTTGTTGTGGATTCTTTCGCACACAGACAGAATTGCCAATACTCTCCTCCAACTCATAGCACAAGTAGGCATATGCTTCAAGGCATGTGAATTTAGCAGAGTTTTCCTACAAATCTTTTTTTTGAGGGAATCTCAGCATTCACAACAAGCAAATGGAATCTGCACCTCCTCATATGTTAAGATACTTGCAATCTTTGCAGAGAGACACTTGAGAAACAATCATCCTCCTCCTGCCATCATTTTTCCTCATAGATGAGGCATTCATCTGCCTCAAGATGTTCACTCCAACGTTGGGCAGTAATCAGATTTTTAATAACTGCCAGTACTGGCTGTCTAAAAAACTGGAATTAGAAGAACCTCAGGTTGTGGTGTTTTGAAAGGCCTGAAAGAACCAGTGGTTTTCATGAGGTAGTCACCAACGAACTGGTGTTATATTGAAGGTTATTTGACCAGTTCTTAGATTTTTTGATGACTCCAGTTATATGTCAGAACTAGTTCTCAGAGGTTTGAGAACTGCCTTTGAGAACTGCGGCTATATATCGAAGACTTGTTAATTGATTCTTAGAACCATGGTTATATATCTTTGAGGAGCGCCCTGAGAACCTTTTGGGTATCAGGTTCCAGAATTCTGAAAACTGCTCAACACTGGTTTCACATCTTCCTATTTTCTTGCCACCTATGTGTTTCCAAGGTTATTATTTTTGATACTTAATATAAATGGGATAAATGTTTTTATTTAACCTTTTTTAATTTACAAATATGATAGTTTTGGCAATTGATAGATATCTCATAGGCACCAAACCTTTGCTCAACTAAGTTACTGTGTAGAAAACATGTTGATCATCTTATTGCCTGTGATTAAGTTTCTTTTCTTTGATTCTTTCTTTCATATATAAGCTCATCATCACTTTTGAGGATTATTTTTCATAATCTTCTTCACAAGTTGTTTGGTTTTGCTTTGAGTTCGATTTTATGTTGCTGGCTTTTGGGATGCTAATTTTTAACTTACCTAAAAATATACATTAGATAGTGAATATCAGATAAACCCTAAACCCATACCCAGACATTAGATATGTTATACAATTGGTATTGTAAAATAATATTTAAAACTATTATCTTCTATCTTCTCAGCTGTGGGTAGGTTAGATATTATATTTTAAGTTGTATACTTCACAGAGCCAACAATTAGCTAGATTTCCAAGTTGAATTCTTAGCAATAAATGCAGGAATTGGCACTCATTTTGCTACCCAACAAGTCTAAAGCGAGCCAACCAACCAATCAATCAATCAATCAACCAACCAACAAGAGCGGAATTTAAACAATAGTTCTGAATTGAAAACAAGTTAAGAAAATTTGTTCATGGGGATGAGCAGATGATCGAAAGTTTTTTGCCAAAATTGTTCTAAATTCCTGGAGACATTTTATACTAGCATGATGAAACATACTAACTACCCATCTTATCACCCAATTGCCGTTGCACGCCCCAAAGAGTTTGACACAATCCTGACTCAATTGGGTCCATTTCAAAACCGAAGTTCAGAAGTTTAGGAAAGATGACGAGGTTGGTGGCCGCTGCAAAGCCAAATTGTTCTGAGCACTGTCAGACACAATTTTGTAAACAACAACAAAATCAGGCAACTAGCCACCCATCAAGCCTGCAACAACAACAACAATCTATCATGAATCTCTATCATTGGAATCAATTGCTAGAACCTTGGAAGCCCAAATTGGTCGACATGCTACTACTAGTAATACCGCCAAAATAGCTAGAGCCAACTAATTCTGATCATCGATCGAGACGACGTTGATCCATGTACATTGATGTAGTTGCAATTGCAGGATTGGTTGCTGCACGGTGACGTCTTCAAGGTGCAGCGGCCATGTGGAAAACGTGGACCTTGATCTTCAATTTGAAGCGGCGTGACTGATTGCAACAGATCGCCCGATTATGTCCAATGCGCGGATCCACTTCCAGCACGCAAAGGTCCCCTTCCTCCAGGCGATTGTCTGCTGCGAATTTCCTCCAATTAGTGCCGGTCAGAACGGCTCCCGGTGGTGCCAGCCATGTTACATTCTGCCACTCGGAACCCATTACGTTCACCAGGTCCACCACGGAGCGGCCTCTAGGTGACATGTGGGTTTCTCTGAACCAAGAGCCCCCTATTGGCTGCATATGGAAAACTCATTAGTCATGATCCGCAACTGCTCCTTACTTGCAATGTGAATGGCATTCATTTACCCTAAAGTTCCCTATACTAAGTCTTGACACATTTTGTGTGTGTAGTAAAGACTGTAACAAGTGTACACTGATGAAACTGTAGTGAGGAACAAAACTATCAGCTCTAAGTCTGGTCACACTGAAACGAAGCTGGAAGAAACTTGTTCAAAGAGGAGAAGAAGAAGAAATGAATGTGAAAAGAAATAACGTGAGACAAAAGCCTGCATGTCGTCTCGATCGCCCAAGACTTAGATTAGCAGTTTACTGATGGAATCAGAAAATGCTGCTCAGATCAGTCTCAGAAATGACCTACCATATTCCCAGTAATGAACGCTCTTTCGACCTTGATGGGAAGGAACCTGTGGTTCACGTCAGCAACCGTAAGCATTGCGCCCAGCACGACGTCCAGGACCAGTTCTGGTACCAAGCGGGTCGAAAGCGTGTCCTGTGACTGAAGCCCTATGGTGTATGGGGAAGTTGACTGGGTCACGGTAACACATAGCCACGCAACGTACTCTACTAAGAGCACGTTGGCATGTGTCTCAAGGGCCTCTCTGTCTGCTTCCGATACCATGTGTTCCAATATCACCCCACCGGCTCGCAGTGCGAACGATCTGTTGTGAATGCTTGCGATGAAGGTCTTAAACGCCAGAAATTGAGCTGTGGTTCAATGTAACAAACAATTAGAATGCAATCGCTAGAGAACCTCATGAAAAATTTAGTTG
>Ga0209208_10003222_pt1 | contig 23443 bp, 23 predicted proteins | sample S1TSphfallax_3_FD_187694 | JGI IMG/M metagenome (GOLD analysis project Ga0209208, IMG submission 187694) | Host-associated microbial communities from peat moss isolated from Minnesota, USA - S1T2_Fd - Sphagnum fallax MG (SPAdes) (version 2) | ecosystem: Host-associated > Plants > Peat moss >...
GTGGTCTGGAGCACCTGGTGCAGGCTGGGTTGCAATCGCTGCGTGACCTTGATCTTTCCAACAATAAAATTCAGTTGCTGGAAGACTTGCAACCGCTGTCGCGCTTGAAACTGGAGTCGCTGGACTTGTATGAATGCCCTGTGACTCGCGTGCCTGATTATAGAGCCCGCGTTTTCGGCATGATGAAGTCTTTGCAGTACTTGGACAAAGTGGACGCCAACGACAATGAGCGGCCGGAGTCTGAGGAGGAAGAGGAAGAGGAAGAAGAGGAGGAGTCCGAAGACGAGGACGTCGATGATGCCAACGGCGACGGCGCGGAAGTGGACGGCGACGATGAGGAAGGGGTAAACGTGAACTCCAAGGGAGTTGCTGTTCAGGACGAGGACGACGACGAAGGTGAGGAAGAAGAGGAGGAAGAGGAGGAGGAGGAGGAAGAAGAAAGAGACGATGATGGAGAAGAAAACGACGAGTTAGACGAGGAGGAAGATGAAGGCGGTAGCTATCAAGAGGAAGCAGTTGCTGCAGCTCCTGGCAGCAGAAGGGCTTCCGCTGCGGTACCCCACGTGAACAACAATGATCACGACTCCGACGATGAAGAGGTTGAAGACGAGGACGACGACAATGTGGAGGTGCAGGACATCGAGGAAGAGAGTGAGGACGAAGAGGTAGGCGATGAAGACGACGACGAAGCCGTTGGCGAAGAAGAGGAGGAAGATGAAGAAGGTGAGAACGACGGACTTTTGTAACTGTCAACCCCTGGAAAAGAGAAACCCACCCGCCACGCTGTTGTTGTTTTCGGGAAGCTTTGTGCCGCAAAAACCTAGGGGTTCAGACACCTTCTCTGCTGGTGCTGGTGCTGCAGCAGGCGTACTATCGTTTTCTCTCTCTCGCTCTCTCTCTCTCTCTAATCGGCGGCTTGGGATTGTCTTGCAGAGCATGCAAGTGGCGCGCTTGTGAGCACAGAAGGCGAGCTTGATGTTCAAGAGAATGATGAGAACGAGGAAGACGAGAACGGCGAGCTTGGAGAAGACGAAGACGACGACGCAGAAGATGAGGAGGTGGACAACGAGGGCGAAGATGATGATGATGAAGGGGAAGATGAGGTACGAGTGACTGACGACTGCTCAGTTGATCCTCCAGCTTGTGATGTCGTGCCTTGGTCGTTGTGGTTCTTCAGGGGCCAGTTGTTTCCCTCTACTTTAGGCTGCTGCTGCTCTGGGGATTAAGTGAGCATACTGTTCTGCACTGCCCTTGGATGCAAGCTGGGATCAGAAAGTAGGCCAAAAGGCAGCCAGGGTTCAGTGCTCATCTTGACAGGTTTCATGTAGGGCTTCTGTCTTTGTGGCTTACTTCTCCAGCTTGTTGCAGCTAGAATGAGGGTACTGTTTATGGTTTTGATTTGCTCTGTCAAACTTAAGTGCTAGCCGAACATCATGACCTGAGACTTCCCACTGCTTCTGGAAAATGTGATGGAAAGCTCCTGACACAGATATGCCTGAAACCTTGGGCAGATTATTTTGTGCTTATCTACACCCACTGTCAGTAGCTGAGGATGTCAGTGACTAGTCATGGCAGCTGGGCACTGCCATTTGTGATGAAGGTGATGGTCTGACACCTTTTGAGCAACTCTCATAAGGTTATGACTGCACTCATTGTCAGTTTCCTGTGAATAGCATTGTTGCAAAGATTCCTCTGCAATCTCATCTCATAGACAGATGTCCTCATATTGGCTTGTTTCTTGGTGGCTTACTGTGGATTTTCTAGGAGTTGGAGTTTTGCCAGGCACTAGGGGGTAAAGTTAAGTTGCACTGCTTGTGTTCAGCTCTATTATGTTTTCATGTACCAAATGTTCAATCTAAGAGAAGGTGTGGAGGTTTTTGTAGGTTGTTCCAAACAGTTATTTGTGATCTGATACACAATTGACAGAGGGAGGAAAACCACGGTGTGGTTTTTAGTTGGTAATCAGGTATGTTGTTGAGTGTTGGTTTCTTTGTTAATGTTGCAGGAGGAGGAAGAGGAGTATGGCACAGAGTATCTGGTGCAACCGGTAGGCCAGCCAGAGGATGAGGATGAAGGAGCCAGTGACTTTGAACCAGGTGAAGGTGATGATGAGGAGGAGGATGATGACTTTGAAGATGAAGGTGATGATGTTGTTGAGGAGGGTGTCAAGGAGCCAGTGGATGGTGCCAAGGAACAAGTATCATTGAAGCGCAAATGGAGTAGAGAGGACAATGAGGAGAAAGACAAGCAGCGCCTTAAGCGTTAGTTGACCCCTTTTGGTAGAAACAGAAAAAGGGAGGGGCATGGTGTGCGCATGTCATGCAGTTTAAGTAGACAGTGGGGCATGGCAGCCATGCCTTTCATGGGGAAAAAGAAGCAGCAGTGTGTAGTTATAGCTTTGTGATGGAGAGTTTTTGTGGTTAGGTCTGAGGTCCAGAAGGTATGGTATTTGCAGGTGGCAGTGGGCTCATAAAATCTGATTCTTTGTAACAACTGTAAAATTTACAACTTTGCCATGCCCACATCAACTTACCTTGTCTCTCTAATTGCAGCAGTTTGTTCAGTCAGAGATATCAGTGTGAAAAGTTTGTACTTATCAGAGCACACTTATTTTCTTTGTTCTGCTGTATTCATCATGTGTCCTCTTCTCTTCTTTATCCCAAATATTGGATGCCCATGTGTTATGGCCTTATTATCTTAATAAGAGTGTGCTGATGTTTAATTGTTTGATGGCAACAAGGAAACTTCTTTTGCTTGGAATTTTTTAGATTTTGATGTGACTCATGGGTGTTGTCGTTGCATGATGAGGAGTATGATGATGATGACTATGAAGATGAAGGTGATGATGTTGAGGAGGGTGTCAAGGAAACAGTTTCATTCAAGTCCAAAATGGAGTAGAGAGGACAATGAGGAGAAAGAGGGGCAGCTCCTCAAGCATGAAGACAAACAGACTTGTTCTACAACTGCTAAGTTTCTTCACCTTAATCTGATTTAAGAGTGCAGGTGGTCATATTGCAAAGAAATATAAGAGTGTTTTTCTGAGATTTCTTAGCATGTGCAAATTTCAGTGAGAAGGTTGCCACCTAAGATGTGTGTTGTCCTGAAAACATTGTGGGCAGAAACAGATCTTGCAGTCCCTTCATTAAGGGAAGTTGCAAATTCTTTTTTCCATTATGAAAGAAAAAAGATACATCTCAAGTTCTATTTTCAACACTGCCTGTAGTAAATGATTCATCAGAAAGTTCTCCATCGCTCAGTGTTGGTGAATGTAGGCATGTCACACGCTCTCTTGAATCATCTGCTCCAACCTCCCTCCCACACATCAAATGGTCCATTTTAGTGCTATGAGATGTGTCTCCAAATGCATGCAAAGTTAGAATCAACAAACATGTCCTCAGAGTGAGTGGTCTTTAGGAACTGAATCTGCTGTTTGAGTCAAAATTCTACAGCAAAAAACAATTGCCAAAAATGTAGCTTGCAGAACCTTTGGGGTGACTGGAATGATGAATCTTGTGACTGATTGTCGTAGGTCTGGCCTTGCTGCTCCTCCTGCCACAGTGCCTGAGTTTTTTGGGCACAACCATCCTTCTGTCATCATCTTCACTGCTATTGTCTTTGTCCAGTTGCTCAACATCCTCTTCCTCTTCCTCCTTTGGCTCCCTCATTGTACGAAGCATTGACCTAGCTCTGCGGTGTTGTGAATTGAACAGACCTCGTATGGAGGACACAAACCGCTCACCTGCCCTCTCACTTTGGTGCCATCTAGCCCTCAAGAATTGCTCTCGAGGTGCTACATGACTGGAGGTTGTACTGTCACTAGAGGAGTCACTATCTGGATACCCTTCATCTGTTTGTCCTGTGGCTGGCAATTTGTCCTTGAATTTTTTCCCCTGTGAGGTGAAGCACAAACCTTGATGTTTCTTTTCATCTTGTGTTTGATCCAAGGATGTCAGTGAAACAAAGAAAAGATGAAGAACAGGATGTCAACTCTGAACTCAAAAATGCCTGATCAATCATGTGCAAAGAGGAGATGAACCCCTTAACAATACCTGCATGCCAGTCACAGACTTAAGAACACTCCATATAATGTGTTTTCTGACTTTGGAGAACAGGTGCTGCCAGCTGCCTGTGAAGGCAACTTGTGTGAAAGTGTCCATCAAAAGCCTCAACTCAGTTACTGCAAACCGAGAACCTTCGTATGTCACAAGGAGCTCAACCTACAGAGATTAGACCAAGAGAAAAGAAACAGCCATTTTTATTGCCATATGAAGTCAGAGATGCATATGAAGGGACTGGTCAAAAGCAATCACATGAACACAAGACATTAGTGAAAATATGTTCCTCACATACTGCTCTCATTAGAGTTTCTTTTCATCAAATATTTCTCTTCATCAAATGGAAGAAACTTGCAAACCAAAGCTGTCCCATCACCTGGCTAATTTTGATTTTGTGAAACTCAAGGTATGTGATTTTCTTTCCCAGCTCTTTCTTTTCCCCTAGCAGAAGTGATGCTCTGCTGCCTTTGATTTCTTTGATACTCTGTCGTTCCTTGTTCTTGACAGCATTACCATCCTCAAAACTTGTTGTGGGAAGATTTGCTGTGACAGGTAGCAGCACAGCAGGCATTGAGTCCCGAGGCTGTGGCATCGAAGTAGCTGAAGTAGCTGAAGGCTTCCCCAAAACGTCCTCACTATCCTCCAATTGACTAATCAAAGATTTCGATCGGGGCTCTGGAATGAGGGTATTGAGCCATCGATACTGTTGCATTCTAGATGCCTGCATTGCAAGTAAATGATATGAAAGCCATTCTTAAGCCAAACCCATTGATTTAGAAACAGCAAGCAAAAGAACAACCCTGGAAGTAGTTCAGTGACTATTAATAACAAGTGTTGAGAAAACCAGGCCATGTTTCTTTTGGAAAGAAAGTGATGATGTGATGTGCTTTACCTCCAGGGCTTGAGCAGGCGTCAGCAAGTCAATACGAGGGTGTTCGGAAGAAAGCCCAAAAAGAAGTGGGGACAGAATGGATCCAGACGTTGATGAACTGGCTCTACCACTAGAGCCACTGCCATTGATCAAGTCAAGACCAGCACGGTTGCCAAGCCGTCTCCTTTGCTTCATTGCTACCATGGTGGACACCCTCCAAAGCTCCTAGTACCCACACTCTGTTACTCAATCAAATGCATTCAAACAGAAGAAATATACTTTCCGGAACTAATGATCTTGTGTACAAAGTGGGTGTCCAGAGGGATGTAGCTAGCTCTGTGGCAAGTACTGTGAAACTGGAAAACATGGGATGGGATGAGTTCTGAAACACAAACAACCTTGAACAGGTCAGGATTGTAACCTGGCGTTTTGCATCTTGCTCATCCTCTGGGAAAAGATACTCCCACATCATAGTGTACAGGATCTCACTGAGGTGGATTCGTAGTGGGTATATATCCACCTGAAACAGTGAATGTGCACAACACTTGTTTTACCTACCTGAACACCAAGTGGGCACAATTCATTTTTAATGCTGGAGAAGGAAATAGCTTAGTATATTCCAGACATTTATTGTGAAGATAACTAGAATCAAAATGTGCTTATTGGATCTGAGATATACACATTACAATGACAACTTCTGGGTGACCAAAATAGGAGTGTCTAAATGAAGAAAAACTGCTGAGTCATTTGTGAAATGGAAAAGAAAATATGGGAGATTAAGAAACCTCAAAAAGCTCTAGAGGAGATTGACCTTCCTTCGGTGCACCCTGCCTTGCATCAATGCGAAGCATGACATTCCTGTTGCCAACAGCCTTGTTCAGATAAATTTGATTGCTCCCATGACCTTACATATATTTCTAGGTGTTTAACTAGATGAGCTTGTTGGAGGAAGAATAGAGGAAAGAAGGTTAAGAACAGATGTTGATGCCAGGTGCATATATAAGATGATAAAGTAATGGGAAGACCTGCCCCATTCAGCAGGAGGATTCCAGGCACAGAGTACAGTGTTGGACTTGGCACCTGCCAAACCATTCTTCACAATGAATGACCTTACTGTGAACCTTGCCACTCCAATGTCTTCAAAGTCTCGATCAACATTCAATATCTGTCAAGCAACTCCACAGCTCTTTAGTGCATCCATCAACTGGGATTTCCTGAGTGAAATATGATCTACTCCAGCTATTCTTGAATCTCATATGACAAAGACAGTATGCAAAAGAGATCCTGAGACAAACAAGTTTGGTGAAGTACCATCTTATTTATCTCAACTTCTGCAAATGATTTGCCTTCACATATCATGCTCCATACAATCTTGTCACAAGCCCAGGAAATTCTCATTGCTGCAGATGGGCTTCTATTTTGTTCTTTCACCATCAATTGTTGCTGCGCAGCATGCTGCAATGCAACTCTAAGTGCTAATTGGGCTGCCATCCTTGCCTTGCACTTGACTGCAAACTCAAGCTCCAACTTTCTTGCCTGCTCCAAACAGCCCATTTCAACATCAAAAATCACAGTCTGTATCTTCGACATGGTGCAGCAACTGCTTGGACTGAAAGAGATATGGTTTACTGTGACATGGTGTTGATGAACCACGGTGTCTCAGATTGGCAGAGAGAATATGTTGCAACAAGTAGAGAGTTGGGTGTGAATATGTGTGCACCACGGTGGCTCTTGCACCAGAGATCATCCACAAAACTCCTTCCTGTACTGCAGGCACCTGAATCTCCTCCACATTCTCGTCCAAAGGTGAGTGATGTAGTGTTTGGAGGTCATGGATAAGAAGACGGCACTCTCGTTGGGCTTGCTCCAGTCTGATGCGTGCTAGCTCCACCTCCTCCACACCCTCTGGTACCATCTCATCAGACTCTTCCTTCATGCCTTCCTCTTGGTGATCCCTATTTCTGCATGGTCCATCCCTCTATACCCCTATGAAACAAACCCAAACACTCATATGTCCTCCTCCCCTCCCTATTGTAAGAAAGAAAATAGGCATCAGTTTCAATACATGTGCCAACAACAAAGTGATGTCAGAAGAAATGATGCAACTGTTGCCCACAATCTCAGCTTTGACATTAGTATGAATTTTCAGCTGACTGAGTAAGAGATAACCTTACTTTGGAAGTCTTGCAAGTAGGAGGTTGCTTATAACATCAACCATGATTTGGAACTGACGTGATGTCATTGTGGCTGTGATATTCGGACAATTGAATGACAACACCTTCAGGGGCTTCACCTGCATTTTAGCAGATTACACCAGTCATCACATTATGATATTTGCCAGCTTTCTGGGTTGCAGACTTCTCCAATCACTGTCACTCTTGTCATGATCTTCTTGGGTTGTCCCAGGAGAAGAGCTCTCTCCTGGTACATTACTCCATGAATTGCTGGATTGAGATTGCACCCCACTGTGGTGGCACTGGTTGTGTGTGACTGCAAACTACAATCCAGAAAAAAAATTGATGTATGTGCAACAAGTGTAGAAAAAACTGCACCTTGCCATCACTAGTTCCACCTTTGTGGCGGGTGTATTGCAAGTGTATGGTACAGGGAATGAAGACACGTTCTAACAAAGTTCCAGTTCGCTTCAATTTGGGTGCGCCTGTGGGTATTTTGGGCAACCACTGAAGACCAGCTCTCAGGTCCACATCAGTTGGGGCTATGTGTGCCTGCACATGCTCCAACAACACAGAAAGCTCTCGCCTTTTCCAAGCAATCACTGGCAGTGCCCCAGCTGTTTGTGAGGTGACCCTGGCTGAACCTACCACCTGAGCTAGGACTTCAAACCCAACATTCAGCGTTGAATGAAAAGAGCGAGCCAGCACTCGTGCACTTGCTGCTGCTAGCAAAAGGCGACCCTGCAACCAAAGCAGTGAGTCTTATGTTCAACCAGCAGATGTTTTTTTGTCAGGCTCTCAAACATCCAAGACATGCAATAAAAAGGGGAAGGCATGCAATCACCTCCAGGAGTATGTCTGCAGATGCACTTTGTATTACAGTCATCACTTGTTTTCCAGTTAGCCAGAGAGTGTGCCAGCAGAAGAAGGGAAATTGGGGAAAAAGTCAGAGGCAGAGACAGAGAGAGAGAGAGACATGGCCTTCCTCAGAATGGAGATTGAATTGTGGCTGAATCACATGGACCATGAAGTGCATGGTGCCCTCTTCTTCCACATCTTGCATCTGCTTGTCCTTGCCTGCAGCTGTATGCCCAATGTTCACATCCCCTTTAAACTGATCTTGTTGATGAATTCTACAATGAAACTGATGTTCAGCTGGCATTGCGAGCCTTGACAGCAACTAATATTCTTTCCCAGACTTGATGCTAAGGATGCTTCAAGGAGAGCTGAAAATAACTTGCGGTACCTCAGACCTCTGCTAGTTCAACAATCTCTACAGACATGTTACACACTTATGATCCATGTTTGCTGCCCCATCTTCCTCAAGATGAAATTGGCAGGGACAGGTCACACAGCTCATCCACAAAACATGGTTTCAAAGACAGATTTTCTTTTAGCTCAAATACTTACCAGAAGAGGTTGAAACTTTCCCCTTTGCCTGGAGGAATGGAGTTGAGGAGAAGGGTCTGCCTACACAAGAGGCAAGAGAAAAAGAGTTCCTGTCTCCCTCTGATGATTCCTTGACTTGCTCCTCAGATTTTTGCTGTGTATCCACCATTTTACGTTGTGCAAATTGCCGTGCAGGAGAAGGCATTGGTGTTTCAAAAGCATGCGTAATATCCCCTACCCATGCCCATACAGCATTACGGTTTTCAATGGTCCAAAGCAGCTTGAGTCCATACAACGATACTCGCAAACAGTTGTCTGCCAGCATGACACTAAAGCCATCATCAATGCCACTGCTAGCACCACTGTCATTCACCTTCTCTACATGGTGAAAGGATGTTCCAATTGACAGATGTGTTCTGGATCCCTCTTGCCAGAAGGACAGGCGTGCTGGGTCAGCTTTGGGTGCCTGCTTTCGGATTGTCAACCACTCTGTAGTCAGAAAAAACCCACGCTCAATCGTGAGAGGATCCTGTGATGTTCCATCATTCACTGCAGAATCTGGCAGTCCAAGCAGTTGCTTCACCTTGTCCAATTTGAGCATAGTCTCTGTTGCATCATCATTTTTGTTAGGCATGGGCCAAGGAGGTTGGTGTTCTGCCTTCAGCATGTGGATGTCTAGTGCCTGATGAACAAGCTCCATTGCGTCTCGGCTTGTTTCCTTACTATATCTTTCAAACCCACGACTGTAGCACATCTCATAGTTGAGCTCCTGCATTTCAAATGTCAATCCTTCTGCTGGATCATCCTCCAGACATGATGCATGCTTAATGTGTGCAGGTGTCATGTGCACTTGTAACATGAACTCTGTAAGCAACTTGTCTAGTGACAGCTGACCAGAACGTGGGGACCTTGTAGTACCAAACCTTTTGAACTTTGAGAATGCCCGCAAGTACCTTGGTGCAAAGAAGTAGAGACTACACCATTTGATTATCCATTTCAAATCGTGAGCTCCCAAGATCATGCTGGGGACTGGTCCTTGCAATTCAACTGTTTTTCTGTTTGAAGGGAATGGAGCTGCTGAAACATGTGGAAGCACTTGAGGATTGTTGTCTGGAACGACCACCCGAGTGATTCCTCTTTGATCAGTCCCTTCTCCATTTAATCCAACTGAAGGCAGAAACTCTTCCCCTGATGCCTTGGCTACACTACTTCCCTTGAATGTATACTTAAATGCTAAGGAAAGAGATGTTGATCGGAAGGAGTCAAAGACTTTTGTGTGGATCTTGGTTGCATCTGGACATGCATGCAGATAATGATTCAGAGGACAATGAGATTCACAGTCCCAGTCAAGTGTGATCTCAAGATGGAAGATTGGTGATGTCAGAAGAATAGGTTGCTCCTGCTGGCTGCTGGCGAGAGCTATGGGCATGACATTCTCCAGACTGGAAATGACCCAACTAAAGTCAACCCCATTGAAGACAACACACCCTGCAGACTGCAGGATCTCCATTCTGACAGCCATTAATTGCATCATATTCCTTGCCTCATATGGGTCTGTGGTGGCCAAGAACTTCCACTCAAAGTCATTGATGCACATGCTGTTCTTCCCATGCACAAAATAACGGAGGTCATCCCACCAAGCAAATTTCTGTTCCATATTGTTGACTTTGTTACATGGGTGATGGAGATCCCACTCATCAGTAGCCATCAGATCAACAGAATCCAGATTTTGGAATAAGGCTGATGACGATGGTGATGCAACAATGCTTTGATGAGAATGGACATCATACATTGATGTAGATGCCACATTTTCACCAGTGGGCCAATCCTTTCTCCGCACACTCAGGTCAGATTTTTGTATAGCGATTGTGAAGGCGTAGCAGATGTCAGCAATGGCAGGTTCATAACCCACACCATAGCATACCTTTCCTGCTTCCAATACAATGGGCAGCTCTGAGTACAATTTCAAGGGAGGAATAGATCCACTTATTGGTCGATTGATTACAACTTTCCGCCACCGACCCAGGTACACATCTTGTGTTCTCTGTGGAGTAAGAAGTGTTGCCTGTCACCAGGAAAAAAATGCAAGTGGTGGGTTAGAGACTGATAGTTGCCGATAGTTGCAGATAAGGATTCAGACCCTTATTCTGAAGACAAAAGGAAGTGGAGGGAGGATCCAGAGTTTGAGATGGGAAGCATACCTGCTGAGCAAGGATCACAATTCCAGTGCAATCGGCATGCAGTGCTGAAAGAATAGGGGATGAATAATCACGAATCTGTACAGAAATATGTGAGGCATGCGCCTGCACATTCCTACCCATCACTCTTGAGAAGGGTACCTGGGCGTCTGGGCCAACACAGTCAAGCCTGTGTATTATGTCAATCATACCTTCTTGACCTCCTTCGATCTGTGTGAAAAACACCTCCAGTCTAGCAGCTCGGACTGATGCTAATGACTGTCGCATGCTGCTGGGTTTGAAGCCTGCCTGAAAACCGACACCACTAATCCCCGACACTTCAGCATCCGACAGCTTCTCACAGGCCTTGTGGTATGCATTGAATGTCCTCCGGTGGAGTCGTTCCCATTCTTTTTTCACAGTAACTGGGTCCAGCAGATCAGTTTCGATAAGCTTGTGAAGCCCATTTCTCTCCTCAACTTCTACTACCTCCGTGTGTGCATGCCAGCTTCCATTCTTGTTCTGCTCAATCAGTACTTCATTTTCAAGTAGTTGCTCCCTAGCAATGAGTTCACAGACCTTGTCACCCAGAAGCTGATGATGCAGATCAAACCACGCCTGACAGGGTTCCTCTTCAATATCCGCAACAAATCCACTACTCACAAATGTCAGTTTCCTAAACCAGAGAGACATTGTCTTCTTGATCCGCATATCATCCTCCTCACTCTTTTTCTGCACCTGTAAACTGAACCTTCTCCTCTGCCCAGCCAGAGCCAACAGCAGAACCTTCCACATGTCCTCAATTGCATCTTCTATGGCTCTTAAGGGTATCCTGAAAGGCATAGTGATGCGCATATTTCTGCTGTGGATGATGTAGTCCCACATGCTGAAATCTGTAACACAAGCATGTTCCCCCTTTGGGTGGTCATCATTTACACAACTCCTAGACATCTGCAGCTGTTCACTCCTCAAAATGATTGCATGATTCAAACTCAGCTGCAGTCCTTCAAGGAGCAACCCAATCTCCACATCCTCTGAGAACATGGAGTGAACATGGATTTCCAAGTCCACTCCATCTGCCACCTCCGCATTGAAATCCAAGCCTTCCACATCAAGAGCTACTGTAAACTGTCCTAAGTTCCACTTGCCTTGGTGATTGTTCTCAAGCTCCTCTTCTTGATTGCCATCAGGGTCAAACAGAAGAAGCAATGATCTAAGTTGATACAAGATGGCTTTTACTTGTAAAAGTGCCTCGTGGAAGAAGAGGTGCAAGTCTGGCTCCCAACGTACTTTTGCATCAGTTACACTAACAAAGGCACAGCTTCCTGTCCCAAACATGTCGACAACAGACGCTTGATAGATTCCACTCATATGAAGGACATGGAGTGCTGCCACTTCACCCACGATTGTATCTCCAAAGTTCAATTCCTGGTAGAGAAAGTGCCCTTCCTCAAGGGTTGCTTGGACATGTCTTCGATTACAGACGAAGAATACGTAGAGATGTGAAACATCAGCTATGGCCTTATATTTAGTTCTGATTCTGTTGCACTCTGCCATGTGGATACTGGCTGTATTTGTGCCACCTCCCATATGGCCCATATGGGTAACAGTCACCTCCCCAGTATCTTGACTCCTGAAATGAACTGTCTTCGGATCTGGAACCATGTTATCATCATCCTTTTGTAATGGTCCAATCATCTGGAAACAGATGCCTTCAAGAAGGAGTTCAACACTCCTGATCCATGGCATGCTGCTGCTGCTTCCTTTTGCAAGCTTGCCGCTACCGAATCTCTCCACAGCTAAGGCCTTCAAGTACATATTCACTGCAATGGCATTGAAAAGAATTGAATGCAACTGGGATAGATTACAGTACACCTGACTGCTTGTGGCTTCAATATGAAGTAATCCACTCTTCTGAGTCATCTGATCAGCTGTCAGTTCAAACGCAGCAAGCCCCCATTGCAACATAAAGCATGGTACTCGCATTAAGGGGCCTCCAACAGAATCTCCTCCAGCAGAAAAATCTTCGACAATACCTTGATCCACTGCATCTGCCATCATTACTTGAAAACTCCCAAGTTCTGCATGGAGTGATGAGTTGCACTGAGGCCCCATTGTTACAAAGAGGTATGACATTTGTGATTTGACCTGTTTCATATCCAGCTCAAAGTTCATCATTGCCTGGAGCTCCACCTCACAGTGATCAAAGAAAAGAAAGTGTGAAGAGCAAAAAACATGGACATGCAAACAAGAAAAGATCAAACACATCTTCCTTTGGACAAGGAGGTGAATAGCAAGATGTCAGATTGCAAGCCTTCAATGAGAGGAGACGTGGGAGATGGCAATTCTACATGGTAGATAGACAAGCCATCAAGGCTAAGAGCAATAATTGTCAAGTCTGGTGCTGCAAGAGTGCAAACCCAAGACCAATTGTTCACCCATGTTCTCATTGGCTTGGGGGCTCCATGCACAGCAATGGACTCTCCATGCTCATCAGCCTCGGGAGCAAGTTTCTTCAAGATACGCAACATAAATTTTACCCAACAATTCAAGCTACTTGTCAGCAAGTTGCAACAGGTGCTCACAAACTTGACATCGATCTTGGCTTGGACTGGTTTCTTGACCTGCCAATGAAGAAGAAGAAGAAGAAGATGCTATTTATTCCAGCCTTGGCAGACATTGCAAAACACTGCAGCATTTCACCAGATCTTGTTCACACCCATCATTTGGAATATATATTTCTGTCTTTGGGTTGTAGTGTGCTTTTCCTGTATCACATCCAGGATGCAACAAGCTGCCAAAAAAAGATGCACAGCTATATGGATACTTGCAGTGATGCACACATGCCATTTTTTGAACAATCTAGGACATGCGCAACGCAACATCCAGCAGAAGTTTGTATGAGGGATACCTTGATCGGAAACTCAAGGGTGGCCACTACAGCCACCTTCAAAATCTCCAGCACATACTGATTGATCTCCCTTAGCACCTACGCCACAGACTTTTGAGTATAAATGACACTTTCTTGTGTAAAAGAGCCAACCAACCTCACCACCAGTATGCACTTCTGCAATTGAAACCCACAAATGATCTAGAGGTCAGAGGACATCATTTTCTTACTAACTAGTTCATGGACCCCTCTCTCTCTCTTGAGCAAAACAACAAAAGAAAGAGGATGGATCCCCAATTGCAAAAATTCATACCAAGATCTCATCACAGCTCATATGAATGTCCAGCAAAGTTAACTGGTTGCTTGCAGCAATGGTCTCATAGCCATGTGACTTGCCACCCAGCAGCTGAATGCCTCGCACTTGATTCTCCATCACTCCATCCTTGTAACTGCACTTCACACTCAGCTTCCCCAGATTGAAGCCAAGCTTCCCATCCATCGACTTTTCATGTCAGCACCCTGTGTACGAGCCTGCCCTTATTTGCAAGGAATTAGTTTCATTTCTGTTCTTGAGAACACTTTTGTAAATGGAGCTAAAAGTATTATCACCACTAAAATCAGGTAAAAGAGGACAAGAAAGATATGCTCCATCTATTTGCACACAAAATTGCCTTATATCTAGACACACCTTTTCAGGAAGCTTGACAGCACGAATGCAATCTGCATTCTCTTCCTGATCATGTGAGCATGTGGGTGCTGGCTGATTTTCGTAAACAGGAACATTGTTGCTACTGAAAGCTGTCGTGCTTGTTGGAATGCATGAGGACTTTTGAGCTCCAACCAAACCACTTTCTCCAAGTAACAACTCCTCATTCAGCTCCAAAAAGACATCCCCACAATTCAATTGCACTTGTTGAATTACCACTCCATGTTCTCTGCCAGCTCTTCCATCCAAACCCATACAACAACAGTTACCAAAATAGAGAAGAGGAATGGCACCCATCACAATCTGCCAACCAAGAGTGTCTGTGGGTGTCAGATCCTTTGGTTTTTGAGAGGGTAGGTAGGCCACTGTCTCTACTGATTTGAACCCACATAATCCACTTGCAACATTACCTTGAACTGTAGCCATTAGGTCACTCATTTGAACATTATCAAGAGAAATGTATCTGTGAGATTGTGGAGAAGATTCCACAAAAAACCACTTTGAAGATATTCATTCTTATCAGCTCCAGTGACCAGAATCTGGTATAAAGTTGTAAGTTTGAAACTGTGATAGACAGCTCTTGTCCAATGTAAACTGAGGAAAGGTTTTTCGCAGTAGTACCTGTCATGGTCATCAACATAGCAAGTTGTTGAGAGGTGGTCCAGCAAGAAACACACAAAGTATGTGCTTTCAGGAACTATCTCTGGTGCAGGCAGCTGAAATGTTCTTGTCCCTGTGAACATGCGCTGGAACTTAGAGATGCTTGAATCCTCAACCAGGCTTTGCTTCTCCCCCACATAGATGGTGCACAGCTGGATCTTGGTCCACACAGAGTTCGAGGCACCAGGCTCCCTGTGCACATGAAATTCTAGCAGCTTGATCTCCATTGATACCTTTGGCATCTGCACTCTCCCCACTCTCCTTACTTCAGGGCACTCAAATAATAGGAAGAAAAATCACACTGCAAATTCTCACCTCATTTCTCCAGTAAAGCCAGCAGGGAGACCTTGCGTACAGGACCACACACAAGGAAAAAGAAACAACTGAGAAGAGGGTTTTTACAGGAGGGAAAAAGAATGAAACCTCAATGTACTTCAGCACCAATTCCGATATGGAGAAGTTGAAGTACTTGGCAATTTTGGTCAAGATCACCCAATGTCTATGAAAAGAGCTACTTGAATTCATGTGTGTCATGTGTGGGTCATGCTCGTCATCCAATCTGCCTTGATGCTTCAGTCCCCTGAAAAGCACCTCCAAATGAGAGATTAGCAGCTGCCGCTTGTGATCTTGCAGTGTTGTCCCATCTGTTGTTGGCCTGCTGGGGGCTGCTGCAACAATTTTGACACCTCCAATCACCACTGCTGCAATCCAACCCTATTCCATTGCATGAATACATCCCATGAGCACCTGAGTGCTTCAATTCCTCTTCATCTTATGCCCCTGAAAAATTTAATAAACAGCATTTGGGGGAAAAAAAAGAACACAAACAGAAGCAATTTTACCTTGGGAAACTGAATTGAGACATTTGTGAGATGGTAGAGTCCTGCCAATTGGAAGCTGATTGCTGAACCAATCAGTCTACCCACTAACCATGATAGCAATCGCACACCAATCCTGTGAAGCAACCCATATTTTGAGAATGCAATCAATATCACAGAGTTTCTTCAAAGTATGAACATCATTATCAAACCTCATTCTTGCAAAAATCTGATGAGCGGTCTGAAAACACAGCTCACCAACTCAACATGGATACAAATATCATCATCACTTTGTGAAGCTGCTGGTGCAGCAGCAGGCCCCTAACACATCACTGGACTATCATCAATCACATGTAGAAATTCATCTACCAAAACATGAGCAACCCCCTTCAAGTGCTCAACTTTCAATTGAATCAATTTTTTCTTGTCACAACATGCAATCAAAGCAACCCAATTGCATCAATTTTTGCTTGTCACAACATGCAATCAAAGAAACCCAATTGCATCAATAAATTTTGCTTGTCACAACATGCAATTAAAGAAACCCAATTTGCATCCCAAAGGACTCTGAGGATCCCTTATTGAACCTCTGGGGAAGAATTACTATCCTCAAATGTTTCAAAAAAATTAGGGTTTCATTTGTTGCTCTCTCTCTCTCTCTCTCTAGTGTGTATGTGACTTCCCCTTCTCGAAACAAAACTTTGTGGGTTTGGGAATGAGAGAGATGAAGTTAATGTTGGGTGCAGGACTTACTTGAAAATCACCCATCCAACAAATGCCACCACAAAGAACAAACACAAGATATTGTCCAGTTTGAACTCCATTTACTCCATCTTAGAGCAAGATTTCATGTCAACATGATTCACCATTACAAAGTGCACAATCATCATCATCATTCATCATCATCACCACCACCACCACCACCACCACCACTCCAAGGCTTCAACAAAAAAACAATGCACCAATGCACCAACAACATTCCAGCAAGAGAATCCATGGCACCCACATTGTTTTCCATCACCACCTCACCACAAGACTCTTCTTGAAGCTACTGCTGCAAAGAAACTGTTTGTTGTTGCAACTGTGGTGGTGGGTTTGTTAGCAAGAGAGAGAGAGAGAGACACACACACACACACACTAGTGAACCATGATGTAGCTAGTTTTAATTTGGTCCCACATTTTGAGGAATGTTCACCAATGTGCTACCTACTCTGAACTCTCTGTGAGTTCATTTTTTGGTGTGTTTCCTTTTGTGGGAACTTCATGGAACATTTCCTATTTGAGCTGTTGCTGGATTGAATTTTTGCCATAAGGGCCAGAACTTGGGGTCCCTTTTTGGCAATTCTGTGATGTAGCCATGCTGGCAATCATCCAGAAGAGAATTAGCCAAATTTGGCTACAGGTCATAGAGGAAAAGTAGAAAACAAATTAAGAATCCTGCTAGGTATATTTAAATGGCCTGCTTGAACCTATTATTGTCTAATACTACATTCACACTTGCTGATAGTGTCAGTGGTAGTGCAATGATTAACAAACTCAATTCATACTTGCTCACATGGTGAAAATAAGTAGCTAACATGGCATGCCTACATGGCAGTTTGTAAACAGGGCTTAATTTTGATTATAGGGCTAGTTAGATATCTTCAAAAAATGAAGATTTTAGGCTTTATCATTGGCAATAAGCTATCAACTTGAAAACTTGGCACTTAAATTACTAATCTCTAGAAACTTTGACATCCATTTGTTCTTGCATCCTTGCAAGAAGCTAAAGGCCAATCTTTGCAACACCATTGCTCACATCTTCAGAAGCTTGCTTGAATGCCATAGTAACACTAGCACAATGCGGCCATCACTTGAGTGGCGTCGATGAACTTGAACGATGGTGGCAAATTGTTTGAAGAGGGATTGTGAAAGCCATTTGCAACAATTTGAAGAGAAATTGTGAACACTCATCTTTTAGCATAGCACAAATCCATCTTGCAAAAACATGTAATGTATCAATTTAGTCATGAGCAATTCAATGCAATCTACAGGGAACAATTCAACGACAAAAATTGCCAACAATGGAGGTAGAAGTTAGTCCAGAACATGAACAATTCCTTCAAATTGTCAAAGGCGAGGAAATTGGGATCATAACAAGGTCAATGGTTCTCATCAAATGCAAACATGTTGAACATGCAATTCAAAAGGAATTACAAGATCCTCCCACACATATGGTGCATGTTGCATAACAATGGAATAAGATCATGCAAGAGCTTGAGGAAATTATTCAATGCAAAGTGCCAAGAAACAAGAAAATGTGCAAAGACAAATGGAATGGATTGAACTATGACTACAAGAAACTCTTAGATTATCATAAAGGAATAGGACATCACAATTCTTTTTTGGATTTGTTTACAAAAGAACGCAACCAACAACGCTTACTTCGGGCATTCAACAAGGAGTGTTATGAAACAATTGAAACATTCCAAGGTGAGTGCATAATCAATGCACTTATTCATGTGCAAGACTTGCAAGCAAAAGGGGATGCAAATTACGTTCCACAAGTACTAAAAGGTGACAATAAGAAGACCAACATTATACAGACCCTACATGAACCTTCATGCAAGTCTTTTTTTGGCGAAAACTTCATACCAAATTCTTAGCAACATTCACCAAAACAACAATCCAATTCCCAGCATCAACCATAGGTAAATTTTGTGAACCTTGATGATCTCCTTGGTAGTCTTCAAGCTCATCCTATTTTCGTGAATTTCTCCAACACCTAGACAACATCTATTGTCCCTTTGCTTGCACATGCACAACACCCAACTACTATAACTACATCTAAAAACATAAAAGTCAAATGCAAATGAACAAATGTTTTTTCCTCAATGATTCAAGCCACAAACCAAAACAACAAAATGTTCGTTGAAACCATGGATCAAATCAATCAAACATAGATGGAGATTGGGGAGTGTTGTACCTTGGTCCAAAAACACACCATTAATAATTAGTTGGACTAGCTCAAGTGCAAAAACAAAAAGATATAGAAGATAAATAAAGACATGGTGATTGTCCTTTCCAACCTTACCAATGCCATGTGCCATGCTTTCATCCATGACAAATCCCTACTACCATCAACTTTATCTTTTTCTTCAAATTCATCAAAAAAACACACACAACTTAGTGATGAAAATATGATTCCGGATGATAGCTAAGAGTGTTAGTCACCTCAAATTTGATGCATGATTTGATCCAAAACAATTAATTTGGCAATGTTCAAAGGCCTTCCATGGATCAACTTCCTATCTACAAACACAAAATAAAATGAAAATGTCAATTTATTTATTTTTCTGAAAAAGGATCATGTAATTTTGAATGAATTGAATCAAAATGAAAGCAATGTTAATATTCTTTTCTAAAACTGCATCATGTCATTATGAATGAAAATCAAAATAAAATTTGTGTCAATGTTTTTTCTATAATTGCATATTCATATTGTCAATCAACAAACTAATTTATCAATGTTCAAAGTATATATTTCACAAATTGACCTTCCTTTCTTGCAAATGCAAACCCAAAATGAAATCATCTCCTTTGCCTATTTCCCAAATATTGCTCAAGCATGGATTTTCATTCTACCCTTGACATTTCAGTACCTTGTAATTCAATGTCAACCTTAGTGTCATCTAGATTTTTTTGTTGTACTAAGATCATATCCTCCTTTTCTTTGACCATGAAAATTTGATCTATTAATAACAATTCCCCAACTCTAGTTGAATAAAAAATGCGTCCATGTCAAAATCCTTCCCATCAATTATCATATTGTAAAGAATGCAACAACAAACTACCACATCAAGTATAAAAAGGACATGTAAGTTTGTTTTCAAAAGCAATTTTCCGAATGTTTTCTTCAAAATGCCAAAGGAATTTTCTATGGCATTCCTACCTCAACATAGTTGTTTGTTGAAAAACATCTAACATACCATAAGGCAAGAACTTCCCAATAATGTTAACAAGTGAAAAGAAAATGATGAATGATGAGTGGGTGAAAGGGTTCAAGTGAACAACAAAAAATCTTTATAACATATTCCATGCCACATTATCAAATATTTTACAAATATTTTCATGTCACATGGATTCACTTTTTGTGATGTGGTAAATATTCCTTGTTGATGTGCAAAATAGTTTGTCACATAGACAAGGGTCCAACATGAAAATACAAATTATTTTCTTCCACAAGAACACATTTTGAGTTTTGTGACTTACTTTATGACTATGTATTAGTTAAAAAGGACATTTTCAACTAATGATTATTGAGTTGCTAAACCCATGTTGTTTCACCCATTTAGTTGCCAGAGGACATATATTTGCAAAGTCCCAATCATCTTATCAATTAGTTAGTTTGCTTAGGTTAAAAATAAAGTTTGGCCTCCTAGCCTAGATAGCTTATACTAGGTTACTTAACCTAGGTTAAATCATAAGTTGCAAGAATATGGACTTGAATCCCTTATCTTCAATTTGGGGTTCAAGTTGTCATCTATTGTACTACCACATTTTTTTATATTACACTTATTAAACATAAAAATATAAAGATAATTTTTTTTAAATCAAATTAAATTAGGCCACCCTAGGTTGACATAGGTCAACCTACCTACTACCTACCAACTTAGCCTAGGTTAACCTAGGCCTCCTTAGGTTGACTTAAGATGAATTAAGTCAACCTAGACTACCTACAAGCTTAATGTAGTTTAACCCGGGCCTCCTTATGCTAAAAGTAAATTAACATAGTCTAGCCTAGCTAGGATTATTTAAGCTTTAAGCTACACTTAAATTAAACTAAGGTAGACCTAGCTAGGTTAGACCTAGACTAAACTAGGCTAAACCCAAGCTAATTTAGGGTAGACCTAGGCTAAACTAGGTTAATCTAGGCTACACATAAACTAAGTTAGTTTGAACATGGCTAAACACAATTATTTTAAATAATTTTGGTTACAAACAATCACTTAGACTAACACATGGCTAGGTTAATATATAAATTAGACTAAACACAATTATTTAAGTTAAACATGGCTAAATAAACATAAATATGGTTAAACATAAATACTTAAACTAAACATGGCTAAACATTTTTAAACACAATTCCTTCAACTGAACATGGTTAAACACAATTATTTTGGCTAAACATAGTTAAATATGTTTTTTTAATATTCAAATTTAAACATAACTAAAATAACATAAATGAAACTAAACACATTTACTTTGGCTAAACACGGTTAAACACGATTAAACATGGCTAACCATATTTAAACACAATTATTTAAGCTAAACATGGTTGAAAATTGTTGATGTATAACTAAATTAATAAAATTTATATTTAAAATAATAATTTAGGCTAAACATGGCTAAATTAACATAAATGAAACTAAACAAAATTTCTATACTAAACATGGTTAAACAATGATAAATTAAGCTAAATTTGAATATTTAGGTTATATTTGGTTAAATTTTGAAAAATTAAAAGAATTTTTTTTTACTGAAATAACACTTGGCTAAATTGTGATAAAATTTTAAATTAAACTAGGTTATTTAAACTAAACTTGGTTAATCAAAATATTGGTTCTTGTGATTGTAATTTTTTTTAGTTATTTTTTTAATTTGTATGAATTATAAGGTTGACTATTAGTTGTTAAAAACTTGCTTAGTCATTTCCTTAATCATGTTGAACATTGTATTTACATAAGAAAAGTCATAAAAAACATGTTTTGGCATTATAAACACATTTGACCAATCAATAAATGTAATTTTATTAAAATTAGTGTCATGAGTCATTAGGTTGACTACGAATGGTTAAAAACATTCTTAATCGTTTTCTTATTTGTGTTGGACATTATAGTTACATAAAACAAGTTGTAAAAACATGTTTTGGCATTATGAACAGTTTTGACCAATCAATAAATGTAATTTTATTGAAATTAATGTTATGAATCATTAGATTGATTACTAGTTGTTAAAGACATTCTTAATCATTTTTTTAGTTGTGTTAGACATTATAGTTGCATAGGACAAGTAATAAACTACATGTTTTGGCATTATGAACATTTTTGACCAATCAATAAATGCAATTTTATTGAAATTAGTGTCATGAATCATGAAATTGATTACTAGTTGTAACATTTTGTTGACACATGGAATGCCATACCATCATCATTAGAGATTGAATTGTTATTAGTCACTATTAGTTGTAGACATAAATGATATTTTTCAATTTCAAATTTAAATCATTCAAATATATTAATATAAAATTAAAAATAATAACATATTTATCCAAAATTTGGACAAGTTGTCATATTGATTATAATCGCAAAATCATGACACCACATGGCATCTTAATCACCTTTGCAACTACATAATAATTTTTGTGACCAAATAGTTATAAACATAATAAAAAAAGACAATAGTTGTTTTTTAAACCGGTCACAAAACCCAAGATGTGTTGTGTTGTGGTTGTATTTATTTGTTCCAATAAACACATTGAAACATTGTGGCCAAAAAATATGTTATAGATTCATCCATACCTTGGAAGCTAAACATCTACATGGGGCAAAATAGTTGTAAGGATGAGTAATTGACTAGCCTCTCAATTGTTGGTGTGTTATGTTAATTTGAACATTGAAGGCCTTTTCACCTTTTTGCCACAACGAGATATAGACCAACTACTTGCATCTACAAGTTTCATGAGATTTTATGTGCATTTGGCACTTAACAATTGCTTATAGTAAAAACCTCACCTCTTAATAGATTTTGAGGGTTGTTCTTACATTTGGAATTAAAGAAAAGCCCAACCTCTTCCAAACATGATACCTCATTATGAGTAAGGTTGACATTATGTTGAATTGTCCATAAAGTCAAGACTTGTGGCTTAGCAATTGCAAACTTTCATACGTAACCACCCACACAATGGCTTACATCATTAAATAGAACCATTATTTATTGTGCTATAGGACCACAATTCAAAATTGAACCCAAAAATTAGAATAACATGAAGTTGGAATCCCAATTGTCATTATGTGTGTATTGATCTTGGTTATGCATTTGACATCTATATTTATTTGTAATGCAAACATTGCAATCCAAAACTAGGAGGGCACTGATCAATATGCCACATGTTATCGCCACATATAATTTCTTTAACCTTTATCCTAACTTGAAAAACTAGATAGGATACATGGTTCATGAACTAAATGACAGTTTATGGATGTGCATGTTGTCCATAATGTTGGGTTGACTTGGGGCATGGATCCATGTTATGGATGAAAGATTTAAAAGCATAAATTAGCAACGAATGTTGCAAGCTTATCAACATCCCTTGACATGTGGCCCTCTTCAATAGGAGTTCGTTATTATCAAGAGCATGACCAAATGAACTACCCTGCAAGTAAAATCAATATAACGTAAATTGTAAAAAAAAACGAACATAGTTGTTGCACGTCATTGTGTACAAAGAAGTGTTGAATTTTTTGACTATTATAATTAAATGTTCTGCATAGTTTCAACAACATTGCAAGTTGGCATGTCTATCCATGTGATGTTGTTAAGATTCTACATATACAAGCAAAAAAAAATCAACCCAAAAGTGGAACAATTCATAGGAGAAAAAAGAATCATTATACATAATCTGTAAAAAATAATTCTTACATGAGTCATGACCCCCCCCCCCC
>Ga0209208_10003223_pt1 | contig 23441 bp, 19 predicted proteins | sample S1TSphfallax_3_FD_187694 | JGI IMG/M metagenome (GOLD analysis project Ga0209208, IMG submission 187694) | Host-associated microbial communities from peat moss isolated from Minnesota, USA - S1T2_Fd - Sphagnum fallax MG (SPAdes) (version 2) | ecosystem: Host-associated > Plants > Peat moss >...
TAAAGGTCTGTTCTGGTTCTGGAAGTGCATGTATGTTGTGAATTTCTGCTGCAAAATGCCCTTCTAAGGATATAATGTTTTTCATCTTTTTTTCTTTTTTCTTAATTTTTGGTTTTCTTTGGATTCATGCCTAAATGAGCAACTCTACAGGGTACCAACAATCACATCTCATACCTTTATGCAATGATATACTTGGTTTTTTCTTCTATAGATGTTTTGCAAAAATTTCTTGGCAAGCAAATTGAAAGCGTACATGAAGTCCCAACCAATACCCCATCAGGTAAGAATTACAACTCCTTTCTCATGATTTAACATGCTTGAATGTTCCCCAGTTTCTTGATGCTGGTCCCAGGTTTGCCTCCTGAAGAAGGTGGTTTGCCTTTGATGACCTCCTGGTGTTGATAACATATAGAGCAATTTACAACAGTCTTGCAGCTCATGAAGTGCTTGTCCTGCTCATTGCTATGAGGACCTTGACTATGTGTTTGCAAAGATTATCTGTAACATTGGTTATTGTTAACATACAAGCTATGGATTTTTTGGGTTCTTTGCAATGACTAGGCTTGTGATAGAGAATTATTTTTGTCTTAATAGTAGAGCACTGACAAGATTACTAATGTTTTTAGAGCTTGCTTGCAGAATGATGATGATGTGAAAATTGTGGTGGGGAAGAATTTTGATGATATTGTTCTTGATGAGTCCAAGGATACTCTTCTTGAGGTAAGTTGCAAAATGAAGATGGAACTTGCCATATCCAATTGTCCATATTATTTCAATCTATTTTCTTCAAAGGCAAAAAAAAAGGTCAGAATCTTTTATCTTACTGATCTGTAAGATGCCTGGGAGGCTAAGAGGAAAGTTCCAGATTGTGATGTACTCATAAATATGAACGGAGAATTACATCAGATTTTATATGGGTGATAAGACTCTTCCAAGCCAAGGTTCTCAAGAGAAATTTCACCAAAGAACCTAAGGATATCTTCAAAGCCCCATTGACAATTTTGTAGTGAAATTCTCACGCTGTGCATCATAAGGCAGCAGGCTTCATTACATGAACAACTGCTGTACCTATTGTACATACCTGTGAGACACTGATCAATGCAGAAACAGATGGGTTTGGAAACATTTGAGTGCTAGCTAGTAGATGGTTTAATCAGAGGGAAGTTTCCCATTTTCTCTCTCTGTTTTGTAGCTCTATGCGCCCTGGTGTGGTCATTGCCAAGCATTGGAGCCTGTTTACAACAAGCTGGGAAAACGTTTACGTGGAATTGACTCCATCGTCATAGCCAAAATGGATGCCATTGCCAATGAACATCCTCGTGCTAAGGTTAGTACTAAAATCCTGTCAAGACAGAATAGTTATGCCGATCAATCGTCATATTCAAATTCCATACTAAATAGATATTGATATGCCCTTTTTTTCTTTCTCTTTTGACAAACGCTCTCTTATGAAAAGTGTGTGGTTTCCATTGTATCTGAAAGGGATGGGTTGTTGTCTTTGTGTATCTGCAAGTCGGATGGCTATCCTACCATACTCTTCTTTCCAGCAGGACAAAAAAGCTTCGACCCAGTATGTCACCTTTGTTAACACCTTTTGTTGCTTCCAGCTTTTTTGTCTGTTCTTCATTGCTGAAAATGCTCGGGATGCTTGACATGATGATGGATCGAGTGCATCAGTGAACCGTTTCTTGATGCAGGTAACCTTTGATGGAGAAAGGACTGTAAAAGGGTTTTATCAGTTCCTGAAAAGGAATGCAGCCATTCCATTTTCATTACCAAAACCCAGTCAATCACAACAAAACAGCCCTGCTGCACCTGTCAGTGCAACCATAGAGAAAACAAGCAGTGGAGAGCAACTCAAAGATGAGCTCTAGGGGGGAGGAGCTGCTGCCACCATCACCACCCCTGCTTTGAAGCTTCACAGTGGTAGAAACACGAGTACTTACTTAGTCTCTGTATGCTCACCTTGTAGGAATGGCCGAGTAATATACGTTGGAGATGCTCGCTCTTGAAACAATTTGGGCTACGACCAAATTACTCCAAAATCTACTCTGGGCTATTCAAGGATTTAGATTTGAAAGATGTTTGCTTTGTTAGTTGTGCTTCTTCCCAGCACGAGATGCCAAGAAAGTGGAAATTCCATTATGTGTGCACTAGGAAATCTGTCAATTTAAACATTGAAATCCAAAATGGAATATTGCTACATAATTATCATCACACCTCTTTAGTCTGCTTTGCAAGGCTTAGTTTGGCGCATGCAAAGTGACATTCAAAGTTCAAACCAGTGTATGATAGGGTTAGGTAGGGTAAATGATATGTCTGATTTTCAAGGGTAAAGTAGCATAGGGCAAATGATCTATCTATGAAGGAAGGTAGTTTGGTTTTGTAGTTATGAGATCCACTGAACTGGGATGCTTCAGATCTTGGTCTTGGTGTCTTTGGAAAGCTCTCGATGAGGACTCTCGATGAGGAGGGGTGCACGGGCTTGGTTCCATGACGATTGGACTTGAGGTGCAAACGTTCTTGAATATTGAATGATTTCTTCACTGAAAATTAAATTAAATTAAATCGTAGCTGAAAATTTCAGAGGAATTGGAATGCGCCTTTGGTGTTGTTGGAAAGATCTTTGATGAGCAGGATTTGATGGAATTTATTTGGTAAGATTGGGATTCAGAACATGGGAAATATTGATTTTCAAGTGATTTCTGCTGCTGAAAATTCAAATAAATTTCAAAAAACCAGGTTTTGGAAGGAAAAATCGGTTGAGAATGCGGTAACAGTTGAAGGCTTATGATTCAATTCAAGCATGATTTCCTTTCATATTTTGGCTGTTCAAAAAATCGATACATACATTGCAAAACAATGTTCACATGTTGAAGTTTACCTATTTTGTAACGGGTTCACACTTGGGCCAATGGGCACAGGCTACACTAGTATGTCTGATTCTCAAGGGTTTAGGGTTTAGGGTTTAGGGTTTATTTGAAAATTTTGAGAAACTGGCAGGCAAGTGAATATATACCCGTACTGATAACCTTTGGGCATCTGTCCCTCGTTCTAAGAACCGCCCAACAACGATGAAGTACCGGCCTCCGTTGGGTTGTCAATGACTGTTGGATAATTATCTTGTCCAGGTGGGGGGGTATTATAACATCACGGTGAACTACTGGTCCGTCACATTAATAACTGCCGATTAGTTCTATTGTCCAATGGATTGTAGTTCGTCTTCCCGCCATTCCTGCACACGCTTCTTTCTCCTGATTTGGTTTGGCAGACGCACTCGCGTTTGTTCTTGGTTTGTGTGTTTTGTGATCAAAGACTTTGGAGCTTTCGTCGATGTGCAGACTTACTGTCTCAAACGTTTCTTCTTCTTGTGTGTGCAACAACGATTTTTTTGAAAAAAATTGATTTTTTTTTTTTGTTGTTTTTTTTGGGAGAGTGGCGTATATCGGTGGAAATAGAACCTGGGGAAGTGGAGGATGGATCCATGTTCGCAGGGGGCGGTTTAATACCTACTTCGGTGGAGGCGATGGCAAGGTACGTCTCTGTTTGTTGCTAACACTGCGAGAAATCGTAGAATCCTGAGTTGTTGTTATTTTTTTATTGTTATTGTTCTTGCTTTGGTTTTTTTCCCTCTTTTTTTTGGTTTCCAATTTATGTCTAGTATGTGTGTTAGACGAAATTTGCGGGGTTAGGAGTGTCAGTGAAAACTAGCCGACTTCATATTTGCTGGAAGATCCTTTTTGTTGAGTATTCTAAACAAGTCAGGTGAGTCTTCACTGCCTTGTTGTTTGAAATTATCAGTCTATGAGCTTCTTATGTCCATGGTTCATTGCAGTGGCATGCAACCTAGGAAGATGACGAAGCATAAGCATTCAATAGATTGATTTGGTGCAAGCTGAATGCAAAACCTGAATGCATGCAGTAGTAAGCAGACTACATAATAACGTTCATGTTTTGTTTGAACTTTGATGATCTACAGCAGTATGAGACTCACAAGGAATTCAATTGTCATCAATTCAATGCTGTACACACTATAGCAACGTTGCATTGCTCTGAAGATGTTGCCATGCGTGTGCATGGTGGGGGGAATTTCTTCAGAGAGGCTATTGAGTTTTTGGTGAATGAGGCTTTGTATATTCAACTATTGGTGCTGATCATTACAAGTCCAATAATGGTTAATGAAAGGTTAGCTGTTAGTATGTCCAATTGGGTTTCTTTGGCTTGGAAATCATAAGCAGTACTAGCTTGTGTGTTTTGAATAAATTCCAACATCATTCTTTAAAGAGAATCTTATTCAGTCAACATTCTTTGTTTACCAATTGACCCCATCTCTCTCCACATCTGTTGCTCAACCTTTAGATGCTAATGGAGCTCCTATGTGCTTGACAAGGCAAATCTGTTTCAAAACTCACTCACATTTTGCTCCTTTTGTAAAAATGTAAATTGAAAACATTTGGCAGTTTCTCACCACAGCGACTTCCCAGATGCAGGAAGCAAGGTGTTCTCACTATTTTAATATCTCACAGTGGTGACTGCCCAGATACAAAAAGCAAGGTAAGTTTGCTGTTGTGAATTTTTCAATCTGGGACTGAGAGTTATGCACACGGTGTGTTTTTAGATGCCTAAACACTAAACTAATTAACAGTTCTTTATTTACAAACTTTTCTAAAACCTCATAAGAGGGTACAACGAAATACTTAAAGCCACATGCTATTGATAGCAATCTTTGGTAATTGTACAGGTCTCATCTCAAATAGAAAGCATATTTGAGAATTTCTTGTCATGTTGCCATCCTGATCCAAAACATCACCAGCATGCAAAAGATGCAAAAGTGCTTCAAGATCATTGATCAACATCTCTCATCAGCCAGGTGTTTGAATGCCCATCAATGTGAAACTGTGAATGGAAGTGTACATTGGGATGGGCTAGTAGAGTCAGTTTGCACCTAACAAAGAGATTCTAAGCTACAGACAGCAAACAAAGCGAGTAATACAATCTTTTGTCACTGGCAAAAATACATATGCCAAATCTGCAAAACTTAAGATTAACTTTTGCAAACATTTTGCAATTGAAGTGATTCTGTTCACTTGTCATAACCATCCTCTCTTATCACCATTTTCAAAAACAGAATCCGAACTCTGATGAAGTGAAAGTTGATAGTCCACAATCAGCATGTGAAAGTTCACCTGACATAACCATCCACTCTTATCACCATTCTAAAGGATAGGATCCCAACTCCAATTAAGTGAAAGCTCATAGTACACTGGTGTGTTTTCCACTCCATATCAGCAGAGCCTTAAGGATAGGCCAAACCATTAAATGCCTGCACCTCTAGATTTCTGCAAATATAGTTTTTGCAAGCATAAATGAGGCAGTATATGCTTGTGTAAAAGACATGATGGTCTCTTGAGTGCAAAGTAAGGAAACAGTACATACTTGTTAACCAAATGTGATAATCTCTTTCTTCGGTTCAAAATATGGACTGAAGAAATAGGATATGGTACATGTTCTTTGGAATCTCTGTTTCCGTTTCTGACTTCTCCTTTAACTTGCACCTCTTGAGCTACTGAAAAATGGAAGTGCACAACTACTACTACCCTACATACATGCCACTTTTCAGTATGCTGAAGCCACTTTGAAACTGGTCATAAGCTCTACACAAAGTCTACCCTCTTCTCTCTGTTTTTTGCACTACCTGTACAAAAAGAATAAAGTTGAATGAATGGTAATAGGGAGGGGAGGGACGTAAGGGAGGGATGGGCAGCAGTTTTTAAAGTGGCTTAAGGACCCTCAATGACCCCTGTAAAACTCGAAAAAGCTTTGATAATTTGCTCATACACTGAAATGCCTTTAAGAAACTCCCGTGCATTGATAAACTGCAATAGCACCAACATCAGTGTCAGTCGGTCATGAAGTGTTTTTCTCACCAAACAGTCACGATATATCTCTATATATATCACTTCCAAAGTACTTAATAACAGAACCTTGCTCACATTCAGTGTGAAGACAGGGGCCTTTGGGTCCCAAGTCACCTCTCATGAACATACACTGGAATCTTGATTACTGAATGTTTATTGGCCCTTCACTTCAGAGTAGGACCACACATTGATTCTTTTGAGTTTTACTTAGGTGGTGCTATTTGATGCTGCAAAAAGGTTACACAATTGCAGAGAGACATGGGAATCTGTTTAGTAGCCCACTGAAATCTAAGTTGAAAAGCAATTCCTAACCAATCTAAAGCTGGGGCCATTACTGTTGAACTGGAATCAAAACTAAGACCAAAACCCTTGTAGTTAGGGGGAGCTGTCATTGAGCCAGAATACACTAAGAGCCAGAATTTTCATGGAAACACAACCCTCTAGAAGTGGACAATATAATGAGATGAAGAACCCAGAAAAAAACCTCAAGTAGTGATACAAATTGCAATAAAAAAAGAAAGTAGAGTAGCAGACCTCATTGTGTTCATGCAACAGAATTGGCGTATTAGAAATTGGTGAGAAACCAAAAGCTGGCCATCCTGCAGCTCGGATAAAACGGCCATCTGTAGCTGAAGGAGAGATTTCTGGTGGACTCAACTTGCCATCTACTTTTGAAACAGCATCTTCAAGCAGTCCCCACCAATGGTTGCTTGAATCAACAGGTGTGACCAAAGCTTGTCCATACAAATTCCCCTTCTGCTCAAACTGGACAATTTTTGACCTTCACTTAGTCCAGAAGTTCAGAACAGTCATGTGCTCTGTAGAAGAAAAGTAGAAGAGAAGCCTCTACAAAGAAACCAAGGACCCACAACACACAAACAAAAACTACCAGGAGGGAAGGCAACAAAAAGGGAGCAGAAAAACAAGGTAAATCAAACCCTCTCAAAAAGCACTTGAGCAATAGAACCTGAAATTGTATGGCTAGTAACAGGTGCAAGACATTTCAACAACATCACCTCAACATGTGCCAAATGCTTACACTCACCATTGACTTTATCAGCACTCAAAAGTGGCTATATCGTACTTTGGTCAAACAGTGGTAGGCAGGAACATGATCCCTAAAGGAAGCTTTAGCAAATATAAAAGACAAACCACAGAAGAAAACCAAGGAATTAAGCTATGCAAAAAGAGAAAATGTGAGCTGAAACAGCTGCCACTTAGGATTCAAAAGACACTACATTTTGTCAATTTTGAATATAGTGTAGAAGTAGCAGAAATTGAATGAGTAAACTTCACCATAAGTCCCATTAGAAAATATACACAACACCACATGAAGCTACCTGACAGAGAGCCTCTTCTTGAGGAGAAGCCATAGCTCACCCTTTGCAACTAGCTCCTCTCAAGAGTGCACTATCCCCACGAGAATACCTATGGATTGAATGTCCACAATTTGACTTACAATTTGTCAAGGAACTATCAAGCATGGTTGCAATTCAGTCCACATGTGAATGTTCAACCCAAACAAGACCAAAAAGGGGTGAAGTTTTGTGTTCCAAGAACTCTTGCCTTTTCTTTTCTCTTTCTCCTGTATCACTATTACTGTACTATCAAACCCTTATTATGACTTTAATTTTGACACATATAAGGACCACTCTTAACTATGTTCTCCCCAACTGTTAAAAAACCCAAACTTCACCAGCATTCCCAGAACACATGCAATTCTGCCAGTACTGCCTAAACATACTGCATCTATCAAGGCAGTCTTTGCATTTCCATTTGTTTTGAGATGGCAGAAGGGACAGGTTGCAGTACTCACTGACCTTGTAAGTCAAATTGCGACAAGAAGGAGCCCATTCCTCAGCAATTCGCCTCTCAAAGGCTGGCATATCAGTGAAAGGAGGCACCCAAACATCAAAACCAGCCTCTGCCTCTGGAGGTTGCATGTTCCTTACAAATACCTGTTTCACCAACAGAAAATGATCATCATAAGTATTAAGAACTTCTCCATACTTATCAAAATAAGACAATCTGAGTAAAATTAAGAGATGACCTCATTTCAGATCCTACAACATTTCAGTGAATAGACGAAAGAGGAAACCCAACTGTAAGGAACAGAGGAGGGCAATAAAGAGGAGCAGTTTAACCAACAGTGACAGCCACATGCATGTTGAGAGACCTTCAACAGCAAAATATAGTAGTGACTAGCTACCATAACATCCCCACTGCCTCCATCAGCTCCCAGTGGTGGAACAATGTTCATATCACACATTAACCAATGTATTGAGTTTCCATCACAAGACCAGCAGTACCAGGAAGACTTGGCCATGATGCTGGCAAGCTCAAACAAAACCTAAAAGAGAAGGAGATGTGTGGCAAAACCAAGAACAGAAAAAGAGAGGAAAAAACCAAACAGAAAAGAGGAAGAACAGAATGTCTGTTAAGGTAGACCCCCTTGAGAAAAGCCTTGGACATTCAGTGACAAGTTTTCAGCTTCTAGGGCATATCTCATCCCATGCAGGACAAATGATGGTGCTTGACATCACACAGAAGTTCTTCCAAAGATCTTTTCTTTTCCCTCAAAATCTCTTCCTTTCACTCAAAGAAACAGCAAACAAACTACCACAACTGCAAATCTGCATACAAATTGAGTGCAGGGACATCTGGCTAAAGGCTCGTACAGTATGAGAGGGGGAGCCAGCCTTGAGATACACTGGATTCACAGTCACAATTCCTCCTTCAGGTTTCAATCCAGCTTTCAACAAATCAAACTGAGAGGCCCGAAATCGAGAGATAGCCTCCATACTTTTCACAAGACTTTCAATTGCACTTTGTTCATAGAGCTTAGAGCCCAAACCAGAGTCCCCCAATGCTTTGATAACCAGTGACCAAGGTGTCCGCTCTCCATGAAAGACACGGTAGTTACTATTGTCACTGGATTCTCCCTCGATTACAGCTACTCCTACATTAAGGGCCTGAAATTCTGTCGAAGTAATCAGTCTTTGAAAGACATCTCCCCCTCCAACTTCTTCATCAGGGACAAAGGTGATGTAAACACTCCGGAGTGGCACAAATCCTTGATCTCGCAGGTTTCGTATTGCCTCTAAGTACTGCATGCCTAAGCATTTTGTGTACTGCATTCCCGGCATCAAAACAAAATACCACAACAAAACAAATTGTCATTCACCAGGATGCTAGCAGGAGCTGACATGACTAAGAACCTCTACACCAACCATACATGTCCTGCCTCCTTTTAGGAGCTAGGCTCTATAGTTTGGGGCACTGGTCTTCTTGAGTGTTCATTAATCCCAGTAATTTCAGCAGACGAAGGATTGAGACTTCAGATGGTATCTGATGTAGTAACTCTGGCTTGACTTACTGAAAAAAGCAGTACCCACTGGACTGAAAAACACAAATGGAGAGAAAGCACAATGAGGAGCAAATCTTGCCATAACCAGTCAATAATCAGCTTGTCGTAGGATAACTCTTGCATGCAAACCAATCAGTACAAAGCCTTCTGAATCCATTTCTTGAATGTTCAAAGTGCTGGCAATAAATATGTTGTATTGATGTACCTGAGCACCTCTGGCAAATATGTCACCACTTTCATCCATGTAGGCAAGAAATGGGTCATAGTTCCACTTTTCCTTGTCCACTGTCACAACATCCATGTGAGAGTTGAGAAGTACTGACTGCAGGAAAGGATTTTCACCCTTCCATGTCAGCACCACCACAGGCTTCTTCTTCACAAACTCCAAGGATTGACCTTCAAGGCCCATTGAATAGGCTTGTTTGAGTAGGAACCGCACAGCATGGGTGTAGTCTGGGTCAGGGCGTGCTGTAGGTATCCGCAAATACTCTCGGAAGCGCTCAACAGCATCATCCTCACTTGTGATCCCTGATACAGTGAAAAGAGAAAGTGTTGAGCAATCGCAAGCAAGGTCCCAAGATTGGAAATGGCATGCTTCTTGCATCCCCAAGATCTGCTACTTCCAAGCTCCATGTTAGGAAACTGAAGCTAACTAGTTTGTGACCACACTGGTTCAGCTCAAATGGAATTAGTAAAGGGTGGCCCACAACACCAGGCCAACTGCAGAAAGAGTAATTTATTGTGTGATAGCAGGATCTGGCCACTTCCGAACAAGAATCTGAATCAAGGAATATTTTTTCGTTCTCTTTTGCATTGTGGAGCAACTCCACAACTGCAAAGGATCAAGGTGCTAACCCAATCCCTTTTCATGCTGAACACTGTCAGTGCTGGACCAGAGTTTTCTCAGATCTGCTAACCATCCAGCAGCACCATGAAACCCCATGGCCATCCCCATCATGATCACTGCATGCTGAAGCCCCAGGACTGCATGATGGAAATGGCAGGTTGCAGTGTATGTGCCAGCATGGGTCTAAATGCCATCGAAATGCCATGGTCATCAAGGTTCATGGGGTCAGGATTGCACATTGACGGAGAAAGACGGAAGAGAACAAGCGCACCGATTCTACCGTAGAGCATCTTAGGGTTAGGGTGAATCTCGGCTCCCGGCGTTGGCGGAACCCTGGAGCTCGAGGCGAAACCCAACAGCCGCTAGGAAGAACCCGAGACTTCCAGAGACACTGACTGCAGATGAGCAGCGACGACGACCGACAAAAGTGCAAAACAAGTCCAACAATATATATATTGTATGTCGGTCAAGAGAGCACCCACCTTCGCCACGCTTGATCTTCTTGGGTCGCTTTACTGACGAGCCTTTGAGAACTAATGCTCCAGCTCCAACTCCAGCTGCAGCTGCAGCTGTAGCATAGTTCATTGCCTCCTCTTTGATGAGCTTCACTTTCTCCACTACTCTTTCCTGCCACTTAAGCTTCTCCGGCTCGGGGATCCGTTGGCAATCGTAGCCAATATGGCGCTCCATCCCCTCGACACGGCCGTCGATGATGGCACCGCAGGCATTGCATGTGACCAAGAACCTGCGAGTGCGCTCGTTGCGTTCGCCGTAGGTAGTGTAAAGCTCCCACACGTCGGCTTTGGGCCTTCCACCTCGCTTGGGTTTTTTCTTCTTCTGCTTATCTTCGATGCTTCCGGGCGTTCCCCCTCCGGCTCCCGAGTTGTTCTCATCTTCGTCTCTCTCTCCCTCCACCATCCTCCCGCTCTCTGCTACCGGTAACTCCGAGTCGCTCCCCCCGTGATTCCCCTCGTCAGGTGGGGGCGACAAGTTGGAATCCATCCGAAACAGTGAGAGATCCAGCTTGCCGTCTTTGCTACAATCCAGGAAAACCTCACTCCTCGCCCTCTTCACTGCTGATTAAAAAAAAAAAACCTCTTCTCCTCCTCCCTCTCGTGATTCCTTAAGAATCCAGACCCTGTCGTTTTCTTTTCCTCAGCCACAACAAACGATCGACGACCGGTTATCACATCCAAGAAGCTCAAAAACAACAACAGCAACAGCAGCAAAAGAGAAGACACGCGAAAGGGTGGAGGGACAAAAGAAAACAAAAAACACCCCAAAAAAACCAAATAAACAAAACAGGTACAAAAAAAAAAACTTGAGAACTCGCTGCTGACGTACACCCAAAGAGCTGAAACCTGAAACACCACCGCGGCAGTTGATCGGCAACTGCGACGCACGCAAACCAAAATTTTGCGAGAGGGAGGGAAGAGCGAGACGCAGCACCAAACCCTAAATTTCAAAACCCGCCTTTTTTTCGTGCTTGGGCCATTAGGCTATTATTGCCAAACAAAAGGCTACATGGCGAAACAAACGGACCACGCGGCGAGCGCATTGTGGCAAATCGCCTGCTGGCTTTTGCCAAGTGGCGAGCTGTGAATCGCCACTCATACACAAACCTCAGATGAAGGAAGCTTTTTTCTTTTATTTTATTTTCTTTTCTTTTCTGTTTTTTTTTCTGTTTTTTTCTTTAATTAAAAACAACCGACCGACGGCGCGCCGGAGAGTCCGTCAGAGAGGATTTCTTATAATTTATTTATTTACTTATTTATATTTATATTTATATTTTTCGGTTCAAGCGAGCGGCGAAATCTGTCGTTACCGTTGTCGCCTTCGTTTGTGGTCAGTGGTTATTTTCGTGGCGAAAAGGAAGGCACAAAGTCAATGTCGCCATATTTGGACAACGGGCTTCCCAGCATGTCGCCAAAAGATAGCATGATTACTAAACTTTTCTACTTTCCTGTCCTCTCCTGACCTGTAGCCAAATTTGGCTAAACCCAGACCACCTAGGTACCCTCACAAAATTGGGGGGGAAAAAAAAAAACACTGATTGTGGGTGGGTTGTTTCAACTTGTTTTGTTTGTTCTTGAGCTTTTGTTTTTGAGCTTTAATTTTTGTTTTTGTTAGGTTATGGTTTTGCACTTTGTTAGGTTTTTTTTGGAACACTTGAAATACAAATTTTTTTAAAAATAATTTTCATAATTTCTATAAATTTTTAAAGGATTTGTTGATGGTTTTGTTTTGCTTCCATTGATGGCCTTCTTTTTTTTTCTTTTTTTTGGGGTTGTTGTTATAGTTTAATTCTTTATGATTTGACCCAATAGAATTATTTGTAAAGTAAGGTCAAGGGGTTTTAGTCACGGGTTTGCCTTATACGGCCGTTAATGACAAATAGCAAATACATATGTAATGATGGAAAATAATAGTAAAATCAAATTTTTTAATGATTGTTGTTGAAATTGGTGGTCATTGGAGTTTTATCCCATGTCTTTTATTTCAACACATATGGCTTTTTTCTTGTGGAATTCTTGTCTTTTCATTCATGTGTGTGTGTGTATGTGTGCAAGCGTGCACTTGTTTTCAATTTTGGTCTTTGTTTTTGTTGAAATCTTCCATTGTTGAAATTATTAGAGAGAACATGAAGAGGATGATAGCATTGCCAAGGAGAGAGTGTTGAAAGGTGGTCTTTTTGTTCATATTTTGTCTCGTGTTGTTTTTGTTTTTTTTCGAATCCAAAGTGTTGTCAAGGTTTTTTCTTAATTATTTGACGCGTGGTTGATTCTTCTTCCTAAGCTTGCCTCCTAATGACACCACTCATGCTCTCACATTTTTATTAAAGCATGCACACTTCCTTTCTTTCACTTCAATGTTTTTTTTTTTCCCTTGCAAATTTTTTTTGGTAATCTCTTTTGTTCTTTTGTCTCTTTTTTTATTCCCCTGCACATTGCTATTTCTTTAATTATAGCAATCATAGAGAGGATCGTAAGAAAGGCACACAATATAGCTCAAATATTTTTAAAGTTTTGTTGCATGTTGAATGGATATTTTATTTTATTTCATTTTTGATAGATGAGGATTTTTAAAAAAGGGCTTTTTGTTAGGTCTTTTTTATATTTTAAGGGGAAAAAAAAATAGAGTATAAACATTCTAGTTTTTTATTGTTTCAAAAGGCATTATGAAGAGAACACTATGGAAAAGAGAACTTCCTTAAATAACCAAAACTTTAAAATAGAATGTTTTAATGTTACTAATGTTTTAATAACTTGGAATCAATTGACTCACTTGAATTTTATCATATTTCTTGAGTAGAATTCATCCACTTAGCCCATCTTTTGAAATTAGGATAACTAATTCTAATTGTTGAGTTGCATTTAATGTTGTTAACTTGTATATATTATTAGCCTAGATGTTGAATTAATATTTATACTATAACCTTTTGGTTTAAGAGATTTGACTTATAATGATGAGACTTCCATCCCTCCTTTTTCTCTCTATTCCACTTCTTCATGATATCTTTAAGAAAGAATATGATCTTGCTTAATTAATACCCTTTCTCAAGGGGAAATGAAAGTGAATATCATTTTGCATTATGTCTTGAGAATCAAGGGTTGAGCCATTATGTCAGGTACTAAAAGGGCCTTTTCTTCTTTTTTTTGTACTTTGCATTGGTGCATATGGCAATAAAGTTTCACAAGTTAATTATATCATTGTGGGATTTAAGCCCTTGTCCCATTGTGCTAAATTTTGAAAAGGATGATAAATGATTATCATATTACCTTTTTCAAGTGTGATAATAAATTAAATTATTTTTGGAAGCTTTGAATATTTAGATATTAATTCTTCTTAATGAAAAAAAATTAAGGAAGTTATTACCCTTGATGTTGAAATTTTGGGAATTTGATCAATTTTCTATGGTGTCTGAACTTTCTACCATGCTATTTTCTTTTTTTTTCCTAATTCGTAAGGCTTCGGGGGTTGTAAAAAGGAACAACAACGCCATCGTGCACATATAACACCATCAAGAGATGGAACATATATAAACTAACCTAGAAACTTAAGAGCTTCTTGTTTCAAGCCATTGTAGAGCAAATATCAAATAATTAACAACATTTTCTCTTTGCTATAATTGGTGGAACATTATTTTCCCCCATCTTTGCAAAAAGATGTAATAGAAAGTCTTGTAGGGTCTGGATAATCTACTAATAAAACTACCTATATTTATTGTTGATATGTCATAAATTATTATTTTTACTACCAAAGTGAAATTTGAGAAATAAAATAATTATTCAGCACACAAGTGCCAAACTTGAAGGTGATTGATGATTGGTAATAAGGTCAATTACATTTTTTAAAATACAATTTAAGAAGGCTAAAAAAAATGGCATTATATGCCTTCAAAGTAATTTATGTATCAAGGGAGGCTTTCCCCAAGTACTTAAAGATAGCTTACACATAAACATATGAAATAATTTGGATTAAATAATAATTTTAATGATAAATGGTTAGCGATATCAAATCAACATAATTGAAATCATTACTAATTGAGGCAGACTTTTTCTTCAAGAATTGTATTATGAATATATTGTCATGTGTTTTGAACCCTAAGGATGGGGTCATTGTGCCTAGGGAGATCTTCCAATATGTGTAACATGGTGTTTATACACAATGGCGATGCCATTCATTTCATATCAACAATAGATATTGTGTGATAAATTGGTCGCTAGAGGAAAAATAAAAAATAAATCTAAATAAATCATCATGTTGTTGTGAAAAAAAATATTGTCATGACTATTTTTTTCATTTTTTAACATCACATTAGTTACAACGAATACAAAAGGAATCTCACATAATGATAACAAGTTCTAAGAACCTATCTAAACATTTCAAATTTGTTACCAAACAAAACCAATAGGATAATGTCACAAACATGAACCATGGGTGCTATGGTGTTTTAAATTAGTTTAAGTTCTCTATGCAAATAAGCATGACTTTTTTTTTAAATATATAAACTTAACTTTACATTTTAACAAGTTATTGCAATTTGTTGGTTGTACATAATTAATCTTACATAATTTTTATCTTGAATTATGTGCCCTACTTGAACAAACTAATATTACATTCAAAATATATATATTTAATTGTGTGTAATGAAAATGGAATTGGACTTTATCTTAAATTAGACCATTTTAAATTCTTTGTGAAAAATGATTTGAATTGAAGATTTTAAAATTTTAAAAAATTGGTCCAAAAACAAAACTAAGGGTTCCATTCAAAACACAAAAAAGAGTTAGAGTTGGGACTAAAGGTTCTTTTTTTAAAGAACCAAACAACATTAGTTAAAACACCACCCTTGATGAAACCTTTGCTTTGTTGGGTGAGTGTAAATAATGGGGATGATGAACATGAGTAAATATTGATATATTTGCACAAGTTAATGAAAGAATTTCAAATATTTGTTGATTGACTTGAAAAAATATGCACAATATTTGATTGCTGAAATTGTGAAATCATGTCTATAATAATAATAAAAAGTGATTTTTTTTATTGCAAAATATAGCTAGTTGGTTATTTATTTAATTACACATAACAAAAAAACTTCAAGTTGGCATTAAAGGTCAAAATTCAATTTTGGCATGTGATGTGCAAAATGGTATGTTAGAACTTGTTTCTCTTGTCTTGACCATACCACCAATCTCAAGCCTTGTAACCATTTTTAGTTTCTCACTCTTGTTAAATTTAGTTTTGCCATAATTTTTTCTTTCCTTGTTGAAATGAACTTCATATGTTCAATTTGAGTACACTCAATTAAAGTTGTGAAATTTCATGAATGGGTTTTTTTCAAAATAATAAGCAAAGACAAAATTTTCATGATTGTTAAACCTAAGATCACCTTTAGCCATAATTTGTAAAACCCTTCACCCTTTGCATCATTGTTCTTAAATTTCATGATTAGATTGCAATTTATTACAAGTGATTTTTCATTTCATTCTTGAACTTTCAATTAAAGAATCAATGAAATTGTGAAAGAATCCCAAGTTTTGGGTGAAAGTGTGCAAATGAGTTGTGAAATCTATAAATCAAATCAACATTTTTGGCAAACTTCTTTAGCAAGTTCTTTGAAATTTGAACTCTAACATAAACAAAGATCTTTTACAAAAAATTATATTGCTTATGTTTTACAAAATAAAAATGGGTAGAAATAAGAATTGTATTGCCTAAATATGGCAACTTCAGATTTTCTCCTAAAAAATGTGGCGAATTTGGAGCATTTTTTCCCAAAAAATAATAATAATAATAATAATAAATCCTGGATTTATTTTGGTCGCAGCCGAGCGAAATTTCGTCCCCCAAAAAAAAAACACGGCTAGGATCCGGATTGGGTATTGGAGGGCCCGGATTGAAGCATGGGCAAAGCTGATGGCTTGAACTGGAGGGTCCAGATTAAAGCGTGGGCGTTTTACAGATGAAGGGAACTGGAGGGTCCAGATTGATGGATGGGTGCACGTGTCGAGGATCTGGATTGGAACATAGGCCTGAATAGACGGCGGGAATTGGAGGGTCCGGATTGAAGAATGGAAGTAAGTCGTTGAAATGGAGGGTTCCGATCGAAGGATGGGGCAACAGATTGCGTGGGAATGAAGGGTCCAGATTGAATGATGGGTGTGTAAGAGTGGACGACAGCCTCGGGAACTGGAGAGAGTAAAAGAAAAGGGGAATTTGGAAAGACGAGTCCGTGTCAGTCCGTCACCTGGGATCGAAATTAGCCGGGGGAATGTGAGAAAGACGAAGGGGGCGAAGGGAAAGATGACACTCCACCGACGAGTGTGGTGGGGTCTGTGTGCGTGGGTGAGATTTGCACGCCCGTTGCACAGCACCGCCTCGCCGCGCAGTGTGTTACTTTGTTTTGAGTAACGGATTGTGGGGATATTCTGTCTGCGGAGTGTCGTCGGATCGTTTGTTTCGGGACGCAGAGGCGATGGCCAGCTTTCCAGAGAATGTTTTCTTGGGAGCAAACGGTGAACGGTGAAATATGTAAGTAAAGGAGCTTCATATTCTTTGTTCCAATTTGTTTTCTTCTTTTTGTTGTCTTTCTGCTTTGTTTCTCCTTCGGTCTATTGTTTGTTCCTGGAACACAAAAAAAACAAAGGTAGTTTCTGAAGATGCGTACGACCTCATGTGTGGAGATTTTCTCATTGAGCAGAGTGATTGTTGATCCATGTACATGAGATCCTGTAGATGTGTTCACATGTAAGAGGGGGAAAGCATTGTAGGAGAGAGATGCCTTGAAATAGATTAGGAGGTATTATTGTATTATTCCCTTTTCCTTTGTCTCATGGGCATTTCTCCGTTTCAGCTTCGTCTTTTAGACATCATAATGTGCCTAGCGGAGGAAGCTCTAGTTTTGTGATGACTGTTCTCGTCTGGAAAATTGTCGAGGCTGGAGTTTGTACAGTCTGCCCCGCCAAAATGCCTTTTGAATCTTCCTTTGTTGCGAATAGAGGTCTATGTGAGAAGATATGTTGATCTATGTATGGCGTTTGTTCTCTGCTTAACTTAGATTCGTTGGCCATTGTTGTTGTTTCCGGAATGGTTTGAAAAATTGTCTGATGATAAGCGGCCTTTAAAGCCGAGAATGTCATGTTCTCTGTTGCTCTGAAGTTCTCTTTCCTCGAAAACGAGTTTGTAATGTTAGATCGTCTTCCTTGTGACAGGATAAGGATATCACATAGTTCAGCTCTTTTGTGAAAATCTCTATGTAAATCCTAGCCTCCTGCGGCATCGCAGATCTGGAGCCGATCTCGAGTCATGAAGCGGAGGCTCAAGGGACCTGATCAGTAGAAGCACAGTCAAACGGCTGGAAGGGCTCTCTGGAAGGCTTCAATCATGGCTTTCAGCAAAACAGAACGCCAGGGGATAGTGATGGGGCAGCATCCAGCCAATTCACCTGAGAATGATTCTGCTTTCTTTAAAGCTGGAGCTGCTGATGGTTGTGCAGTAGCTTCTTCTATATCAAGCAACTCTTCCTGTAAGCTGGAGTTGCTGATTGGAGACATGACTATGAGAATTGATGCACCTTTGTCCCACATGGAATCTTATAATCTTTCCATCCCATTACTTACTGGAGGGGCTGTGACTTCTCCCCTGGCTCTATACTACGTTAATGTGGAGCCAATCGCGGTAGAAGCAGGAGAGGCTGCAAGTCAGGCAGTTACATTTGTACCATTGGTGCAGGATCAGGAGATTGGTGAGGAATTATTGCCTTCCCTTATGCATTTGCAAGAGCTCGAGCATTAGAACATTGCACCCTCTTCTACATGCAGTATCTAGCAAAGCTTGTTGCTGAATTCATTGCAGAACAACCTTGACCTAGCTTTAGTACAAATGGTCAAGTAGTTTATCATCCAGAATGCAGAAGAGAAATCTCAGATGTTTGACTTAGGGTTTATGAGTTTGTTCTCAAATTTCCATAAAGGGGTTCTATTCTTCCATTTGAGCTTCTGTAGTATGGACTCATCTTGGTGCAAGAGTCCATGGGGAAACTCATCTGAGAGAAGGTATGCCTGTTTTCCTGGAATGAATCTCTGTACCATGCTGTTTGTGTCCCAGCATTGAGGGTTTCAGGAACTGCTCTATGGTACTAGTACTGGAAATTGTATATGTGATCATGGAAGCAACTGGACATGAAATTGAACTCCTTGTGTTGTTCCAACCTTGGATGCTGAATTTCAAATGTGTTTGGATAGGATATGTGTCAAACTCTTGACTGCAATTTCTGTTTTTATTTTATTTTTATTTTTTTAAGTTTGCAAGTCCATGGAAGCCTGGGGCCTACAGGTGAGTGGACGATCTAAGCAGCATGGTCTGTACAATCTGGAGAAGGTGACTGGTACTCTGGTTACATCACCCTGGCACTTGATATGCCTGACATGTGATCTGGTCCAGTGCAATGCCTGTGGACTTCAAAGGAAAGGGCCAGCAAGCTCTTCATCTGCAAGGTCTAAGCATGAAGGTCTTGCTTTCGATGACTTTGGAATCATTTTGCAAGGCAGGGAAATCACAACTCTAACCTCTGAAGAAATGATAGCTCCAGCTTGCAGCTCTCTAACTGATGCCCCACATCAAGTGTGTGAATCCAGGTGAAAGCAATGCTTTTCTCTATTCTGTGCTGTGATGGACATCAACTCAGCTTATGAAGGGCTCAAGCACTGTCTATTCACAAAAGAGACTACATTGCATGCTTTTGGTAGCTCTTGCAGCAGCAAGGTTCACACAAAGGAAGCAGCAATTTGGCCTGCTGATGGTGTCAAGGAGAAGACTGATCAGGATCTCAGGACTTCTGATTATGCCCTTTCTCATGAGTTGCTTGTATCTCAGTTGTTACCCCATTGTCAGGCTCAGATATTGCCTCTAGGATCCTCAGAAATTTGTGGCATGCAACTGAGGCAACCTCCTGAGGCTGTAGATGGTATGCCGAGAATGCTTCTCCCTGCTGTTGAGGATTTGCTTTCTCCTCAGGGTTCACAACATCCAGTTGCAGCAGTGAGTAGATCTGTTTTATTGGAACAGTCTCCTTTGGAAATTGTTTCTGGGACACATGGACAAGTCTCAACTACCTCGACAATGGAGTCATCAAACTGCAGCCATGCACAGATCCCAGACATAGACCTTCCTGTCGTTTTCCCCTCATTACCCACAGTGCCTGTCAATCCAGATCAAGAGCCCCTGTATTTTGTGAACCAGGGGCCTAGATCATTGAATTTTATTGACTATTGGAGTTACAAAACAGATACCTGGAGTATGGCAAGCCAATACTGGGGATGTGAAGCTGAAAGGTGTGCTGCTGCAGCCACATGGTGGAATATGGAGTGCAGCAAGTGGGCTGGAATATCAAATGCAATGGCACAGACTGCATCAATTTGTGCATCTTTAGAAGCACACTGGGCTCAATCAGCCGAGCAAGCCAGGCTTTTGCATGAGCTCTGGGTTTTCAATTTCCATGAAATGTCTGTGTGGCAGGTCAATCTGGCCAGATCTGGTATTTGTGGACCCCCTTGCTCACTGACCAAATCATTTCCTGCTTGTCAGCCAACAGTCCAGTTACTCAATTTGAGAAGGGAGGCAGATGTTGATGGGTATCCTGATTCAATAAGTGCAGAGATGGAATGGATTTCAGCAGGAGGTGGTGAGGTGGAGTTGTGGTCAACAGCATCCACTGCTTTTGTACCATCAGCATCTTTAGGCTCTCACTCTAAAACTCAAGCCTCCTCCCCCTCCAGCCTAGACTCCCCATTGGATGAAGGGTCAAGTAATGTACCAGAAGCTGTGGCTGCAAATAAGCTAGCTGATGAGAGATTGGCAAATACACTCTGGGATTTGACTAATATTTTGGATGTCAATGCTGCAATTGGTGTTGGTCTACCCACCCTTGCCACATTCTTCCTCTCTGGATTCAAACCTCTACTGGAAGTGTTAAGCTTTCTTCTTGAGAATAGAAGTCTGCCAGACATCATGGCTCGAGAGTCACTGTACAGTGAAGTACTCTTTCTTTTGCAAGCCTTAAGTTCTCATATGGACACAGTACCTAGTCTTTGTATGCCCATCTCTTGTCCAAGTATGCAAAGCAATCCCAGCTGTCAAGCACACAGTTCCCTCTTCGAAGCTCTGCAACATTGCCACCAGAGGGCTGAGGATATGCTCTCTGAAACTCTGGTCAGAGTGGACAATGAGCATGATGCAACTTGGAAGAATCTGAACTTCATTGGCGATCTGGAGGATGCTTTTGATATTGTGCAAGCCAGCTTGGAGCATCTGCAAATAGGTTGACAGGCTACAAGTCATCTATCTCCGTGATTCTGTGGCCTGGCGGTAAAATCCTCCAGCAAGTACAGTGTCACTATGCAGGCCTCATTGTGCCTGTTAGGCATTGTTGCTTGCTTGTACAGAAGCTAAATTGTATTGAAGCCCTTGCAAGCAAGCTTGTTGCAGCCCAAATGAGGATAGTAGCTAACTTCTCTTATGAGCTATGTCTATTTAGTGCTGGCCAACATCGTGACTGAGTCTTCCCATGGGTTTCAGAAATGCAATTGATACTCAGAACTCTCAGGACACAGATGTTAGAAGAATGATTGGCTGAAATTTTGGGTGGATTATGATTTACTTTTCTATACCTACCATTCACAGCTGATGAAGTCAGTGGAGAGTCATGGCAGTTTGTTACTGCTATTGATGATGAAGGTGTCTGACCCTTGGTGAGCGACACTCATAAGGTTATGACCACTCATCCTTGTTGTGTTAGTTTTGAGGGAACAAGAAGATATACACTGACCATAGTGTCAAGGTGGAACCTCATGTTTTCTGGAGCCAAATGGATTGAGACAGAAGGGTTTTTGAGCTGGTAGCACTCACCAAAAAGGTATGGGGAGTGCTAGCCTAAGGTCAATTCAGCTGATACCCAAGGTACCGAACTCTTCACTGTTAGGAGGAATTTGGTTCACTATATTCCAATTCAGCTGCAGTTGGACTGTAGAGAGTTAGTATTGTTGAATATTTTGAGCACCAATGTTCTTTCAGAACAGCCCCCACATAGGCTCTCTCATATCTGACCCAGTAATGCTCTCTATATCTGTTTTCAACTATAGCTTTGTTTGATACAGGACCTTATTAGATGTGGACTTGGGAGTGAGCATTACTGAATTCACTCTATGTGGCTTTGTAGTCGACTGTATTGGTCAGGTAAGCCTTGTTTTTTGCAAAGCATAACACACCACAGGGAGTTTCAATGTTTCATATTTTTGGACTCTCTGCTTTTTGAAGCAAACTCAATTTTCAGGACAGGTTATGTGTCCCATTGTAGTTGCATGAGAAATTCATGATTTCCCAGAGCAATTTTTTCTGGAGGAATTGAATCTTGTGGTGTTGCCTTGCTACTTACTGGTTATTATTGAGCGCCTCAAACTATCTGGATTGCAGGATTATGTCTCTTTGCAGTAGGTGGTAACATGAGTGTTTATTTGATTAGATACAAATCTGTGTATATGCTTATGGATAGTTTTGTTATGGTGTATAGAGTGCTAGATTTTCCTCAAAAACCTTGGTCCATTTGTAGTTTGTTATGATGGTGTTATCTTTGTCTGATTGAATAATTTTTTGGGTAGCTGAAAGTTGTAAAGTGCATTATGAAATCCGCAAGGTACTGTGGAGCTCTGTGCTGTGCAATATGGAACTGGCATTGCTGCCTTATTCAGGTACTTTTTAAAGACTTTTTCTTAGTTGAGAAAGATTGTCATCTGGTGATTCCACTTTTGATTGTGACAGTTTCACATTGTAATGCAAACTTCTGATGTGTAATCAACTCGTGGGAACACTTTAGTGATTGAACCAAAAGTGGGGAATGCTGGATACACTTTGGAACAGGCCCTGGTAGAACCCTTTAGCACAGGCCAGAATGGCATCTGTCTCTACCAAACTCCAAATTCCAAATGGGAAAGTAACACTTTTATTGGATTTGTGCTAGGTGGGGCCTAGGAGTGGAGGGTAGTCCTGAAACAAGAGCTCTAGTGCAAGCAAGGTGAGAGCTCATCTCATGCTTGATTTGTGAGAATGTTCCACACCAAGTGCTGTATTGAGTGTAAAAGTGAGAAGCATCAAAAGTTTGTCATTAAAAAGTGAGGATATTGCACAAACAAGTACGAGTGTACCAATGTTGTGAGAATATCTGATTTGTGATGTAAAATTCAGGTGTTCAGGTTTTTGTGACCCAAATTTGAGTTGTCACTTGTTTGTTGGAACTGCTATTTTTCATTAAAATAAAAAATATTTTTGAATACAAGGTCAAGTTCTTTTGGTGGGTAAGTTTTTTCTTTTTGAAACCTTAATAAATAGACATATTTTTATGGTTTTAAGTAATAATTTTAATTAATCGTTAAACTTTGTACTTTAATAACCCTTTGTTTTAATTTTATTCCAAAGCTTTGTATCCATACAATTTCTAGCATTAAAAGATGTGTTGTGTACATGAAGGCAAGCCCAAAGGTTCTTGAATTTGAAAAAAATGTGCTAATTTTTTTTAAATGTTTAAAAATTGGAAAAACTTAGTTCAAAGTTCAAAAGCCCCGCTCAGAGAACCTCCAAATAAAATTCAAATATGAAAATTGAGATTGAAGGTTTTTTTTTTAAAAGTATTGCACATTGATATTTACTTCCTCCTGGCTACTTACTCGTGTTACCCATGACATGGCCCTGCCTACATGGGCTCACCTAGCTATTTAATATTGGCTCCTAGTTCTAACTTTAAGTACAACAAGAT
>Ga0209208_10003224_pt1 | contig 23438 bp, 24 predicted proteins | sample S1TSphfallax_3_FD_187694 | JGI IMG/M metagenome (GOLD analysis project Ga0209208, IMG submission 187694) | Host-associated microbial communities from peat moss isolated from Minnesota, USA - S1T2_Fd - Sphagnum fallax MG (SPAdes) (version 2) | ecosystem: Host-associated > Plants > Peat moss >...
GCATTTTTTTTGTCTTGTTTTCAAGTTTTTTTTTTGTTTTGGTATATGTAAGTATGTGATGTAGCCAAAAATTCTAAGATGGTCAACACGATGTCATTTACATGTGTATTTATCTTCTATTGTGACTTTTGTTAAAGTGCGATCCACTAGATAGTTTGCCATTGAAATGGTTTCAATCCACAAGAAGGTCAAAAATGAGTTTCAACATTGAGTAAGCACATGTGTTCCACCACTATGTGGTTTTTTCATTTTGCCACTCCATTTTGTTGTGGTGTCATTACCTATGTTGGTTGCCATTTGATTTTGTTTCAATGTAGTAGTCGTTGAATTCTATTGATGCGAATTCACCTTTACGATCAAACCTAAGTGTTTTTATCTTCCATTTGTTTCTCCGTTGTTTTAAAAACTTAAATTTTATAAAAGTTTTAGCTTTGCTTGACATGAAATAAATCCAACTCTTTTGCAAAAAATCATTAATGAACACCACAAAAAAATTAGATCCACTTAATGATGGAGTTAGTAGAGGTCCTACTAAGTTTGAATGAATTAATTCACTAGGTACAAATGCTTGGTTCTTGGATTGTTGAAGAAATCTTTTTCCATGTTGGCATCTTGCCATACAATTTTCGCATACCTTTTTCAATAGTTACATTTTTAGTAGGCTTAGGATTCCATTGTGTTTGGATACGTGGTTGAGACTATGATAATTGAGATGATCATATCTCCTCTACCACAAATTTCCAATGCGTCCTAATTTGACACTATTGATGTGATGCTAAAGTTCAAACTTGTATACTCCATTATTTGGATCTTTCAACCTATGGTGATCACATTTTTGTTATGAAGATTGTCTGAAATCCAATAATGTGTGGAAGAAAAATGATAATGTTCCTAGTGTCCGTGATAGTTCCTATTGAAATTAGGTTTTTTCCCAAGGTTGATACATACAAAATATTTGTCATGTTTATTTCACCAGAATCAGTTTTCACAGTTGAAGTACCAACACCTCGAATGCTATGATTTTCTCCTCCATTAGTTTTGATGTTTTTCTCAGCATTACTTTCACCAACTTGACTTTCATTCTCTCTAGAGCCAATGACATGAACTATTGTTCCACTATCCATGTACCAAGGTTGATGAGACTTAATGTAATTTGAAATCTTTGAAAGAGCTACATCAAAATTTTGTATCACATTAATTAACAAATGTAGTATGATTAAATTGTCTTCTTACTAAAGTGGGTTGTGTTGGTTGACTAAACTACATGATGCATTTTGCAATAATATCACATATTGGCCATAGTTGTAGTAGATGGTTTATGTTCACTAAATGTTTACTCCAAATGGATGTCATCCACCTCGAAACTATAGTCCTCCTCCTTGAGGAAATCCACACGGACAGATGTTCCAAGATGGCAATAAACCTCTCAAGTGTCCAACATTAAAACCTTTCAGGTACAATGTTGCGCACTGCCTGGTTGAAATGAATTGCTAAGGCTTTTTCATCACCTAGTTGTGACGTTTGTTGTTCTTGACATGCAACTTCAGCCAACAACTTGCCAATCAGCTGATCAAACGTGAGTACAATGTCTAGATTGCTCAAAGTCTGAACAACGCTTTCATAGCTTTTTCGTAGGCCATTGAGCACAAGCCGACAAATGGATCTATCCAGAACTATTTTTCCTAGCGACAACAACTTGTTCTTCAAGCGTTGCTTTGTTGACATACCGTTCCATAGATCTGCCTTCTAACATCTTGAACATATGTAGTTGGTTGGTGAACATGAGCAAATGTGATTGACTATCCGACGCAAACTTGCAATGTAAGGCATCCCATGCTAATGTTGGATCAGTGAATGTTGACACAAATCCAAATAGACTATCTGCCACTAATAGTTTATACCTAACAATGCAAGACTCTTTGCTCTTCTCACTGAGTGTTCAATGTATTGCATTCCATGCACTAATGTTGGAAAGTTTGTAGGCTAGACATGATTCTCAATGATCTCCCACACATTTTCTTGCCTCAATATGGCTTTCATCTTAAGTTGCCAGATGTAGTAGTTACTAATGCCTACTAGCTTGTTTGCTTCCCTAACTAACATACCACCGTGACTTCCCTGTGCTTATGCCATGTTGACTGACCTCTTAAGATACCAAATATGAGTATAACAAAGACAGATTATCTCAAGTTCACTAAAAAAAAACGGGGGGGAGCAATGCTCACTTTAAAACACACCTTCTAGTCCAAGAACATAGCTCACTAGGATGTATTATTCTCTGATACCATGTTGAAGCTCATTAGCTTCTGAGTTTGTATTCAATAAAGAACGAGCAAACAATACCAGAATATATACACAACTATGTTCCATAGATAAGTGGACACGTTCCTGCTTATCTGATCAGATAACTATAAATTATTTCTATTAAAGCTAATATCCATGCAATATGGATGAGGATACCATCTAACCACATGAAGGTAGTGAAGGATGAGTGCATCTATTCTAACAAAACGTGCATTGTCTTCTAGCATGCGGAATAGCCGATCCTTGTTGACTCTACCTGGTGTTTGTGACATTATTGGTAGGGTGGTTTGCATTGCATTGTAGATGCTTTGGAATTTTACCCTTCATTTAATGTGGTTGCAGTTAAAGGTCGACAAGGCGAAGCTGATGGAAATATGTGGTACAGCTGACACTGATTTGGAAATGTAGGTCATACCTTGTTCTGATCTTTCTTTGAGCATTTATGTTGAAAATTTCAATCTGGCTATTCTGTCATTGGCCATTTCCCATTCAACTTAGCTTGGCTGCATTAGTGATATAGGTTACCTGGGGCACTCAGACATGGCCCTAAATCCTGAATGCTGAACTCTCCTGCCTAGCAGATAGCAACCTCAATGATGGACCTATGCTTTGACATTCTTGGTGTGGGGAAGGAGAAAAGGGACCCCAAGTCAATTCAGGGCAATCGAAGTGCTGCTACATGCTCAGCAAGTTCATGAATTAACCCATTGCAGCTTTCAGTAGATAACTTTGCCTTAGTCAAGCTCATTTATAAATTGATGTGATATAACATCACTCACCTAAGCTGGCCTATCCAAAAAGAAAATTGACAGGAGTTGTCTGTGATGGTACTTTCTATTATCACACTCCTCAGGAGATGCATTTGCAGAGCATTGCGTTGGGTACATTTCAAGTCAAATTTTTTGATATTGATTTAGTTTTTAGTTTTAAAAATCATAAATAAATAAATTTATTGGGTTTGTGCTGTGCTTATACAGAGTTGCTGGATGTAATTCCTGGCAAAAGGAAACATGACAATTCAGACACATCAGACAGTGATGCAGAATCCAATGATGATGAAGATTAGAGGTCTGTTTTTGCCTTTGAACTTCCTTTTGCAGTAAGAGAGCTACTAATAATCTCTTTGAAAGGAAGAGATGGCAGCACTAGTACTCTCTCTAAAGATTGCATCAACTGTCAATCCTCAATCTGCATTCCTGCTAATTGTATTTTTCCTGATTAATTCCATTTTCCTTCTGAGAAGGGGCCTGGTCTGAAGAGGTAATAAACAGCAGAGCCTACAGTCAATGGAAGGCCTGCATCATAACAGCTCCTCAAACATTGAAGTCTGCCACTGCTTCAGGTTCATGAACTCTTTTCTCTTGAGAATTTGTCTGCCTCAATTTAATGTCCTCAAATTGTATGATTCCACTTAGACATATCAGGTTTACTTATCTGTGCACCTAACCTTATCTTACTGTGGTACTGTTCTACAGATGGTGCAAAATCAACCAAGCAAACAACTTTGTCCTTTGAGAGAAGAACTGCACCTCCAACTCTTGCTTTGCCAGCTTCCTAGAGCTTCTCCATTAATGAACTGGCAGGAAGTTGTTTTCAATCTTAAAGTTGTGGGAATTCATGCTCTTTTACATCTCTGATCATGAAGGTCATGGAAGATTGCAGCAGACAGAATATGCCCAGTCTGACAGTCTCCTGTTTGGTCACACAGACCTGCCAACAGAAAATGCTTTTAAAGCTTATAAGGGTTTACTGCAGCGATTTAGTTTTACATCAAGCTCCCTCACAAGGTCACTACTCTGGAAGTTAATGATTCAGCTTTTCAGGTGCAATATTGATTGAAAACCAATTGTTATGCTTATGGGCAAGCTAGCCTTGTTTACACTATCCAAAGTTACAAACATGCACTTGCAAATAAATCTCAAACATCACTTCCATCATTTGTTCCTAATGACAAAGTTCCAAAGACTGTTGAGTTGTTCCTGTAAATTCCCATTAGTATGACAATTTTGATGATGATATTAAAATAGATGATTTGAAAATCTATTTTCTTGGTGCAAATAAAAAATAATGGTTGGCCAAAAGGATTAACTTAAGAACAATTAAAGAAAAATCCAAATGTATTTTTATTGCAAAAAAAAGTTCATCCTAATATAGTATATTTTGAGTACAAGATCTCTAGTCTAAATAAAACTATTTGGAACCTGAGCACAAAATTTGTTTATGTATGGGTAATTTAAAAACCCTGTTACTGCGATAAACTGATTTTATTTAATTAAATGATTGAGAAGCTGCCTCAAAACTAATAATTGTATCGAAATGTGGCGATTTTTTTTCAAAATTAACATTTTTTCCTCTAGAATTTGGGGAATTTTTCTTTAAAGAACAGGGAATTCACAACAGAAAATTCCTCACAAAAGAAATCACCAGTGCTTGATTCTTGGTGAATTCATAGTGATATGGAGACAGGAGAATGCAGTGCAAATGAGTTCTCAAAGTGTGACCTGGTCATGGCGTGGGCTATATATGCTGCTTTTGAAAATCTGTGTCGCTGCTGGCAAGTGCAGCAATAGAGGTTGGAAAGGGGTGCGAAGAACCAGCCAGATGGCACCTGGATCGACATGAATAATGATGGGTGCACATTGGTCAATGATTAGGTGTAGCCAAAAAGGAAGCAGCAGAAAAACACAGAAGTAATGTGCTCTTACAGATACACAATGAAAACATGAGCAGAATCCTTATGCATAAAGAGATCAGAAAACAACCAGAATCTAAGTTCTAGGCTTTTCCTAAACATGTAGTTCTAAATAAATCAAGACTTTGGGTGGTGATGGATCAGATCCCTCATGGAATTCTCTCTTTGAACATGGTGGATCATTGGGCTTGGCTTAAAACAAGCAGTACCCTTCCTACCCAATTGCTCCAAACACCCACCTTGGAAACACAATCACATGGTACAACTTACACAAACATCCTTTCCTTGGAAACCCATGTCATATGATGCTAGATGCTTCTGTCACTGATTTCACAATCCAACCTTCTCAAGCACAAGACTCAATCGAAACATTCTTGACTTTGAAAGGATGAGACACAAGCTCTGGCTGGGCAGATGAAGGATGATGGGTACATGTCAGATACAATTTTTTTCCTGCATGTGGAAGAAGAGCAAAAAGTGTTTGTATTAACATAGCAAGGCTGTTGCATTTGGGCTAACACCCACGCAACTCTAATATGCATTCTCAAAATCTCTGAAAAAGTAGCAACTTTTTTGCAAATTTCTGAGATGTAGATTCTTCCACAAAACAAACAAAGCAAATAGTTCACAATTGGTGGACATGTTATGAGAGATGGACCAGCTTGCTGTCTGATACTTTTGGGGTTTTGCACTCTGAAGCACTTTGAATCTGCCTCATGATGGGTAAATTTTGAAGTTGTTCAGTGAGAATGCATGTTCCACCTTTCACAATGGAAAGTATAAAAGCACTGGAACATGGTTTTTCCAAGACCGGATATTATAAGGATTTGGATGCCTATATTTTTCTCAGAAATTTACATTTTACATTGATCTACATGTTTAGAGCCTCCTATTGAGAGATATGGATATTGATGTCAGATTTAGCTATGTCTCAGAAGGGCTTGCTGACATCATGATGGAGTTTCCCTGTTCCTTCCAGAACAGGACAGAAACTCAGGATACAGATTTTATAGAACTGTTTGCTCAGGATTATTATGTAGACCCACTGTCAGGAGCTGATAAAGGGAGTCATGGTGGTTAGACATGATAGTGTGATTTTGTGAGTCACTTGTAATGTTATGACCAAAAGAATGTATTCTTGTCATGTTGGTTTTGGTATTGCTGATGTCCAGAAGTGCTAATAGTCAATGGTGCCTTATTGGCATTTTTGTTCTAGAAGTCTGTGACTTGCACTGATGTTACTGATGAACTCACCCTTCTTCACACAGGGACCAGATGCTTCTTATTCCATACTTTAGACCTCTATTTCTAGTCATTCAGCATAAGGAGTTTTAGAAGCAGTCTTTCAATTTGTTTGGCTTGCTTTGCTCCAAATAGCGTCATGATCAATCAGAAAGAATTCCTTCTCATTCAGACGCTTCCAGGTCACAATGGAGCTAACATCCTGCCAGCTGCCGTTGTGATCTTTCCTGGGAGTGGCAACAACCACTCTTGTTCTTCTGGACCAACCAGCAAGTCCGTTTGCATGATACCCAAATCCTCCAGCATAGCAAAGCTTCACCCCTGCAAGAGTCCAGCAAACCAACCGTTGTCAATGAGGCTCAACAACATCATCACCAAACCAACTGAGGATCACCATCTGAAGAAACAACTCATTGTATCTTATGCAATGGTGAAGCGCTGGGAATTCAAGGACTTTCAAGGGAGCTTTCATGGACAGCCAAATTTTTACAATGAACATTTCCACAAAAATCATTGACATGATCATGGCCAACAAAAGTTGCCTTCATGTCTTCCATTTCTGCCAAGGTGGTGAGAAAGTCAGAGTTTACACTTGTTGGCGATATCTCTCCTTGCTTTATCCCTGTGAAATTCAACGTGTTAAGGAGACTGTATTCTGGAATGTGGAAGTAAGCTAAAGCTGGAGCTGCTTGCACTTGTCTTCCAGGCACTGTTGTTGTGTAGGCTGGTGGGTAGTGAGTACATACTCCAGTCTCAGCTCAAACTTTCTTCTTCAACTCCCATTTTCAGAGCTCCATTGCACCTTCTTCTTCCAGTTGTTGTACAATCATCATCACAGTCAATCTGCAACCATCACGATCATCACCCACAATTCCATCACTCCATGATCCTCTCCAGCTGCTTCTTCTGTGAGTACCCAACCTCCTAGATTCACCTCACTGTGAAAGAAAAAACCAGCAAAAAACCCACCACCGCAAAGAATCCAGCAATCCATGGAAACAACAAACAACCCAAACCACCAAACACCCAGACTAGCAGGCTCAGAAGATTCAGGAGCAAAGGTAACAACAACAACAAACAGCAAGTACAAAGATTGGGGTTGGGGGGGAGCTCGAAGTCGTCGCTGATGGAATTCTGCTCTCGAAATGGATCAACGATCTCTCTCTCAGCTCCAGAGAAAAAGAGAAGAAGAAAACAAGAGGAATAAGATATGTGGATCCTTCCTGGTGCTGGTGGATCCGTGAACCTCACGAGGGAGATTCGCGGCTTAATTGTGAAGAACTTGAGGCTTTTCTCTAATGCTCTAGCGGTGCAACAACATAATGCGAGAGCGGCATCAGTTTGCGAGCTCTGCAAGGTTTGCTACTATTCTTCCTCTTGGAATACTCTTGAGGACAATGCTCTTGTTGGAGCTGTGATGCGCAATCTCTGCGTTCTAGTACTTCGATCTCTGAATGCCAAACGCGCGAGCATGCAAGAAAGACAGACACGCTTGGAGAGAGAGGGAGAGATTTCGACACTTGTGTGTCTGGCTCTTTCAATTCAGTCAATTGTGCTGATTCCGTTCAAGGATTTGGGATGCTTGGTGAGGAAGATCTCTCGCACATTTTGAGTGCAAACGTGTGAGAAGCTCAAAATGTGCAAGAAGATGGGTGTGGAGATGGAATAGACAAGAGCATGCAGCCCTAGAAGATTTCCTCAAGTTGGTGACCAAAATGCTTCTATTTGGAGGTCCTTGGCCCCAGACTGATGCTTTCAGAAATCATGGTGACGTTCTGGGGATGGACAAGAACAGGTCCTTGCTCACCTGGTGCTGACAGAAACCATGGTGATATTCTGGATGCTGAAATTCCTCAAACTTGAACCTGGAAATGGTTTTGGGTTTTTGTCCTTTGCTGTAGAACATATCGCTGTTGCAGGAAGTGCAACTTCAAGTGCGATAGTTCAGTACAAGAGAGAGAAACATTGTGTGGCAGTACGAAGCTACTTGCTTGCTTGTCTGCAATTGTTATGCCTTTAAGGACTGCATTGCACAAGGCAGCAGAGAAACACACTCTCCTCCAGACAGGATCCAACTCTCCATGTTCAGGCACAAATGCTACTACTCCTGAGCTTCCAACATCTTATTCCATGCAAACAAGTCCGTTGCTGGATTGCAACACCACCATTTCCTGTCTCCCATATGCACTAAACTCCCAGGGTGGTCTGAGACCATGGTTCAATCCAACACAGAATTCAACAGTGACAACGGCAATCCCAGTTAGTATTCAACACTGTCGACCTAAAAATGTTGGCCATAGAAGAGTGTACATGAACTGGTGGCTTCTCAGCAGTGCGTGAAGTCTACAGTCGTACTTGCGGTTTCCTGTTCATCGTAGGGGATGTAGAAAATTTTGCAAACCTCCTCCTCCTCACACAAGCTTCCAAACCATATGGAGAACATGAACGGCCGTGAGCCCTGTTGATTCATTCACGCACACAATCCAAAGAATTCCGAATTGATCTTCTTCGCTTCAAAACTCACAACATTCAGCAGGCAACTTTTGGGAAGACAGTGAGAAAGATACTGTGCGAGGAAACAAACGAATCGTCAAAATATCCTTCGATAAATACCTTAAGATCTGGCTCGATAAAATTCGCACCACAGAGAGAGAAGCAGTATCGAGAGACACCAAATCCCTGTTTCTCCTCTCGAGAACGAACATCTCCGCACCACAAGCAACAGGAAGACGCAATCATCTGAACCTTTAGGGTTAGGATTAGGGTTAGGGTTAAGTTGCTCTGGAACCTTTACCGTCCGATCCGTTATCCCACGGCCAAAAATCGCGAATGAAATCCTCTCTGCTACCCTATAGCCACCTTTTCTAACAGATCGTCTTCCTCTCTGCGCCGATTTGCGGGAAGGCCGTCGCGAGCGGGAGAGGAAGAAACGAGCAGTAGGAGGAGAAGGAGAAGAAGATCGAGACAAGGTAGCAGTCATGCCTGCCGGTCATGGGCTGCGATCTCGGACCAGGGATTTGTTTTCGCGTCCTTTCAGGCATAAAGGATACATCCACCTGACCACGTACCTTCGCAACTACAAGATTGGCGATTATGTGGACATCAAGGTGAACGGTGCCGTGCATAAGGGAATGCCTCACAAGTTCTACCATGGCCGCACCGGTATTGTCTGGAATATCACCAAGCGCGCCGTCGGCGTTGTGATAAATAAGCAGGTAAGGGAGAGTTTTCTCATCTCTTCCTTCGGTGTGATGTTTTTGGGAGGATCTTGCCGCACTGTGTTCTGTCTCTGCTAGGTTTTTGTTGTTGTCATTGTTTTTGTTGTTGTTGAGTTTGAGTGTGGAGGTGTACTGCCGTAACTTCACTCCAGTGTACAGTTTGCTAGAGAAGTGTTCTAGCAGAAACTAATGGCAGTTCTGCAGTGATGGAAATGCAAAAGGGGTTTTGTGGATTTTTAATTTTTTAATTTTTTCTTTACTTCTATGATGAACACCGAGTTTTGCAAACATACCTTTTCTTATTGGAAAGGCTGGTGGAGGCAATCAAAGATTTGCTGGTGATTGCTTGGGAATTGGATTTTTTTCAGGTTGGTCATAGGATCATCCAGAAGCGTCTTCATGTTCGAATTGAGCATGTCCAACCATCAAGATGTCGAGAGGACTTTTTGGAGCGGCGAAAGACTAATGACAGGTTGAAGGCTGAGGCCAAGGAACGTGGTGAGAAAATTAGCACCAAGCGGCAGCCTGCAGGACCCAAAGGTGGCTTTGTCCTTGATGCATCCACACTCCAAACTGTGACTCCTATTCCGTATGATGTTGTCAATGATCTGAAGGGAGGTTATTGAAGAGTTATTATGCTTCTGGCAATTTTTGAGAAATCAGAGACTCTTCCTGCCTCTGCTGTGGCATATCTTTCTTGCTGGAATACATGAAATCAATCTTACCCTCACAAGCTTTGCTGCAACTTGAATGAAGATATACTTTTACTATGTCTCTCAAGTGTTGAGTGCTTGTCAGTATTATGACCAAGTCTTCCCCTTGCTTCCAGAAATATGACTTGAGTCTTTGTGTTGCTTCCAGAAATTTGACAGAAGTGCAGGATGCAGATTTTGTGTAATGTTTTGCCTCAAATTTGAGCTGATTGTTATTTGCTTATCTACACCCACTGTTGGGAGCTGATGAAGTCAGTAAGTGGTTATGGCAGCTTGTCACTGCTATTCATTGATGAAGGTGGCAGTCTGAAACTTTGTGAGCGACTCTCATATAGTGGTCATTGCTGCACTCCAAATTGTTGTGTTACCTTCAATTGTTGCAATTTCATATATATAACATGCCAATGAATGAAATCAATCTTCTGCAATGAGGATCCTAGTATGTGCAGTTCTGTTAGCTGCATACTCCAATTCCCTTTGGTTCATGATAATGGTCTTTTGATATATATGTTTGTTCATTTTTTTTTCTTGGGTGCAGGAGTGTATGATGCCTCAAAATCCATTTTGTTGACTCTAAATTTTTCAAATACAGAGAAAAGAGTACAACTTGTTATTATCAAGAGATCCATTATAGTTACAGAAATAGTAATTCTTGATGTTGAAGGTTGTCAATTGTTTTCAAGGTGAAGATATTACTCACATAAGTTGAGTTTTCCTTGTCAAAATAGCTTTAGTATGTTACAAATCTGCAAAGGTCCACAATTCTTCACCCTGATTGCCTGCAGGAATCAAGCACAAATGGCAAAGATATCTCAAACAAATGAAATTTCCACATGAGAGCTTACTCTGGATTGCTTGGAAATATATATATAACCACAGTTTAGTTCATGCTGAGGATTCAAATGGGCACTTTTGATGAAAGTTTTACTGTATACGGGAGAACTGGGCCTCCATAAACTGATCATTTGCAAACTGATCCATTCTTCTTTACAAATCACAGGTTAAGAAATATCAGTTCTTGACAGATCTTCATCTCTCCCTTATGACATAGGAATTACTTTAATAAAGAATTCTCAAAAGCTTTGAATTCAGTTTGCAGCAGTTGTGACAATCACCCACTGGAGGTTTGAAGCAGAAGCATATGAGAGCAAATGTTGCAGGCACCATCATCTGTGCCCTCAACTAGTACCAATCAGTAACTCTAAAAAAATATCACCCAGCTTAGGTTCTTCAATCTGACAATGCTCCAAGTACACAGCAAACACTCATTCCAGGCTTTCCCATAACTCTGGTGTTACATGTATAGTGCAGTCAAAACATGTGATACACATTTGAATCCATCAAAGGAGCTCCTGATCCAGTTCTAGAACAAGGCAGAAAAAGCACCTCAAATATGAAATCTTCCAGGACCCAAAGGCAGGAAAGAACTTAGAGCTTTGTCAAGTGATCACACAAGTGCAGACAACTTGTTTGCTCATCACTTTCTGCCTCCAGCATGCCGTGTTATTCTTAAATATATTAAGACACTTACATGCCACATCTTTCCATCACCATTGCCTCACTGGTGTTGCCATGAATTATTTCCCCATCCTCTCCTGCAACTTAAGAAACAAGGTTCTTAGGAAGAAAATGTCCACAAAAATTGCTGCAGTTATTGCAGACTGCAGATGCTCAAGCAACAGGTTGGTCAAATCTCTGAGTACAGTGCTGAAATTGAAACCTACATGTGAGTTGTATATGCACAGAATTGGTGTCTTTAGTCCATATTGTGCACTCACCTAGGTCAATTGACTTCTATTGCCAATCTGGCCATGAACAATGCTCCTTTCTCAGGGCATGCAGGTTGTGTAAAACCTCATTTGTGGCATCTATGCCTAAACTACCACTCTTTGTTCACAGACAGCTGTACTTGGATGTTGAACTGGCTTCAAAAGCACAAGATATGGATAACCAATAAAAATTTGATGAACTACATAATCATCTGTGTCTTTCAGGAGTCTAACAGTCTCAATTAGACTAAGAGTGCAATTTTCAAACAGGAGTTCGTGCTTGCAGGGGCCACAATTATGGTTGTCCTGGCTCATTGATTGAATTGTCCAATCGAAGGTTGGATCTTCATGTACCTTACTTGCGGTCCCAAGCAGCATCTGCTATAGCCTCTGCTTGCACCATGGATACTAACCGCTGACCACCACCATTTTTCCAGGCTCCACGACCAATCCCAGCAGGGTTTCCACGGGGAGCTACTGTGGGACTGTCTAGATCTGTGGCAGCAGATCCATCACCCAATCGCACTCGTTGGAACTTAGAGATTTTCTTCTTTCGTTTATCAACACCCAAACTGTCTGCTCCTCTCTCAGAATTTGAGATGCTTGCTTTTGCAGGACAAGCAGAACCACATGCTGCACATTCTAGACTGCCTGCTTGGTTTATCAAGGTGCAATATGCACACGTCCACCCTACAAATGAGCTATCATTTGAGCCCACAGTACTATGTGTTGCTTTGACCAACACTTGTGGCAAAGGGGACTGTTTACTGCCACTGTCTTCCATCATCCATTTCTCAGTGGCAAGAGTACTTGACCTGCTTTCCTCAACTTTTGACTTGCCTTTCAGACTGCGATATCCATCTCTCGAAAGCACTTCTATGTCCTGAGTAGTCAATTGTCCCTGCAGCTGAGTGGAGGATGACATGGATAAACTAGCATGTGCTTCTCGTTCCAAAATCTTGCTGTGCTCCACTGCATCCTTCCCCCTTTGAGAAGAGGGAGCTGTGCTACTCAAAGCTGGAGGAAATGCTTCATCTAGAGCAACAGTGGCTCTGTGTACCTCCAGCAATTCCTTCTGCTTTAGTGGGTCTGGGCATAGCCTGGCAAGCTCTGGCACGATGTAGGAAAGACCTAACCGTGTGATGTGTCCATTGTACTCTCGTACACTCATTGCCCCTTTTCGAAATTGGTCAGATACATACTTGAAATCAGCAAACTGCTTCTCATCATCCTTCAGTCCTGTGTGAATTCGCTTGATGAGGGCCTTGTTGGCAGCACGAATTTCCTCCATGTTGAGCTGCACTACACACTCTGCTCCACCTCCATCACCTGATGAAGCCACATGTCCTATACCAGAACTCACACTTACCCCACCAGGTTCACCTCTGTCAGCACCTGGTGGGGGCCCTGAACCACTTACAGCACTCAGTCCTTGCACTTGCCCCTTTCCTTCATCTCTCATTCCTCTTGCCATGGGCCCACAATATGTGCTACCAACATTAGTGTTGGCCCCACCACTCAGTCCTTGTAATGTCACCTCTACTTCAGTTCTTGTTGCTTGAACTATAGGCCCTTGATTTGTGCTACCAATATTAGTGCTGGTCACAACCCCAGATGTTGCATCTCCATTTGCTGTTGATGGGCGCATAGGAACCCCTGTTGCAGGCCTTGATGGATGTACAGGACCCCGTGTTGTAGGCCTTGGCTCTGCCATGTTCAAAACTCGAACACCACCACGGCCTCTACCCTCACTTAGCAGGAGAGCCATAGAAGCAGGTGCTTGATTCCGCAATTTTGCTTTACGGCGCATAGCCTTTGACTGCCCAGGGAGAGGTGGGAATGCAGTGTTGATCAGTGAAGAAGGACCGGAACCTGACACTGCTGATGTATATCTTGAGACAACAATTTCCCCCTCTCTATCTTGGATATCAGAAACAGCAAATGAACTAGAGGCATCAGGAGCATCTCCACTACTCCTTGATCCAACAGCTCCAGACTCAATGCTGGCAGACATAGCAGCTGATTCATGGATTGCATTTTCTATCAGAGCAGATTGCACACTGCCCTGAATTGCAGCATCCAGAGAATCATCTAACCCCCTCCCACTTGAAGAAAAGGAGCTCCGGTCTCGGCCACCATGCCTCGAAGGATATCGACTGCCCACATCATTCCTAGAGTCCTGACCTGGGCGTCGATACTGGAAGCTTACTGGGATCTAAAGACATTACAGAAGGTAATCAATCATAACAACATGTGGTTACAGACTTCTGCAAGTCCAAGAATACAAACAATGAACATAACTGATTGACAATGGCAACTTCAAGCCATGCAAATCTAGCTTCAAGTTGACTCAGGCCAAACCAAGACACAAAAATGTATGTATAATGAGTCATTTGGATGAGCAGTACCTGAAGTGCTGCATTTCGCTGAGCGCGTGACATGGTACCACCATGAGTTAAGGCATTATGTTGCTGATGGTCAGCAATGTCCACAGGAGCAAATGTTATAAGGCATTAGTAGTTGCATTTATGATAACATAACAATTAGAAGAGTCAGAAGACAGAAAATCCATGAGAACATTGTATGACTTCTTCCACAGAATTGTCAGGTGTGATTGACATTTATTAACTGTAATTTACACAAGCACAGTTCTATTCATTCTGAGCTCATGCACAAAGGTTTATCAATACATGATGATTTTCATATGGCCTTTTCTGCCTCTCTTTAGACCCCTTAAAAGGCACAATGGACAAATCTTCTTGGGTCTACCTGACCTAACCATTGTTCAAAATCCACATGCCCAATGTGCAAATCATGAAACCCATTCTGTTATGCAACATACTGGGTACAGGCCATTCTGCCCATTTTGCTGCCAAAATTTGGGCAAGCCCAGTTTCATTATACAGTTTGGCATGTCACTACAAAGTGAACTATTATTATATAGTCACAGAATGGAAACTTGGCATACTATCAGTCAGAATGAAGCCCACCTTTATTTCCACCTGACTTGCAAAGACCACAAACTTCTTGGCAAGACAGTCAGGATGCTCACAAAGTACATGATCATTGCGGAAATGCATCTGTCTCCAACCCACAGCCATAATGGAAATAAACATTCAGTAATCAAAACTTTTTGATGGGAAGTCTTGTCAAGGCAATCTTGACAGCATCATTCACTACCGTATCCATAGCTTCCAGTCACCGAGTACAAACATTCACACGAACCTATTCATGCCGCTATTCACAAAATGCACAATGAGTAGCAGACTGCCATTGTCTCACCACTAACACAGGCATTATCTGTGAAAATCCAATGGGTGGCACATCACTAGAGAATAGAAACCCAAAAGCTTACCTCCAAGTCATCATAGTTACGGTAATACTCAAATTGGCCTGGCCTAGCACTGCAGACCCAAATCCCCATACAAAAGAAAACTAGCCTCCTAAATGTCAGCTTTCCTTTTTGAGCCTTCTGCATTAAACAAACCCTAGGCAGAAAAGAATTTCTTACAAGAAAGCTTGGCCCTATACAGCTCAACTATTCCTCATCTTGCTGAAAAGCATGCAAATTGGCTCATCACTGCCCAAAATCATAACAGGACACTTCCAAATCATACACCACAAGGAGTCAGAAAATAGGTAAGGTAAAAATCACCGCTGACAAAGGTGGCAAGTATAATGCTCTGTGGACATGTGTCCATATAATTCAGTCTCTCCATAGAAACGTCTTCTACAGAAATCACACATGGGGTGGCCTGTAAAACCAGCTCTCTCCTCTTGATTACCATCCACTTCAGAGTCCCCCTTCACTAAATGCTGTTCCAGCTGTGTCCTTGTGTACAATTTTTGCTCACAAATAAAGACCTGTTCAAGCCACACCTTTACTGTGACCCACCTGGCCAAATTTACATTCGCACTAGAACTGCAGAAAGATCAATGAAAAGTATAATCACCATAAATTGCACCAAATTGGTGACATCATGAACTGCAAACAGAACAAAGCAGGACACCAAATTGCATTTTAGTATTGAATCACAAATGTTTAGGCTAGAAAAGACAAAGCATGAGGTGCTGTACCTTTCGTCCATTCAAGCATAACTCACACATGATGAGTCTGTGAGCTGAAAAAAGATGACTGCGCAACAATTCAAGGCTCTTGAAGATGTGACCTTTCTTAACTCCACCCTTGGGAAGAGCCTCCCCTGCTGTAACAATGCCTTCACAGGCACTGCAGTACAGCCGACACATGGCATCAATAAGTCGGAAAGGTTCCTCATCATCAAAAACCCCTCGCACATTTCTTTCATACCAATAACCACTTTGACGTTTCTCTTTGCTGTCCAGTTGTTCTTGCAGCACTTTGAAGTCTGTAAGTACTTTGGTGTAGTCACCCAATGCCTGCCAAAATTGCAAAACCTGAATCAGTTCCATGGGTCACCCTCATATAAGATACTTTCAAAAGAGCAATGCAACAGTGAGAACATGATGATGATGGCAAGGGCAAAGACCTTGGTGACAAAAACACAAGGACAATCCTGCTTGCAAATGCAGCAACGTTTATCTTCCAGCACAAACCGCAGCCGTGCAGTACAGGTGAAGCAAACCTCCCGATGTCCACAGGGTCCATATGCTACCCACTCCAGTGGCTCTGCACATACTGCACAGCATTCCTCCATGCCTAGTTGTTGCCGTGGCAACTTTCCTCCCCAGTTCCTGCAAGGAAAAAGAAAATTCTAGAATCTCAATAGGACAAAGAGAGAAGTCAATGTATCCATGGAGTGAGGAACCCTAAAAACCCTAAAAATGGTTTTGGACGCCCTTGCACCTGATCTCCTTCTCTCTCTCCGATTCAGTCATTCACGATAATCGAAAGTACTGTGGGGAAAAAAAAATCTGTCACATGTGATGCAGACACGATCTCTCGCTTGTTATCACATCCAAAACTTCTACCGAAAACCTCTAACCAAGATGGAAACCAAAAAATCATTCTCAAAAGCTGCAGAAACCAAATCTGTCCCCGAAATTCTTCGCCAGTACAAAAATCAGGTCCATGTTCTCAGTCTTCTTATAAACTAGATCCAAACGTCAGGCCAAATCTCTAGAGGATGCAACAACGATTTGATTCTACCTGTGTTGCACGGGAGATGTCGAAGGCAGATGAGTTTCGCTACAATCGAAGGTACAATCAGAAGAAAGGCCGTCTACTCGCCGTCACTTCTACTTCTCGACAAGCACGCATTTGAACTCGAAACTGGCCGCGAAATTGACGCAAAATCCCTCTAGCTGCGCTCTGGAGCAAAATCGTGGAGCAAAATTCCTCTGCACAGGCAGGAAGAATCTCCAAACCCTAATAATTTCTCCGTGTGCCACGCGACGCTTCCCGAAGTTTCGTGGTTTTTCCCGTCGGAAGGAAGGACATAATCCATCCAATCTACAGTTTTTCGCTCATCTTTTCAATTCTTCATCCAGAAAGTCGCCAAATCCATTATTAATGCTTTAAAAAATCGCAGTGTTTTTTCCGACCAAAAAACAGGAAAAGTTCGAAATCATCTTTCTAGTGTATCTTCTGTTAGTATTCAGCTCCTAAGGAGATTAAAATGGAAGCATTTGGAAATGGTGCAAATTTCAATCAATTGCAGCGCAGATTGGCATTAGGGACAATTATGCAATTTCATAAATTTTTTACAGAATTGTTTAAAGTCAAAACCTGCTGCAAAATTTGGACTTCCAGAAAAAAAACAAAACAAAACAAAAATCCTCTCAATCTTGAGTTGCATAATTGAGTAGCAATCTTTAACACATGTTGCTAGAAAATATGCAGATTCCAAGAACCTCAATATGTAAGTACTTCCGCAAGTGAACTTATGCATTGTTACATAAGATGGATGCAATTAAGAAAGTGATTTAAGACAGAATGAACAATAACCATGCAATAATGAAATCACATGAGATCAAGATGGTGACGTGCATAATAACTCCACCATAGAACCAGATTTTATGATCTGAAACTCTTTTGAAGCTCCTGATCGCCCAAGTGTCTTGTCTCTGCCGGTCAAAGTTTCAGGCTGCCTAAAACTCTCTAAAATTCAACAAAGAGGTGTTGCAAGCCAAAATGTCTTTGCCTAATTAATACCTTGTTCCTGATGGCCTTTCCCCAAGTTTCCAACACTTTCCCCCATGGCATATCAGATTTTGGAAACAGATCAGGAACAAGAGATTCCAAAGAAAAGCACAGCATCAAGATCAGCTTCAAACCAAACCCTCATGTGGATAAAAAAACATAAGGGATTATCTGATTAGACTGCTACACAAGGATAATGTCACATGCCAAGACTAAAATTCCTAACACCCCACCTCCGATTTACAAGCCTTTGTTGAGAAGAGGATCAGACTCTTATCTATCTATCTATCTAGAGCTAATTGAACTCACCTATGTTTTCCTAAATCAATTTTTTTCCTGATTGCTCGTTGACCATGGTATACAAAAGCATCAATTATGCCTGCAACCGTAAATACACCTGCGACAGACAAACCCAGCAGCTCAAAATGGTCAGCTAAGGAGAAGAGCATTGTCACTAATGTGATCATAATGTACACTCAGAAGCAAATATTGACCAGGTGAAATATGCAATCTAGAATAGTTGTTTGGTCATATACACCATGCATAAAAAACCTACATAAGATTAAGACAAACAAAGACAAGCTGTAAATCATTTCAAAAGTCAATTTCCCAACTGGAACCAAGTTTGTGGTGGCAGCAACTTACCTCCCACAATAGCACACACATTAGTGAGGAAATGGAAAAATGATGTTCGTCGCTCTGTGAACTTCACCTGTGGAGAAATAGGCATAGAAACCTTCATAAATAGTGCTTCAGGCACATGTATGTTAAAAAGCAACAAAAGTCAGTAATGGCCAGTATAATCTACATGAAAAAGCTGCTAAAAGACAAGCATTAAGAAGAATAAAGCCATGGACTCGCACCTTGATTGGTGAAAGGTCATAAAAGAAAAAAACCCCTGGTAAAGATTGTGCTTTCCCAGGCTCTTTCTCCTTGAAGTGGTCTGTCACTGAAAACTGCAAGCCAACAAAAATTAAGCTACCAACTGCTTTGTTACCAACATACACTGTCATGACTGGAACCAGATTTGAACTAATGTGCCACAAAAAATGCATGCCATAGACACTCAATTCAGGTCATAAACCTCAAACAAAACCAGACAAGGTTCAGCTACCCAACTTAAATGAAAAGAAGGTATGATCAACTTCCTGACAACAGATAACTAGACACACCTGATTGCTGACAATCCTGCGTCCCCTTATGTCGGTGTACACAGTAGGTACCACCTGTAAGAACTCCATGCAGAGAATGGAATAAGCCTCTGAGTTTACTCCATGATTGCATCCAACATACCACATCTCAAAGACAGCATTGTGGCCTTTCTTACATATTTCTTTCCACATTTGACTTTGCAATGGTCCTAAATCTAACAAGTTCAAGAGCTTGGAGACACCTTGATGAAGTACTGATAAATGCCATGAGGTGTTTCTTGGATCCTTTCCACCCTGCCATGCCCACCTCACTATTGTCATCATGTGAACCTCCACATCACAATCCAATGCCCTGACAAAGCTGAGGATGCAGGGATACAGTAATGGCTGTGGTACTCCTCTCTTTCTGTTCTCTCTTGCCCCTTGAAATTGCATCAAAGCCCAAATACAACACAGTTGGAGAAGAGGAAACCAAGAAGATACCTGTCCAATGGGTTCACAACTCCTGGAAAATGAGCACCAAAGCTGATTTCTTTGATTATATGGCTAAGATTGAAGCTGTCCTTTCCAAATGCAAGCAGATCATGGACATGCATATTTGATTGTTGGAAGGATTTCCCAGGTGCAAAATGGAAGTTTCCTGCCACCTTGTTCACCTCTAATGACCCATACACATTGCAACCCTCTCCTTCCTCCTCCTTTATCTTCTGCAAAAATCCCTCCCTTTTGCACTGCCATGTTGTCCACAAGCCCCCAAGCCAAACCCAGAATTTCACACCATCAGCACCAGAATGCAAACCTATTGACAACAACAGTGACATTTGCCATGTACTCGGCAACATTTCAACCTAGAACCACTTGCAAGGCAGTTGTGAGCCTTGATTAGGACTAAAGCTCATATGTCTGAAGAAATCAAGGTCTACCTGATCGATGAGGTCAGGGTTGGTCACAGCCCAGCCTTTTTTACGATATGCTTCCCGGACCTCTTCACATGAGTTGCAACATTCATCATCAGCCTGCACCCATCCATCCCAAACAAGTCTATTTACCATTCATACTCTATCCACCTTACAGTTAGCTTTAAGCCTCATTCAACTCAGGACTGGCTCAGAATAGAAAGCTAACACAAATAAGCAAAAATTCACAACTTCAAAAAATCCAACAACAACAAATCACAGGGTACAGAACCCACAGTTTCAGCACCAAAACAAGAGCCACAATATGTCTCATTGTGCTCAAGCCTCCCACCATGCTTCTGTAATGGTTTCTCAATCTGAATCCCATCTCAACCAGACATACAATACACTCATGATCAGTACAGTACAGAACATGTCTCAGGACAAACCATCAAGGACATTTTATCATAAAGAGAACTTTTCTTAACCATTCCTCACCTCTGTAGCATTTGTATGTAGGGGTCTGTGAATGCAAAGTCATAAGTAACATTGTAGAGTATGGAGGACTATTCCAATAACAAAGAACTATTCATACATGTCATCACAAAGCACAAACCTTTGGTTGATTGATGGCATCTGGCTTAGGAGCGTCAAGAATGAGACCAGTTGGATCCAGCCTCTTTTTGTAAATGTTATGCTTCTGCAGAATTTGATCATGTCAGCCAGCCAGCCAAATATGGGGAGCACAGTACAAAATGAGTGGATAAAATAGACTTGTCCAGAATCTTGACATTTGCAGAAGGAATAGCTTGTTGTATGTTCAAATTATAGAACAGAATAAAGCACTCAGCCACCAAGAAGCTAGTACAGAAGAAGCCCAAGAAGTGAAATCAGAAACAGTTCAAGAAAATGCACCACATCAAGGTGCTGTTCTCCACTGATATCCATGGCATCTAAACTCACAACCGAACATGCTAATGCTGGAAATGTGACATTAACCTGCACTCAACAGCAGAACAGTTCCCAGAGGATTTCTCAGCTCAAATTCCTCAACTTTCCATGTGTTTCTTTACATTCACTTACATAGGATGTTCCAATAACACCAGTTCCTCCATGTGCAAAGACTAGGAATAATGAAAATCTATACAGCTGTGAATACTCTAGCCATCCTAATAATCCTGCTCCCACAGATTGTCTAAATGGCTTGAGATTCAATACTAGGGAAACACACATTGATCTAAAGAAACTCACACAGATTATCTAAATGGGTTGAGGTTCAATACTAGGAAACACACATTGATCTGAAGAACCTCCCCTCGTGCAGTGTCCACAACCAGTTCACTTGATTTTTCTACACTTAAAAATAACCCTGCAACAGAAGCCACAAATTAGACCTACTTGTCCATAGCATCCACTTGCCAATTTTCTGAGACACCAAATAAACAGCACCCAGCTACAGGACAAACAAGACCAAAAAAGCACTCCTGCCAAAAATCTCCATTTCATGCTGTTTTCAGACAGATTAAAAACATGGCCATTTTTAGGATCAGTTCAAAGTCAATTTCCATAATTCCCAGAATTGGACATCATACTTCCCCTACACTCTCAACCCACCCTCTCTAACAAAGTCCAAAGGAGAAAACCAAACTTTACAATACAACAAACTCAGCTAAATATTATTCATAAAAGAATCCATTACAGAAAAAAAATTAACAAATTCATATCAGATGTAACACAGTTCGAAAGCTGAGAATCATCCTGCTGCCCAGCTCACACAAGAACCCTAAAACATTCATTCAGGATCATGTCTTATTACCTCCACTTCAATTGCTTCAAAGTGGGCACAATTCAGTTAGAAAGCACAATTCCTAAAATAGGTAGAGAAATTCAAAGATAGTACAAAGTGAAGTTGTCATCCTTGGTGCACTTTCTGTACTCATTTGGGCATGGTTAGAATGTGGTTCTTCTCAGTAACTAGCCCTAAAACTTCATCAGAGGGCAGGAAGAGACAACATATGCTATGTGAATCAGCAGATTGCTACTCTATTTTGCTCCAGCGACGTGGTTATCATTGAGAGAGTTTTTGTGCCAGAAAACCCTAAGCTGTGCACACACTGATGACCCTGATGTTTAGATTACACCTGACTTGGTTATACATTCCGCAACAATCCAGCACGTCAATGAAGGAAGAATTTCAGCCAAAGACCTGAGCTGCAAAGAAGGAAGACATGAGCCATAAGGCACTAGGCTACTTGTAGGGTTAGAGAGAGACCACCTACTTAATTCTGAGAAGAAAAGGAGGATCATGAGAACGGAAGAAACGATTGTGATGAGTCCCCCTGACAGCGTCCGGCTGTAAAAATCCTCATTGATTTTGGGATACTGATCCAGCTGCCGCAGTTTATTCAACGCCTGCATGATGGACATCCTGAACCAAACCTCCCAAAAAACCCTCCCTCCTTCCCCTCTCCTCCCCCGTTAAAACCCTAATTCGCCGAATTGACCTCGCACGCCGCACACACACACACACACACACACAAACTCTATGTCTCTCTGTCTCTCCAACCCCCTCACCACCAGTGCGGCTACCGCAAAAGAAGAACTTTCCCCGACGACATCTTCTGCACCATCCTGTTCCCGTAGGTATTCCCCTTGCAACACCCTTTTTTTTGTGTGAAAAACACACAAACTTCAACCTATTTCTACAGCTTCCACTCTTGCTCCAAAGATCTGTGTGTGTCTGCCACTCTCCGTGTCTCTCTTCTCCTCTCGTAATTCCTCCTGCGTCCGCTCTTCTCTCCCTCGCCGCGCAAGCAGGAGAGTCAAGGCGGGGGCTTCTGGAGACCTCGATATCCCAGCAGTCCAAATCCCGGGGCCGAAGACCACCCGGGTATGTAAAAGCCCCGGAATATCGAAGACAAGACCAACCAAACAGGGTTTGAACCCAGGTTCTCGACCACGTCACAAGCAGAGTAAGGCGCACGTTGATTGGACAAGACCAAAAATAAAGCCCTGTGATTGGCTTTTGTTGACGTGACAAAAACGGCGTTTCAATTTTGTTTTTTCGTCCCCTCGATATAATACATAGGTACCTACTACCTATCTACCTAAACCCCCCCTAGTTAGGTACCTACAGTAGGTAGGTAGGTGCCTAAATTCTTTTAACCTAAATTATATAAAATTTAAAATTCTTAATTTTCTTTCATCTACACTGTAAAGTTTATTTACTAATCAAGGTAAATAATAAAACGGTAAATAATGTGGATTGACATTTTTTACTTCGTCTCTCTCCTCTGAATTCCCCGTTTCTTCCCTTCTGGAATTGCAGAGAT
>Ga0209208_10003225_pt1 | contig 23437 bp, 22 predicted proteins | sample S1TSphfallax_3_FD_187694 | JGI IMG/M metagenome (GOLD analysis project Ga0209208, IMG submission 187694) | Host-associated microbial communities from peat moss isolated from Minnesota, USA - S1T2_Fd - Sphagnum fallax MG (SPAdes) (version 2) | ecosystem: Host-associated > Plants > Peat moss >...
GGCGCACCGCCGCCCCTGGCCGCTTGGACAACCTGGGCCGCGGAGGTGTTTAAGGCATGGTCCACCTATCACCTCGCCTACCTGGCCGCCTTTTCCCATGACATCGCCGCGCGGCTGCCTCTGCTGACTGTCCCGGCCGTCATCCTGGCCGTGGCCGGTGATCCCCTGGCGGATTTCGCCGAGCCTGCCGCGCGCTTGGTCCCCGGCGGCCGGGTGGAGATGGCGACGCGGGAGACCCGGCCGGAGGTGATGCGGCGTCTGCTGGGGTAGCTTCGCGGGCCACATTGTAAACCCTAGGCCGTGCGCGCGACGATCATATCCGCCGCCCGTTCGGCGATGGCGATGACGGGAGCATTGGTGTTGCCGCTGGTGACGCAGGGCATGACAGAGGCGTCGGCGATGCTGATCCCCTCGAGGCCGTGAATCCGCAATTGGCCGTCCACGACGTCATCGGCGCCCGGCCCCATCCGGCAGGTGCTGGTGGGGTGCCAGTTCAGGGCCGCGGTCTCGCGAAAGAAGGTCAGCCATGCCTCGTCGTCGCGGGGCGCCTCGGCGGGGGCGTAGATTCTTCCCCCCATGGTCCGCCCAGGGCCCTCCTGCAGCGCGCGGTAGGCGAGCTTGCAGCCCCTCAGGAGGCGCTCCTGGTCTCGCCGGCTCTCCAGCATGGCCATGGATATCTGGGGCGCGGCGCGCGGATCGTCGGATCGGAGCGTGACCCGGCCACGGGCTTCCGGATGGCAAGGGCTCACGACGACGGTGAGCCCATCCCGCGCCATCTCTTCTGGCGTGCCGAATCCAATGGGCATGACCTGGAGCTGGACGTCCGCGACCGGGCTCTCAGCATCAGTGCGGACGAAGGCCTGGACGTGGTTGGCCGGACTACTCGCCGGACCTGATCGGGTCGCCAAGAAACGCAGACCCTCGGCGAGCGCCGAGAGCCCGGCGCGCCGCGTGTTGTAGGTGCGATGATTCACAAAGGCCGACAGCTTGATATTGACGTGGTCGTTCAGGTTGCGCCCGACGCCCGCAAGCGCATGTCTCACGGGGATTCCCACGCGGTTCAGATCCTCCGCCGGCCCCACGCCCGAGAGCCAGAGGAGTTTGGGGCTGGCGATGGCGCCCGCGCAGAGAATTGTCTCTCGCTCAGCGCGGAATTCCTCCACCCTGCCGCGGCGCGCGGCGCGTACCCCGACGCAGCGCCCATGCTCGATGATCAGATTGATCGCCGTCGTCCGTGTCCGGACCGTGAGATTTGGCCGCCCCCGCGCCGGGTCCAGATAAGCGTTCGCCGCGCTATGGCGAAGACCGCTTTTTTGGGTCGCCTGGGTGAGCCCCACGCCCTCGGTGATTCCGACCGCATAGTCCGGCGCCGACGGGACCCCATGGCGAATAAGGGCGTCCATGACATCGGCGCACGCGCCGTCCGTGTCTTCAAATCGCCGCACCCAGAGCGGTCCCTCGCGCCCTCGCGCAGGGTCGAGCGGCCCCGTCCAGTGCTCCATGAGGCGGAAATAGGGGAGCATCTCATCCCAGCCCCACCCCGGATTTCCGGCGGCGAGCCAGCGATCATAATCAGCCGGCAGGCCGCGCCCATAGACCATGCCATTGATTGAGGAGGACCCGCCGACCACGCGCCCAGCCGCCCATGTCAAGGCGCGCCCACTCAGGGTTTCGTCGGGATCGCCCCGGTAGCTCCAGTTCAGGGGGCCGACCCCAAGCAGTGTTTCGATCATGCCCGGGATCCGGATAAGCGGCGAATGATCGCCGCCGCCTGACTCAAGCAGCAAAACTCGCCGATCGGGATCTTGCGACAGCCGACCCGCGAGGGTCGCCCCGGCGCTCCCGGCGCCAATGATCACATAGTCCCAGCTCTTGCGCATGGCGGCTTATGTCCCAAATCTGGCAGGGGCAGAGACATAAAGCGCGCAGGCTTAAATAGCGCCATGTGCTGGCAGTCGAGGGTGTGTCCCAGGGGACACTTATACACGCCCGGCGCGCGCCGTCCGAAAAGCGGGCAGGACACAGACGCCCGTTTATTTTTCCTTCACTGTCCTGTCCCATGAACATAACGAAATGTTTGAGCGTCCAAGTGAAACCCTTGGTCACGCCATCGCTCTATGCAACCGCGCAAATGGGGGTACTCAATGACTCGACGGCATATACTTGGATCTAGCGCTCTGGCGTTTAGCATGCTGTCCGTCATGGGAGTCGCGAGCATCGCTTTTGCCGCCGACGCACCCGCCGCGGCCGCCGACACGTCGAGCACTCCCACCTCCGTCGGCGAGGTGGTGGTTACAGCGCGGGGGAGGCCTGAAAAGCTGATCCAGACGCCGGTCTCGGTCCAGGCGTTCTCCGATACGAAGCTCGCCGACGACAAAATCGATAATCTCGCTTCACTCCAATACGAAGGCGGCTTCACCTTCAACAGCCAGGGCGCCAGCTTCTTCGGGGGGGGCCGGGAATTCCCGACCCTCGTCTTCCGGGGCATGACCAACAACTTCGGCGTCGGCCAAGGCGACACGGGCGCCCTTTTCGTGGACGGCATCTTTATTTCCGGCGGCGCCGCTTCGGTGACCCTCGCTGACGCATCGCAGGTCGAGGTGCTGAAGGGACCGCAAAACGTCTATTTCGGCAAGAACACCTTCGGCGGCGCTGTGAACATCATCACGGCCAACCCAACCGAGGAATATCACGGCTCGTTCAGCGCCGGTTATTCGGACAAGGGTTCCTATGATGACGTCGGAATGGTGGAGGGCGCGATCGTCCCCGGCCTCCTGACCGCCAAGCTCACCGGCGAACTCTTTCACCAAGGCCGTCAATATACCGCAGCTGATGGGGGCGCTCTGGGTGAAGAAGACACAAAGGGCATCACCGCCGTTCTCTACGCAACCCCGACCCCCGATATTTGGTTGAAGGGTCGCATCCACTATTCCTACGACAATGACTCTGGCGCGGCGGACGCGTTCATCGGCGGCAACGCGACCTGCGCGGGCTTCGTAAACCCTTATCTGTGTAATGGCATCCCATCGCTGGGCTCGTACAGCAATCCTGCAACGGTCCTAAGCGGAACGGCGATCCCGTCGGCTTTAACAACGGCCATCGCGGGCAACAGTTTCTATGGTGCTCCGGCGCTTTTGTTGGACAAGGTGCCTTATGAAGATCAAACGGGCCTCGTGCGTCGCAACCTGCAGGGCTCCCTCCAGGGCGGCGCCAAGCTTCCCTATAATGCGAATTTCCTCTTCAGCGCCGGCTTCAACCAGGCCGAATCCCTCGATATCACAAGTTCTGACCATACGCCGATCAATGCCTTCACCACCGCCCTGCCGCTGGTTTCCAGGGACTTTGAGGCTGACGCTCGGATCGTCTCCGATCAGAATGCCCGGTTCCGCCTCGTGGCGGGCGTCAACTACTTCCAGTCTGTCGAACAACTTGTTTATGAAGGCTACTTCTTTGGCCTCTTCGACAACTCGGGCCCGACCAATGAGAAGGATAAGACCATCGCCGGCTACGGTTCGGCGGAGTTTGACATCCTGCACGATCTGACGCTTACGGGCGAAGTTCGCTACCAGCATGACACCGTGTCGGACTATCCGCTTGATGGTCTGGGAGCCCCGTCCGCCTTCTCGGAGAGTTTCAACCACGCTCTTCCCCGGTTCATCTTGAAGTATCACCCCACGCCGGACACAAATATCTATGTGAGCTATTCCGAAGGGATTGAGCCGCCGGTGCTTCAGCTCTCATATGCGGAGGGTGACAGCTATACGAAAGCTGCCATCGCAGCCGTTGCCGGAGGCGGCGGCAGCTATACGCCTGACCCAAAGGTCCGGGTCTGGGAAATCGGCGCGAAGCAGTCATTCTTTGATAATCGCGTCTTCGTCAGCATCGATTACTACAATCAATTCTGGGATAACGCGCTCGTCACAAACTATCTGTTCAACGGCCCGGCCTGCTCCACGCTTCCCACAGTGGGCGTTAGTGCGGCATGCCCCTATCCCGGTGGCGGGGCGGCCGTTTACACCGTCTCCCAGAACCACATTCAGGGTATTGAGTTCGACGGAAGCGTCAAGCTGACCCACCAATGGTCCGCCCACATGGCCTTCAATTGGACCGATGCAATCCGCAAGGCCTATGACGATACGGGTTATGCCGACGCTTATATCGGCGGGGTCAATCCGCCACAGAGTGGCAAGCGCATCGACCTCGTTCCCGAATATCAGGGCTCCTGGGACACGACCTGGAGGGATCACCTTGTTGGGCCCTATGATTGGTATATCCACGGCGTCGTGAACTACACTGGCAAGACCTATGCGGACTCCGCCGATGTGGCGCAGCTCAGCGGTTATGTTCGCGTCAATGCCACGGCCGGCATCACGAGGGGCAATCTGACCTTCGAAGCCTTCGTGTCCAACCTGTTTGACGACAAGAATTGGGATTACGCGGTGCGGTTCCCGAGCCCCTATGCGTTCTTTAGCGAGGCCTATCAGGGTGTTGTCGCCGGCGCCCCGAATCCCCGCGACTTTGGGTTCAAGATCTCCGACAAGTTCTAGTCGGGCCTTTGCTCAGGTTCGCTTCCGCGACCAATCTATGCCGGTGGGCTCGTCCGAAAGGGCGGGCCCATTTGCATTGAGACGGCTGGCCTCCGCCATATATCCGCCATTCGGGCGGATCTGGTTTCGCGGGGCGCCCTCTTGGACGTCGCGTGCTTAATACCCCGCGCGGGTGTCGGCCGGGCGCCCAGGAGTGGGGGGGCGCCGCCAAATGCCAGATCGTCGGGATGTCCTGACACTTGGCGGGGCGGCGACCCTTGCCGCCCTGGCCCTCCCGCCGGATGTTCGGGCGTCGCCGGCCGACCAATCGCTCCCCACGCTTCAGACGCGCCTGTTCAATTTCAAGGACGACGCATCCGCAGAGGCCGTCGCGGAAACGATCTCCAAGCTGAGGGCCTTCAAGACCCTTTCAGGAGTCGACGGCTTCTTGATCGGCAGGAATCTGATCCCGACGCCTTTTCCCACCCGGTTCGAGTGGATCTATATGATTCAGTTTGGCGTTTCGGCCGGGCGCGACTCCGCCGCCTACAGTGCGTTCCAGCGCGCCGCCGACGCCTTGTCGTCCCAGTGTCGCAACGAGGTCGAGTGTGATCTCGGCGCGCGGCTTCCCGCCAAGTTCGGCGATGCGCCGGGCGTCGGGGTCCGACACACGGTCATGTTCGATTTCAAGGCCGATGCCTCGCCGGAGGCGCGGGAGCGCAACGTCGCGGCGATCCGCGGCATGGGTCAACTGCCCATGGTTCAGCACTATGTGGTGGAGAAAACCACCGCTTATGGCGCTGATCCGACCCAGATGGAATGGCAGGTCATCGGGGATTTCGCGACGGTTGCTGATTACCACGCCTATTCGAATGCGCCTGTCCATCTGGCCATCAGGGATGACTTCACAGCGCATACGTCGCGCGTGGCGTTTCTCGATGTCGCGCTTTGAAAGCGTGAACTAACAGTGGCCGAGACTCCCTCCCTCATCAGGCATTTCAGCCGAATCGTCCCCGCGTCCCTGGCAATCCTCATGATGCTGGTCGCCCATAGTCCGGCGCGGGCGGCCGACTCTTGGCTCGGCGCCGGTGTTCTCGCGGGCGGCAAGGGTTACGTCCAGACACCCATGGGGCAGGTGCACTACCGGGACGTGGGGCCACGCGACGCCAAGGTTCCGATTCTACTCGTCCACCAAGCCTGGATGTGGATGATCGAATACGCCCAAATTCAGAATGAACTGGCCAAACTCGGCTACCGGTCCATCGCGGTGGATACGCCAGGCTACGGCCTCTCGGACCCGGCGCCCGGCCAGCCGACCATAGGCGATCTCGCTGAGAACCTCACGCCCGTCCTCGATGGCCTTAAGATCAAGACCGTGATTATCGTCGGCCATCATACCGGCTCGCTGATCGCCGCCTCCTTTGCCGCCCACCATCCAGACCGGGTCACGGCGATCATCCTCCACGGCAATCCCTATTTCACGCCCGCGGAGTCAGCCGCCGCCCTGGCCCAGCCGGACTACGACCGCACGCCAAAGCCTGACGGCTCCAATTTCAGCCAGTTCTTCACCTATGACGTGCCGGGCGATCCCCATCCGCCGACGCCGGAGAATTTGCGCAGCCGCGATTGGATGCTGCTCTCCATGTATCTGATGGGCCCCGATATAGGCCATTGGGCGGTCTATCACTACGACATGACCGCCGACGCCAAGGCGATCCGCGCGCCCACCCTGATCCTGACCGACGCCCATGACGGCATCCACTATATGGACGACCGCCTCGCCAAGCTGCGACCGGACTTCAAGTATGAGGTCTTTTCCAATTTCACGGGCATTCAAATGATGAATGAGCCTGGGCGCTGGGCGAAGATGGTGGGGGACTACGTCGCGCCGTTCGAGAAATAGCGACCCTCAACTCATACCAAGGCCTCAGATGGAACCCGCCTACTTCACCCGTTACGATCAACTGCGCATGCGGCGCGATGAGGCCGGCATTCTGGAGGTCCGGCTGCATACCCGCGACGGCCCCTGCCTCTTCGGGCCCCGCACCCATGAACACATGGTCGACGCCTTTTACGACATCAGCCGAGACCCCGATACGCGGGTCATGATCCTCACGGGAACGGGCGATAGCTGGATCGCGGCGTTTGATGAAACCCAGGCGACGGAGAAAGACGACTTCACGATCCCGAAGAACTGGGACCGGGTCTATTGGGAGGGCAAGAAGGTCCTTCAGAACCTGCTCGATATCGACGTGCCGGTCATCGCGGCGGTCAATGGCCCCGCCCTGGTGCACAGCGAATATATTCTCACCTGCGACGCGGTGCTCGCCTCTGACACGGCGGTGTTTCAGGACCTCCCGCACCTGGCTTTTGGTCTGACGCCCGGGGACGGCGTGCATGTGCTCTGGCCGCATGTTCTGGGGCCCGTGCGCGGCCGGTATTTTCTGGCGACGCAGCAGAAGATCGGGGCGGAGGAGGCGCTGCGGCTCGGGGTGGTCAACGAGGTTTTGCCCCACGATAAGCTGATGCCCCGGGCCTGGGAGCTGGCGCGCCAGCTCGCCGCCCTGCCGACCCTGACCCTCCGCTACATGCGGGTCGCCACGTCCCAGAGGCTCAAGGAGCTCGTGGTCCGCGAGGTTGGCCATGGCCTCGCCCTCCAGGGCCTCAGCGGCGCGGCTCTGGGCAATCCGGGCCCCCATCCCTGGCCGCAGGACGTCCGGAAATAGGCCTGTCTCCGATGGCCCTGGAACAGAATGTTCTGATCGAGGCCGCGACACCCCTGTCGATCGCGCCTTTCGGCGAATTCATTGGCGCCCACGCGGATATGCCCCTGTTCGCCGAGTGGGAGGGCGCCCGCGTCTATGGCCCCACGCCAATCATGGTCGAGTCTGGCGGTGAAATTTTGCATGCCTGCGTGGCCGCGGCGTCATTCCCCGCGCGCGTCTCGCTCCTGGAACGCCATTTCCACCACACCCAGACCTACCTCTCGGCCAATGGCAAACCCTTCGTGATGGTGCTGGGCGAGGCGACAAAAGATGGGCTTCCCGATACGGCGGCCTTGCGCGCCTTCCTCTTTACGGATGGGGCGGGCGTGGCGATGCGGGCGGGCGTCTGGCACGAATTTCCCCTGGCGCTGGAGGATGACACCCGCTTCACCGTTCTCCTACGCGCCGAGAGCCATGTGAACCATCTGGAAGCTCCCAAACAGCCCTGGGACGCCCGCGGCCCAGACCTCGAACGCTTCGACATGGCGGCCAGGCGAGAGATCTGGCTGACATTCTAAGACCGCCCGTTCTACCCGCCCGTCGCGGCCAGAACGATCGCTTCGTCGTTGTGGGGCGCATCGCCGGCAGCGCCGATGGCGCCCAGTGTCGCGCCCGACGAGTTCTTGATCAGCACCCCACCAGCCAGAAGCACAACCCGCCCATCGAGTACCGCGAGTACGGAGGGCCCCGCGAGAGGGTTGTCCGCCAGGGCGTCGGCGATTTGGCCCGACGTGCAGCCGAAGGTCAGCGCGGCCCGGGCCTTTCCCAGCGCAATGTCCACCCCCGCTAGACCGGCCCCATCCTCACGCAAGGCGAACTTAAGGTGGCCGCTGGCGTCGATGACAGCCACGCCCATGGGGTTTAGTTTATCGGCGCGGGCGGTCGCCACGGCGGCTTTGGCGAGGCGTTCGGCCTCGGCCAGGGTCAGGGTGCTCATGGGGCGGAATGTCCAGTCTCTTTGAGGGTGGCGGAAATGACTCGGCGAAAGTCGCCGGGGGAGGCGATAGCGACGGGGACGCCCGCGGCCGCGAGAGCGCCCATGGGGTCTGTCCGGACCGCCGCGCGCGGATAGCGAAAGTAAGACTCGCGCGAGTCCATCAGAGCGACGGTCTGGTCATGCAGCCAGCCGGCGTCGAAACGCCCCTGATCGGACCGCTGCGCCTGGGTCCGACCATCGAACCACGGCTGATAGATTTCCCCGTCGCGGATCATCAACCAGGCCTGAAGCCAATGGCCGCCCAGAGGCGACAAGGGCAATTCAGGCGCGATCTGGTCGGCGCTGGTGGCATCCAGGGTCAGCGGGGGTCCGTCCAGAACAAGGAAGGGTCGCACTCGGCTCCCCCGCGCGAAGACATCCGCCGCCACCGCCGCGCCAGCACCACTTGCCGCCAGAAGGCACCCTTCCAGGCCGAGCGCCGAGATCAGCGTCGCCACGGCCTGCCCGCAAACCTGAAGAATAGGCCGATCCTCGCGCGGCGCGTCGGATCCCCCCACGCCTGGCATGTCCGGCACAACCACATAGGCTTCGGCGGAAAGATCCCGCGCCAGGGCCTCAAGCTTCAATCCTGTTCCCGGGCCGTCATGGAGGAGCATCACCGCCGGGCGATCCGCCTTCCCATAGGCGCGCACAAAGATCTGTCCGTCCGGCGTCTCAACATAACCCTTAGCGGGATCCGCGCCCGCCAGCCCCGCGCGCGCGGCCGGCGGTAATGCGCAACCGCCCGGCAGCCCAGCAACGAAATCCGCGATGGCTACGTATTTGGCGGGGGGGTCGTAGGGGAGGCGCGCGATCTCCTGGCCCGCATCCAGGGCCGGCAGCCGGTCAAGGTGAGGAAACAGCATGTCCTCTGCGCTGGCCATGAAGATGGCGGGCGTTTTAAGGGCCTGGACAGCTGCATAGGCCAGAGGACCGTAATAGCAGGCGGCCTTGTAGGCCGGCCCATAAGTCCTGCATGACCGATAAAACATGGAGACCCAGACCTCAATCTCCTGAGGCGTCGGCCGGTCCACCGGGTTGAGCCGGGTCACATCCCGCGACAACCAGGGAAACCAGGTGAACTGATCGCGGAACCGCATCCAGGTCTGGAACAAGTGGCCGCCCAGGGGATCGGGGACCATGGGCGCGAAATAGCCCTGGAAGAGGACGTCGATCTCGCTCTGTGTGAACATGGGCAGGCCCTCAAGGACGAGGCCCGTGACCTGGTCAGGCCAGCCGACCCCGAGCTCGAGGCCGATCGCCGCGCCGGTGTGGGTGCCATAGACGCGGCAGGGCGGCAGTCCCAGGGCGCTCATCGCCGCCGCGGTCGCGCCTGCGAGGTCGGGAACGGTCAGCGAGTCGCCCGGAAGGGGATCTGAGCCGCCAAAGCCCGGCGTATCCAGGGCGAAACAGGTGAACCGCTCGGCAAGGACGGACATCTCATGGGCTAGGATGGCGGAGTCCCCCGGCGACCCATGCAGCATGACGACGGGCGGCCCGCTCCCGGCGCGCCGATAGTGAACCCGCCGTCCGGCCACGGAGATGTAATGTCTTTGTACGCCGCCCATGTCCGACGCCGGGTTTGCCTCGCGGACCGCCCTACTTCACCGGCGCCGGGTTCTGCTCCATGGCGTAGTGTTCCAGGCTCGAATAGTTCGGCCCATACCACTTGGTCGGCGCTTCTAAATATGACGGATAGCGCGTCTTGATCCGCTCCATGACCTTGGGGGGAATATAGTCCGCCGTCGGTTCGGCGCGGAAAATTCCGTCATACATGACGTGGCCGGGCGCCGTCCCCATCAGCATCCAGGGAAGCCAGGGCTGGACCCGGACCCAGCTGCCATTGGCCGGCAGGAAGGTGAACTTCGGATCCTCCAGTTCGCGTTTGCTGATGAAGTAGCGGAACAGCTCGGAGGACTGAATCATCGGCCCCGAGGACTCACGCGGCCAGTGGGCCGGGTCCAGGCGGTTCGGATACCATCCGTGGCCGTCTTCCGTGAGCACGACGGTGTCCGGACCCAGGGTCGACCAGTGCAGCAGATACGGCTTGCCGCCAGGGACGGCCTTTCCCTCATTGACTACGCCGGGCATTGCCGGCGGCTGAACCGTGGAGGCGATGACCCAATTATAGGGATCGTTGTGAACATCGACGACCTTTACACGCTCTCCGGTATAGGGATTATCCCATTCATCGAGGATGTCGCCGGTCTTTGGGTCGGCGTAGAAGATCGTCTCCTTTGTCATTCGCTGATAACTGCCATCGCTCTGACGCAGAACGCGGATGGTGCTGAAAACCTCGAAGCTGAACAGCGGACGAATGGCCTCGCCGGGCCGCACGCCCGTGACGATGCCGGTGCAGTGGCCATAGACCTGCTCGCCATTGGTGTTGGCCTGGAGTCGGGCCGCCGTTTCGCGGTTCCAGTCCGGGTCATCAAAACGGATGGGAATGCGACCTGCGGCGTCCGCCCTCGCCGCGGGAGCGCCCGCCGCGGCCAAGGTCAGCGATGCGGCGCCAAGTCCCAACGCGCCGCGGCGGGTGGTGGCGGAGAAAGAGTTCTGGTCGGTCATGGGTGGGTTCCGGATACGAGACAAGTGGGTCGGCTCAGGCGGCGCCAAGGGTTTCGAGGACCGCGATCACCGCGGTTTCGGCCGCCTCGCACGCCCCTTCGATACCGGCGTTCACCTTGCAGTTGTGCTCGCCGGCGAAATACATGGCGCCCACGGCCTGGCCGATAAGGTCGGCATAGGGCGCGATATCGCCTGGCGCGAAATAGGCGATGTGGCCTTTCGAGAACGGGTTGGTTGACCAGTTCATGATCCGCGTCGCCTTGACCACGCCCGCCGCCGCCGGCCGCAGGCGCACGAGCTCGGCCACCGCGTGCTCTCGGAGCGCGTCCGGGCTCAGGGCGTTTAGCGGCGCCACCGCCGCTCCGTTGATATAGGCGCGAAGGACGCCTTCAGGCCGGGTGCGCGAGGGCGTGTGGGCGAAGAATTCGAACGGGCCATCGGTCCACATATTGGCGGGCAGACCATCCTTCTCCCAATAGGGCTCACTGAAGTCGAAACAGATCTGGATAGACTGGTCCGACCGCTGCCGCCGCCATCCCAGCCGCTGCTCCGGCGGCAGTGGCCCGTCTATGGGGATGTCCCGAAGAACGGGCGGGGGAATGGTGTTGATGCAGGCGCGCGCGACATAAGAGGTTCCGTCGGCGCAGGTGACGGTCACCTCCCGAGGCCCCGCGTTGATGTGAGAGACGATCTTGTGGAGCGCCACGGGCTGTTTCAGTGACGCCGCCATCGCGTCGGTGAGGGTGCTGGTCCCGTCGCGCACCTCGCTATATTGGCCGTGCTTCGCGTCCCAGAAATAATAGTGATTTTTCCGCAGGAAATCCAAGGCGTTGGCGTCATCCAGCGTCCAGGCCGCGACGGCCACGTTCATCAGGCGCAAGGCCTCGGGAGAGGCGCCCTTCACAGCCAGATATTGGCGAAGGGACATCTCGTCGATGGGGCGAAACTCTGGCTTGCGCCAATCCTGGAGGTCGCTCAGCGGGTCGTCCTTCAGCACATAGTGCGACAGCAGCCCCAAGGGGATGATCGCCTTTTCATCGGCGGCCAGGTGGTTCACGGGCGAGTCTTTCCAGTCCACACTTGGCGGCGCGCCGCCGAGGCTGATGGCGGATTGGGGCAGCTTCGTCTCCCCCATGGCCCCCGCTCCGGGGGGGACCAGGACGACCCCCAGATCAGAGGCGTTGCCGCGCACGCGCCCATAACCAAACCCGATTTGAGCCGCGCCGAATTCCGGCTCGCCAGGCACATCGCGCGCCGTCCAGACCCGTCCGCCAACGCGGCCGCTGCCTTCCAGAACAGTCACCGAAACGCCCGCGTTCTGTAACATCCGAGCCGCGTGGAGGCCGGACATTCCCGCTCCCAGAATAAGAACGTCTGACTTAGCTGGCGCATCGGCCCAGCTGGGCGCGGCCACGGCGGCGATGGACGCACCCGCCATCTGCAGGGCCGCGCGTCTGGATATGTTCGCGGATTTCAAGCGGTACGCTCCGAGAGCCTTATGGTCATGATGAACAGCACCAGAGGCATATGCCGCGCCATGGGCGGCGCCCTGATGTCCGAATTGCGGATGGGCCTTAAGGTTTAGCCTGCCGCAGATATTCGATGATCGCCGCGCGATCCGTGTCCTTGGCCACGCCGCCAAAGGCCATGGCGGTTCCGGGAACCACGTCGGTGGGCTTTGTCAGCCACCGATCCAGCATCTTTTCATCCCAGACGAAGGTCTGAGCCTTCATGGCCGGGGAATAGGCATAGCCTGGCAAGCTCCCGGCCGGGCGGCCGACGACCCCGTAGAGACTGGGCCCGATCTTGGCTGAGGGGCCCGGCGTGATGTTGTGACACGAGGCGCATTGCAGAAAGAGCAGCTTGCCGCGCATCGCGGGGTCGGCGTGGGCTGATGTCGATGATAGCGCCGCAAGGCCTGACGCCGTCACCGCGAGCGCGGCCCAGAAACCAAAACTTGGGCGAGGCTTGTGGATCGGCAAATGAAACCTCCCTTGGTCGATGCCTAGAAACTGTATCCGCAACCGCCCCTGGCGCAGGGCGAGACCCTGTTCACATCCGCATGGCGGATAGACAAGACCACCTGGGCGCCTGCACCTTTTATAAGCGGGACCGCCGGCGGCGCCGACGGGATATGCACGGGCAGGCGGCGACCGGAGCGGAGAGGTCCCTTCGTTGACACGGCCCGCAGGTGGGGAGATGGTATAAAGATAAATCAACTTGCCGATGATTTCTACGTCACGAAAGGATGCTTCGCGGGGCCCTAAACGGCGGTCGCGATCCCACCTCAACCAGACCACGGATACAGGGCGGCCGCGACCATGCATGAGCGACAAGAGGTCAAGTCACTGAAGAAAGCGCTTCGCGCGCTGACCTTCCTGAACGCCAACGGCGAGTCGACCGTCACCGAAGTGGCTTGCGCGATCGGCGTGCCTCGCACGACGTCCCATCGTCTTCTCGAGACGCTCGCCTCCGAGGGCTATGTGGAGAAGCAGCCCCATAGCCACATCTATCGTCTCACCAGCCTGGTGCAGAAGCTCTCATCGGGTTTCGGCAATGCCGATCTGGTGGTGGAGGTGGCCAAGCCGCGCGTGATCCGCGCCGGTCACGAGGTTCGCTGGCCCCTGGCCCTGGCGACGCCCTCAGGCTCCGACATGGTCGTGCGTATCGCCACGGATCACGACACGCCTCTGGCTATCGACCGTTATTATATCGGCTTTCGTACGCCCATGACCCATGCGCCGGCCGGGCTCTGTTATCTCGCCTTTTGTGAGGATGATCAGCGCGCCTCGATCCTCGAAGCGGCCCCACGGCCCCGCAACGCGGATGATCCCGCTCCGGACCTGGATCTCGACTACACCCTGGAGCAGATTCGCCAGCAGGGTTTCTGCCATCGACGGTTCGCCCAGTATCGGGAGGGGGGCCTCGCGGTTCCCGTCTTCGCCGATGGCCGCGTGGTCGGCGGGATCGTCATGCGCTACACCAAGTCGGCCATGAAGGCCGCGGCTCTGGAAGAGCTCTATGTTCCGATCCTCCGCGATCTCGCGGCGAACATCTCGGCGGCCTATGACCGCCGGATCGCCAAGAATCTTCCGAACCTCGATGACGATGATCTCGATCCGCCCATCACGACCCGGGATCTGGACATGAGCCGCATGCCCTTCGCCATCTCGGCGGCGGCTCCTAACGTCATGCGCCAACCCCCGTTCATGGGGCTACAGCGGGCGACAAGATAGGCTTCTCTAGCCTTACCTGGCCCACTTCTTCTCGAAGTCCCAGACGTCCTGAAAGCCGATCAGGCCGCAGAATTCCTTGAAGTCGAAAAGCGCCTTCGCGTCATAGGCCCCCGTCTCCTTCAGGGCTGTCAGGCCACGCTCCATGGCGGCCGCGGCCATGAGGCTCGTCATCGACGGAAAGATCGCGAAGGCGTAGCCAATCTCTTCCAGCTGTTTCGCGGGTAAGATGGGGGTCAGCCCACCGTCAGCCATGTTGGCCATGCAAGGCTTCTCGAGGGTTTCGCAGGCTGTCCGCATCTCCTCTGGCGAGGTGAGCGCTTCAGGAAAAAGGATATCCGCTCCAGCCGCCGAATAGGCCTCTAGCCGCCGCAACGTTCCTTCCAGCCCCTCGCTCTGGCGCGCGTCGGTGCGGGCGATGATCAGGAAGTTTCCCTTGTCGCGCCGCGCGTCGGCCGCGACCTTGATCTTTTCCACCATGTCTTCCAGGGGGATCAGCCGCTTGAAGGGCGTGTGTCCGCACTTCTTCGGGAACTCCTGATCCTCCAACTGGATGACCGTAACGCCCGCCGCCTCATAGCCTTGGACGGTGTGGTGGACGTTGAGCAGGCCCCCGTAACCGGTATCCGCATCCGCGATCACCGCGGCGTTGGACGTCCGCACGAGGGTCGTCATGCGATCCAGCATCTGCGTGTAGGTGGCGATGCCGGCGTCCGGCAGACCGGAAGCTGACGCGGTCAGCCAGTAGCCCGTGCCATAGACGATATCGAAGCCGACCTTATTGGCGATCGCCGTCGCGACCATGTCCTGCAGGCCGGGCGCCACAAAGAACTCTTTGCGCGCCAGCTTCTGACGAACAATCGGATTGGCCACGGGCGGTTCTCCTGGAAAGTGGCGTCAAAGCAAGCGCTCAAGATCATCGCGCGGGCTTTCGCGCAAGGCCGCGCCAATGCAAGCTTGGCTTGCCCTCGCCCGACCCGTAAAAGATATAGGATTATACCATATATCCGGTCCTCGGCCATGCGCGCGCCGCGCGCGACCCTTATCTTTAGGAGTGCGCTCGCCTATGCAAGCCGATCCCAATCTCTATGACTATTGGCCCTATCTTGATCGCCCAAAGGTCGTCTGGCCTGGCGGTAAGAGGCTGGCGTTCTGGATCGCGCCCAACATCGAGTTCTACGAGTTCGCGCCTCCCGTGAACCCTTTTCGTCCCGGCTGGCCCAAGCCCTCACCGGACGTGGTCGGCTATTCCCAGAGGGACTGGGGCAACCGCGTGGGCCATTGGCGCCTGATGGATCTCATGGACAAATATTCCATGCGCGGATCGGTGTCGCTGTCCATCGGGCTCATCGATCACCACCCGGAAATCATCGAGGCCTGCAACGCTCGGCGCTGGGAGTTCTTCAGCCACGGCGTCTACAATACCCGCTATTCCTACGGCATGACCGAGGCCCAGGAGCGGGCGCTCATCGAAGACTCCATCAAATCTGTCCAGGACGCCACCGGCCACCGCATTCGCGGCTATCTGGCTCCCGCCCTTACCCACACGGAGCGAACCTTCGATCTCCTGGGGGAATATGATTTCTGGTACACCTGCGACCTCTTCCAGGACGACCAGCCCCAGCCGATCAAGACCCGCTCAGGTCAACTCATGTCCATGCCCTATTCCCTGGAGGTGAACGACGTCATCACCTATGGCGCCATGGGCATGAATCCCTGGCGGTACGCCGACATTCTGAAACGTCATTTTGACCAGCTGCTCGCCGAGGGCGAACGCTCGGGCACGGTGATGTGCATTCCGCTCCACGCCTATCTGGTCAGCCAGAGCCACCGTATTCGCCCCTTCGAGGAGGCCCTCAAGCACATCGCCGCCCATGCCGATGATGTCTGGATCACCACCGCCTCGGAGATCGCCGACTATTACCGACAAAACTATTGGCAGGGCGCCCTCGACGATGTGGCGCGTCGCGGCTTGGCGGTCGGGGGAACGGGGTTCGGCCATGTCACTGCCTGAAGATTATCTCACCTATCCCCACCGCGCCTATGGGATGGATCAGACGCTCTATGACTGGCGCCCGTCATCACGCCGCGCGCCTGTCTCCTGGCCGAACGGGGCGGCCGTGGCGGCGATGATCGTTATCCCCATCGAGCACCATGCCCTCAATCCCGCCGGCAAGCCCTTCAAGCACCCCGGCGCCATGGTCACGCCCTATCCGGACCTTCGGCACTACACGACGCGGGACTACGGCAATCGGGTCGGCGTATTCCGGATCCTGCATGAGCTCGCCCTAGCCGGGGTGCGCGCCACCTTCGCCATCAACGCCAATCATCTCGTGAGATTCTCGCCGCTGGTGGCGGCCATTCGCGATGGCGGGCATGAGATCGCCGCCTATGGCCTTTCGCCCGAGCAAATTCACTGGTCCGGTCTTGAGGCGGGCGTGGAGGCGGCCTGGGTCGCCGAGGCGCGAAGCAAATTCGACGCCGCCGGCTTGACGCCGCGCGCCTGGCTCAGCCCCGCGCGCCAGCAATCCTACGCCACCCTGGATCTGATCGCGGCGGCGGGATTCGACATCTGCCTTGACTGGGAGCAGGACGATATTCCCACGGCGATGACCACGCCGTCGGGGGTCGTGACCGCGGTTCCCCTCTCCAACGAACTTGACGACCGCACGCTCCTGATTGATCGGCGCCAAAGCGAAGACGACTGGGCGGGCCAAATTCTGGAATCGCGGAATTATCTGGCGGGCGAGTCAGCCTCCCAGGGCGGTGGCCGCGTTCTTGGCTTCACCCTGACGCCCTATGTCATCGGCCAGCCATTCCGTATCTCGGCCCTGCGCCATGTCGTGGCGGGCCTCGCCTTGGACGGCAGGGTCTGGCCGGCCACCGCCAGCGAGATCGCCGACGCGGCCGGGTGAGTTCGTTCAGCTTTTCGTGAACCAATCCGCGACGTCGGACACAGGCACAACATCCGCATATTTGATTAGGAGGTCTGTGAGATTGGCGAAGTGATAGCTTTCATGCTTATCGGCCACGCACTCCTCGGGAACGATGGTGCGATAACCATGGGAGAGGCTGTCCACCGCCGTGGCGCGCACGCAGCCGGAGGTTGATCCCCCGGTGATCACCACGGTGTCGATCTTGTGCCAGATCAGATAGCTGGCGAGAGGCGTTTCGAAAAAGGCGCTGGGCATGCGCTTGGTGAAGACAAGGTCCACGCTCTCATCGATCTCCACCCGGGGATCGAAGGCATGCCGCGCTGAATCGTATTTGATGTTCTGAAGGCTGTCAGGCGTGTTGGTCCGCGTGCCCCAGACCCCCGCGTCGCCCGCGTCCGCCTTATAGGCCACGTGGGTCCAGATCACCGGCATGCCCTTGGATCTGGCGAGAGCGGAGATACGGTTCGTATGGGCGATCTGATCCGGGTCGGTGACATAGGCGCTCGCCGGAAAGAGATCGGGGCGCGTATAGGCCTGCTGAAAGTCGATATTGACGATGGCCAGGCGCTCGCCAAAGCCGAACTTCGCCCGGGCGGGATTGGCTCTGATCGCTTCAAAAATCTCCTTCGCCGTGCGGCCATCGCTGACCATGGTGGGGGCAAAATGAAGCGGTTCGGTCATGGGGAGTCCTGTGAGATAACGCGGGCGCAGAAGGTCTAGTTCTATATCATTTCGGCGGGGTGAGAGGCGAGATGGCGCTCATCAGCCGTTATAGGTCCAGTCGCCGCTACCCCGCGCATTCTTATGAGTGCGGAAGTGATAGTGGAACCTGTCCGGGCGATAGTGGGCCTCAATGAACTGGACGGGCTTGCGACGCGGGCCCCGCATAACCCGGTCTATTCGCAAAAGGGGGGCGCCCGGCGCCACGTCCAGGGCCGCGGCTATCGCCGACCCCGCGGCCACGGCGCTGATCCACTGCTCGGCCTCCTGAGCGGGGGACCCGGCGCGTTCCAGGAGGGTGAGCATCGAGGTCGAGGCCAGATCTTCCAGGCTGTAGCGGCGTGCAATGGCCGCCGGGATATAGTTCACGAGATAGGAGAAGGGCTCGCCATTCAGCTTCCGCAGTCGCACCGCGCGCTGCACCAGGGCGTCGGGCTTGATCTCCAGGCGCTCGGCGATGGCGAGGCCGGCGGCCTCTTCTCTGACGTCGAGAAGCTCCACGTCGGTCTGAAGTCCCATGCGCTGAAGGCTTTCCAGCAGGGTGTCGAAGCCACCGGCGACCAGAGGGATCACCCCGCTGCCGGCGACGGTCGTTCCCCGTCCGCGTTGGCGGTGTACGAGCCCCCGGGCGGCCAGTTCGTTCAGGGCCCGCTTCACCGTGATCCGTGATACTCCCAGACGCCGGGCCATCTCCTGCTCGCCCTCCAGCATCTCGCCGGCGGGTAACTCACCCGAGACAATGCGCTCGCGCAGCAGAAGATAGATCTGGTGATAGAGCGGGGTCGGCAGGTTCTCATCAACAAGGTGCGGTCCAAGGAAGCTTGGCATGGCGACAGTCATGCGCGCGCCGCCACGGTGTCCTGGCGCATCGCCCTGGGCCACATCAGGAGGGTGTAAAGCGCGAAAGCGAAGCCCACGCCTATGAACCAGGCATAGTCGTAGAGGCCGGTCCAGAAAGGGCTGAGGAACCCGAAAGCGGCTGGCGCGGCGCTGTGAAGAAAGCCCGGCAGATTGAGCAGGATGGGCGCTATGAAGGCGATGAGAGCCGCGGGATTCCACCCGCCCTGATAGGCATAGTCGCCCTGCGGCCTGTAGAGATCGTCCACGATCAGCCGTGTGCGTCTCACCACCCAGTAATCGGCGATCATGATTCCGGCGATAGGGCCCAAAAGGGCGCCATAGCCCGTGAGCCAGACGAAGATGTAGCCTTGGGTCGTCTCCAACAGCTTCCAGGGCATGATCAGCGCGCCCACAGCTGCGGTGATATAGCCGCCGGTGCGATAGGAGATGCGGCGTGGCCAGAGGGCCGAGAAGTCATAGGCCGGGCCCACCAGATTGGCGGCGATGTTCACCGACACCGTATCGATAGTGATAATGACGAGCCCGATCATCACACCGACCCCGCCAATGTTTCCCGATAGGGCGACGGGGTCCCAGATCGCCTTTCCATAGATGATTACAGTGGCTGAGGTGACGATGACGCTCACCAGGGCCAACAGCGCCATGGGGCCGGGAAGACCCACCGCTTGGCCTATGGCCTGATCCGCCTGGCTTCGCGAAAAACGCGTGAAGTCCGGAATATTCAGCGCCAGGGCGCCCCAGTACCCGGCCATGGCCGTGAAGATCGGCCAGAAGACCTTCCAGAAAAGACCCTGCTTTGCGCCCCCCGCCGCGAAGGCCGATGGCGTCGCCATGATCGGCCCCAGGCCACCGGCCGTCTGAAGCGCCCACCAGACGAGCGCGATACAGACCAGAATCTTCAGGGGCGCGGTCCAGGTCTCGAACCGGCGAATGGCGCCCAGGCCCTTGGCCACGAAGAACAGTTGGGCGAGCCAGAAGATCGCGAAGGCGATCAATTGGCCAAGACCAATGCCCAGAAGCGGAACCGGCGGCCCCTTGAGGTCATGGCCGACCACGATGCCGGTGAGAGCCAACATGGCGCCCCCGCCGATCCAAGTCTGGATGCCGTACCAGCCGCAGGCGACAAGGGCGCGGGCCAGAGCGGGAAGCTTCGCGCCCTCCACCCCGAATGAGGACCGCACAAGCACAGCAAAGGGCACGCCATAGCGCGAACCTGCGTGGCCAATGAGGAGGATTGGGACGAGCACCACCATATTGCCAAGGAGCACGATCCCCACGGCCTGCAGGGCGGACATGCCCTGCTCCAGCATGCTCGCCGGCAGCATATAGGCGGGCACCGCGATGACCATGCCGAGCCACAGGGCCGCGAAGTGCCACCACCGCCAGGTGCGCTGTTCAGGCCCTACGGGCGCGAGGTCGGCATTGGTCAGACCAGATTCCGGAGTGGTCATAAGCGCGTCAGCCCCCGCCGATCATGACAATCAGACCGCGCGAAAAGAGTTCAAACCGGAGCGTCCGCCGCCAATTCCACTGCCACGTCCTCGGAATAGAGATCCCCGCGCGTCCCGGCCGTGATTGCCTCGCCTTCCTGCTGAACGATCCGGAGGACCCGCGCGATATATTCCTGCATCCAAAGACCCCGCTCCGCCGCCTGCTCCGGCGTCGGCGCGAAGGCGTCGATCTCGCCAGCGGCTAGCACGCCCTTGGCCTGAAGCAAGCGCTCCAGGGTGTCGATCCGCTCACGCGCCACGGCGAGTTCCTGGACCGCCGCCATGGCGATGGCGAGCACGCGCTCAACCTCCTGATCCAGGAAATAGGGGCGTTTGCCCGCCGGCTTGGCGCCCGCCTTGGCGAGGGCGAGGGCGATGCTCACTTTTCGGCCCCGACCAGTCGCCACGCCGCCTTGCGCCCGAAATCCTCCACGGTGTCATCGGCCGCGGCGGGGAATATATCGCGGGCGTCGGCGCTGACCTTATCGTGGATCAGCTTATTGGCGGCGAAGCCCGCCTCGATGAACCGGGCGTCGAGGTCGATTTCGTGCAGAGTGCTCCAGAACGGCTCGTTATTATAAAACGCGTCCCAGTCCCGCATGGCCTGCTCATAGAGTGACATGTCGGTGGTGTATTGCGGCTGCTCCACATGCAGCACCACCCCGCCCGGCGCCAACAGTCGATGAGACTCGCTGAAGATCGCCCGCATGGAGGTTAAGGACAGCTCATGCAGGAACATTGTGGTCTGGATCCAATCAAAGGCGCCGTCCTCAAACATCGGAAGGCTTGAGGCGTCTGCCTGGATGAAGCGGACATTCGTGAGGCCCAGCGCCTTGGCCCGCGCCATCCCATAGCGAAGCATGGGAGCGCCCACATCGACGCCGATCACCTCGGCATCAGGAAATGCCGCCGCGATGGGCAGAAGATTGTGACCCAGGGTCGCGCCGATATCGAGGATACGCCGCGGTTTGAAATCCGGCTTTTCCCGCTTCACCCATTCTACGATCGCCCGGCCGCCGCCGTCCGACCAACGACCCAGCAGGCCGCCGGTGGTGATGAACATGCCCACATCATAATTGGCGCCGGCCGAGACATCCCCGGGGATCAGTTCGGTATGATAGCTGCCCGCCATGCAGTGGTGATCCACCGCCGAAACATAGCGGGGGATGGGCAAGGTCGGATCGAGGTTCAGGCCGGGATCACCCTCGGTCAGACTCTTCGCCCGCGCCGCCAGGGTCTCGGCTTCCCGCAGCGCGATCCAGCGGCCGGTCTGCTGACGTTGCTCCATGGTCATACGCCGCAGCGCCGACCAGGTGGCGAACATGGGATCGCCGAGCAGCGCCTTGCGGACTTCGTGGCGGTCCTTGGGCGCGCGGCCCTCGGCGGCCCGAACCCGGGGCTCCGCGCGGGTTTCCCAGGCGGTCTTCACGAAGGGCGCGACCTGGGTTGCGAGGTGCCGGTTCAATTGTGCCAGGAAGTTGATCCGGGCGACATCGTCATGCGTGGTGTGAGGAAACATGCCGTGACGGCCCACCACACGAGAGTCCGGAAGCCCGTCATAGGCGGGGGCGGCCGCGGTGATCGGCGTATCGCCTGATCCGTCCATGCCCTGCTCCTCTCGAAAGGCGCTCCACGCCGAACACGATTGCGCCCAAATGATATAGAGCTATACCATCCTCGACACAGGTGCGGAAGCGTCGCGGAGGGCTCAATGGCGATCACCCGGATTATTGCCCTCTTTAATCTCAAACCCGGCGTGAAGGTTGCCGATTATGAGGCCTGGGCCCGCGCGGTAGATCTGCCCACGGTCAATGGCTTGGCTTCCATCAAAAAGTTCGAGGTATTCAAATCCAAGGAGGTGATGGGCTCGGCCGCCGCCCCGCCCTACCGATATATCGAGATCATTGATGTGCGCGACATGGGCCAATTCGGCGCGGACGTGGCGACACCCGTCATGCAGGCCGTAGCCCAGAGCTTCACGGGCATGGCCGACGTGACCTTCGTGGTCATGAAAAAGATCGGCTGGAAGCGTAAGTCTTAAGCATGGGTCGCTTTTCCGGGAAGACCGCGGTCGTCACCGGCTCGGGGCGCCGCGGCGGGCTTGGCGAGGCCATCGTGCGGCGCCTGGCGGCAGAGGGCGCGGCGGTGGTGCTCTCCGACATTGGCGCCTCCCGCGATGCGGCGACGCCCGACTCCATGATTGGCGCCAACGCGGAAATGGAGGCTCTGGCCAGCGAGCTGCGGGCCGAGACAGGCTCGCCGATTTCCACCGGCGTCTGTGATGTGCGCGATTTTGGTCAGGTGAAGGCCCTGGCCGACCACGCCGTCGCGACCCACGGCGGCCTCGACATCTGGGTGAACAACGCCGGCATTGGCTACATTATGAAGCCCCTGCTGGAGGTGACTCCCGCCGATTGGAACGCGGTGATCGGCGTCAATCTCACCGGCGCTTTCTATGGCCTCAGGGTCGCGGCCGAGATCATGGTCGCTCAGGGCCGGGGCGGGCGGATCATTAATATTGCCAGCCAGGCGGCCAAGTCTGGGTTCCCTCACGCCCAGGCCTACACGGCCTCCAAACACGGCCTGGTGGGTCTGGCGCGCTCGGCGGCCATCGAGCTGGGGCCGGATGGGATAACCGTGAACAATGTCTGTCCGAACCACGTCACCACGGGCCTCGGCGCCTGGCAGAACGAATATTTCTCCAAGGTCGTGGGGGCCGCCTCCGTTGAGGACTATCTGGCCCAGATGCGAAACCGCATTCCCATGCGTCGCGCGGGGCTCGCCGAAGACACCGCCAACGCCGTAGCCTTCCTGTGTTCGGACGAGGCAGCCTATATTACCGCCGAGAGCATGAACGTCTCGGGCGGCGAGGAGCCGCATTGACGGCGATCGTGGGGGCGGAAGGCGCGGCGGGACGCCTCGTCGATCACGCGCTCGGACTGGCGTGGCGGGACATCCCCGAGGCCGCCCGCACACGGACGAAACTGCTCCTGCATGACACACTCTGCGTAGGCGTGGCCGGCGCCGTGGCCCCCAACGCCGCCGCGATCCGAAGCGTGGCCGCCGTTTGGGGCGAGGGAGGGCAGTGTTCCGTTCTGGGCCAGCCGGGCCTCCTTCTGCCCGCGCCGTCGGCAGCCTTCGTCAACGCCTTTCAAATTCACTGCCAGGAATATGACTGCGTCCACGAACCGGCGGTTCTGCACCCCATGGCCACCATCGTGGCGGCGCTCCTGGCCGAGACCGACCGCGGGCCGTGGCGCACCGGCGAAGACTTTCTGACCGCCCTGATTGTGGGGGTGGATGTCGCCGTCGCTCTTGGCCTGGCGGCAATTACGCCCCTGCGGTTCTTCCGGCCGGCCACG
>Ga0209208_10003226_pt1 | contig 23436 bp, 22 predicted proteins | sample S1TSphfallax_3_FD_187694 | JGI IMG/M metagenome (GOLD analysis project Ga0209208, IMG submission 187694) | Host-associated microbial communities from peat moss isolated from Minnesota, USA - S1T2_Fd - Sphagnum fallax MG (SPAdes) (version 2) | ecosystem: Host-associated > Plants > Peat moss >...
GTGATATTCTGCCCATTCCAACACAGGTATGAAACCAGACACTGGACAGTCAGAGTTATCATTCACATGGTTGTTTACTTTAGTAGCTTTATGTTTCCCAATTGACATGGAGAGTTGAAACAAAGAAACTTCTCCTTGTTTCCTGGTGTTTTTCATGAGTCTGTTACAAAGGTGCCTTGCTAGAATGGCAGCTGTAGTACATAGCAGCTATATGGGCTGTATTTGTTGCCAAACAAGACCTGTTGGGAAAACAAACCTGACCATACTGGTGTTTGGTTCTTAGCACAGTGTTTCTTCAAAGAGGGTCCATGATCTGAATGGAAAGAGCAGATGGAAAAATGAGTCACACTTTCACTTTCGCCCCATAAATAAGCCGTCCCACCATCCTATTCCCAGAGTCCAATCATACATACCTATATATGGCATTTTGATGATGTCATGGGCATTGGATGTGGAGTCATTTTTAGTTCAAGACAGCAGAACTAGACCAATCAGCCATTTTGTGGACAAGGGTTCTTGGTTGGGGTCGTGGCATTCCCATGGCATTCTCAATTGAACCAATCCTGCTCATAAGAGATCAAGTTTCAGGTTGGAAGACAAAGGGTACATCTATAATTACTTATGGCTTTGTTTGCAAAAATAGTGAACAACAATGATTGGAAGATGTTTGAAACTTGCATAATACTGGTCATTATCATGTTCTTGCTTGATGATACATAAATTAGTTCAGCTATTTGCTTTGTATGACATCAATTACAAAAAAAAACCGCTGAATTGTTGAACAAATCCAATTTTTGAGCATCAGGGAGTGATGTGTTATTTTTTGTAACAAGGAACTGCTTCATTGATTAGTCGTGTAATTTTGATTATTTTTGAGGGGCCCACTCATGATGTATGGTAAATATATATTAATTCAAAGGAAGGGGCCTGGAACCAGGTGGTAGCCAAGTCCTGTCACCCATAATAAAGCACAAAGCAATGGTTGCAAGGGATTTACACGTTTGTAGATCGCAAAATGTGGGAGGGAGAGGATTCTTCCATGTAAATTACTCCTTAAGACTAGGAGGGAACTTACCCTACTATAATATCCTTTCAGTTTTTTTTTGGAGGAATACTCTGAGCATGAGGTGCCCTCCAAATTCAAGATTACAAATGTACCCAAAATATCTGGGTATGCAGACCTTATGTTCCCACAGAACACATGGAGCATTGCTTGCAACCACATGAGGCAACACATGTATCAATCCGATTGGTCTGAATTTGAATAGTATTTTTTGTCCAATTTATCACCATATTTGGATTTTTTAGTGTTTGGGGAAACCCATTTCATTTAAAACTACTTTTGCTTGGAGCTGCACGAGCAAATTTCAAAAAGGCCAGCTGAATGCCAGTGATGGCAGCTTCTCAGAAGGTTAGAAAACAAAAGCAGCAAAATGGCAGCTTGAGTAGTTTGTCAACATAAAAAGAGCATATGGACAGGCTGCTCCCTAAACTGGAGCCCATTGTCAACACTTGCTCCTTCTGATGGAGTATGAAAACATGACTCACTCACTCCAGCAAATCAGCCTCTAGGAGAGCTCTGAATGAAAATAAATCAATCTTGGAAACCTGCAACTTAAATCCCTGGTGATGGTAATGAGTAACAGAAACTGCTTCTAGAGTCGTTGAATTACTGCCTCCACTTCTTCAGGTGTGTACAGATGGTAAGTTGGTGCAACTTTTGCTATGTCCACATTTGATGATGTCACCTATAAAAATAATGAGATTTGCACCTTCAATCATTCAGTTGCACCAACACCAACACTCTATTTTTCCTCAGAAAAATAACCCAGGGGTTGGAAGACCATATAAGCAAAATATCTTACATGGTCTTCCAACCCCTCTAGTTGCATTGGAGACTTCAATAGACTGTTGAGTCAATCAATGACCATACAGAATATCAATTCACAAATAAGAAAAAAACCATAAAAAGGAACAAAAGAGAAAAGATACATGTCAAAGGATTGACAACAATTAGCTGAAAAGTGGTTTCTACTACCTTCTCCTCCATAACTTGCTTCAAGGTAGAGAGAGCAAGTGTTTCTGCCTCCTCCAGTGTCATGTTCTACATCACCAGGAAATCCACATAATGAGAAGCTTTCTGGAATTTATTCATCGAGAAAGTGGCAAATTTAGTAATGCCAAACATACAGTACTGGGACAAATTGTGACAAACAATTTTCCATCAAAACATGTAGCTCTCTCTCTTCTATGACTGGACTACTACATTCTCCAAGGGTCAAACCTACAATACTCATTGAGACACCACAAAATCTGTCTCCAGAGGTTAACTTAGAACTTCAAAGACATTTCACTGATGACTCCAGGAAAATAAGGGTATGTTTGGAAGGGAGTGTGTACCAGATCATAATGTTCCTGGAGAGCAGTATCAGCACCTTCAGAGCCAGAACCAATAGCCTTTGCATTGCACTGCCAAAATGTCCCTGATGGATCTGTGTGATACCTACTCACATGCAACATGATCTTTACCTCATTCATCAGTCCCGAAAGGATAAAACCAAAAAAAAAATCCTTGGAAACCAAAATGGGCAACATGCATCAACATTGACATGCAACACAAAAACCTCCCCTAAAAAGCTTTAAACAGTAACACATAAAACCACCACAATATGTACAGATATTTGTACACCATAACATACATGATGTCCCAACAACCATGGTATGAGCAGCAATAGGAAAGAAAGTGAGGAAGCTTACAAGCATGGTCCATTATCATCATAGCCAGCAATCAAAAGGGACACTCCAAAGGGCCGTGACTGTGCAAAGAAGAGCATGAGTCAAACCAAATGCTACATGAGCCCAACAATGGTTCTCACCCAGACCAACAAAAGAGGGATATTATGTGCCTTCAATTTAGACTCTCAAGCTCATAATCCTTAAAGGACTGTCCCAAACAATGGCAAGAATGGGCCTTGAGGGGTCTAAAATCCTGAAATCAAGCATAAAATTGAGCCTACAGCTACAATTTTTAGTCTCTCCATCCACATGGCAATAAAACAGGTGAACAGAGTAGTGGAAGAGCCCAAACCATAGATTCCTCGTCACCCTCTCCGAAGCGAAGAGCCAAATCACACAGAGCTTGTGTTGTTGACTCCACACTCATAGGCTCATTGTAAGAGAATCTGTGATTCTGCAACAGTCCAGAGAAAGAAAAGAGCCTAAGTATAGTTCATAAGATGGATACCTTGCTTTAGTGTGACCTAAACCCTATTTCCCTTGTGATGACAGAAGGGCCAGACATAGACAGAACCATGACAGCTATGGTGCAACCAAGAAAAGTGTCAGAAGAAACATACAATGTACAAGCATAATAATGTTTGGCAGCAGCATATTAATGTCTTCAATTTAGACAGCATTGGTTCTGCTATCTTACATCTAGAAACTCCAGATTGAATTCCTGAACCATATTAGGGTTTATGGCTGGAGAAGATTCAAGATGCATAAAGCACACCATTGCAAAAATTGCAGAGTGCTGCACACTGACTATGGCACATGACATATCTCTAAACCATTTTAGCTCATTTCTGGACTCGATGACCCAAATTGGATCAAATCTCAAAACTCTTGTAAGTGGAAATACATCATGACTTTCACACTTAAGTGTGGGTCAATAAGAATGGACCAGGAAGATGACAACCTGAGTCTCAACACGACCATGTTCCACAAGGGTCCGTGCATCTGCAGTTAGACCACTCATGGCACATCCAATGTGCTCATCTATCTCCATAATTTTCTCCACGCTGCTGGGTTCCTGTGAAAGCCCAAAAGAAGAATTACACTTTGAAACCATGAGTTAGAAACAAGAACAAGGAAAAGGTGTCATTTCTGAATTTGCAAAAGCACCTCAGAGTGGAAACCAACCTACCAATAAAGGCGAAGTGATTCGCTTCTCAACTGCAAGAACCACGCCCTGCTTGGTCTTCAACCCTACTGCTGTCGACCCTAGCTGTAAATCATCCACAATAACATACAACCAAAAAAGAGGCAGTTAGAAATGAAAATGAAGGCCAGCTACAAAACTTTGAGATTAGAAAGAAAAAAAAGTGCACAAGTAATGTGCAAGAACCCTGTCTGTAAACAGCTATTACACATTGAACTGTTACTTCATTCAAGATAACTAAGAAAAAAACTCAGACCATCAAATCCAGCAATCCCATTGGTCTGGAAAAAAAAAAGATCTTGACACATACACACAACCATATTCTGCTGAACATTGAAAAGAATGGTCCCTTTCTACCATTCCAATTGGTCCTCTAATATTCTCACAAACCTACCCAACCCTGTTACATATTTAATTGTTAGTTCACACAAGATAGCTATAAATAAATAAAAATTTGGGATCACCAAGTCCAGCAATTTCATTGGCTATAACATTTTTTCCTGCAAATCTACATAAAAACCTATTCAATACCCTCTGTATATTATTAGTACACTAATACTATAACCCTTTTCTATATACTGACAGGGTTAAAGAGTGTGATGAGGTGCATGCAATCTTAAATTGAAAAACTGCAGAGATTCAACCAATTATCTTTCTAAATGAAGGTGAAGAATTTGCACTAACCTTGATGGCTTCAATGGCGTACTCCACTTGAAAGAGACGACCCTCTGGAGAGAATGTATTGACACCTCTGTCATACTCACTCCTGCACACACACACACACACACACAATCATCCCATGTTTCCACTCATGATCGACATCTCCTGCTCCAGAGGTCTAGTAAAACTCCCTAAATCCACGAGTCCAAAAACCAACGCAGTGACAAGAAAAAGCGACAAGAGAGAAGGAAAAAAAAAAAAGAGGAGAAGATCAATAAGCTTGCAAATGAATACCTTGTTAAAAACATGATGAGCTGCTCCCAGATGTACACCTGATGTCTCAAATTTGTTTGCAAGAAATGCGCGCAGATTGTGTCGGATTTCGGGAAGAAACTGAGGGGAAACAGAAAATGCATTGCAGAACACGTTTCTATCCTCTGCCCTAATGTCCCCATCCCAAAGCCCTAGATCCACGTCTCAAATGAGATGACAAGAATGTCGGTCAGGTCCCATCCAGTTCGGGGCAGCTACCGGGCAGTGCAGGGCAGGGCAGGGCAGTCTAGATTATCTCTCAGTAATGGTCCACTGTAACGTATGTGTGATTGGATGAAATCATCATTTTCTAATATTCATCCGCAATATATTGATTAGGTATGAATGTTTTTGGGTAGTGGGGTTAATGGTCCATTTTGTATATGTATGATGGATGAATTCATCATTGTCTATTCATCCATAACATATTTTAAGTAGATTGATTATGAATGTTTTTTGCCAACGGGCCTAAAGGTCCATTGCATATGTATGATGGATGAATTCATCATTGTCTATTATTCATCCAGAACATACATTAAGTAGATTGATTATGAAAGCTTTTTGGAAATGGGCATTATGTTGCATTGTATGTGTAGATGGATGAATTCATTATTGTCTATTATTCATCCTTAACATATTTTAAATAGATTTATTATGAAATTGTTTTTGGTAATGGGGCTTTGCTGACCATTGTAGAGAATCTTCCATAGGCTGCCCACAAATGGCAAATACTCACATGGAAATACTCATTTTGTGTTACATTTTTTAGCCTCAATTCCACATTCTTCTTATTTGCTTAAGGAACTAACAATATTCAATACATGTTCAATACACATACAATATATAGTATTGTCAACTAAAAAAAACTGTTCGGCTTTTATGTTTCAACAACTTAAACAATTATTCTTCATAAACTTCAATTTAGAAATATGTATAAAGAAAACAAATGACTCTCATGAGAATTGAGAAATCTCCACAATTAAGACAACCCGCACAAGGTTAAAACTTTTCCACAAACTCAAAGAAAGACTTCCAGATAAGGACTTACAAAATAAGGAAGGAGGAGCAGCGCAGTACGCCCCAAAAACACACTGCAGAATCACAGATATATACAACCCAATGACAATAAGGATTGAATGGTAAGGGTTCCATAGTAACTATGGAGGATACTGATGAATACCATAGAGTGCACAAATGGGAACAAATTTATAGAAATTCAAACAAGTTCCAAATTAATATAATGTAAACCAACCCCTACATAACTTCTGACATTTGTGGTTGTCATTCCTAAACCTCTCACATATATGTGAACTTCAAAATGACATAATGAGCATGAAACCAGAAAGAGAAGAAGAAGAAGCAAAACTACTGGTGAATAACAGCATCTGCAAGGGGGATAGTAGTCATAAAGACACTTTTCAACACAAATCCACTCGTATCCTCAAATCATACAAAACTGGAAGGCTGAAGATTCTGATGTGCCTTCTTTGTGTTCAATCTTGACTTCCCATAGAAAACTAATGGGACCATCCTGCACTGCACTTCACACTCCCTTTGAACTCTAAACTAAAGATAAAAGTGAAGCACAAAAGCTTGCATTCATCTGTTCTCACAGTATCCTCCCACTGTGACTAGTATGGTGCATTACTGAGTGTGAGCAATCATGAGCACAACAACTGAATTCTACCAAAAACTTTCTGGTATGCCAGTCTGCATGTTGCCCAACCATTTACCACATGTCTATTGAGCTGTAGCTACGAATGTTCTGTAAAATCTCCAAGAGAGTTGACTCACCTATGGAACTACATACACAGTACGCTCAGCCACGCACAAGAATTTCATGCCTTCCCGCTCTACGCATCAAGTGACTGCAAGTCCTTAGCCCTGCATAAAACACAACAAGCTATTCTTTGTTATTGGTTGTGGCAAACAGTTAGATCAAGGAAAACAACATAGAATACACACAACCATCCTTCATGTCCATCAATTTTCCACTAGCCAACACATGTGACATGCCCTAAGGTGTACATATCACAATTTACAGTCCTGTTGTACGATAATTTGGTCAGCATGTTCGATAATTGCATGGTGAATGTTATCAGCTCAGACGCTCCTCACACCTTTGAGCTTGCTTTTCAACTCTTTCAAAGAAAATAGAGATTCTCTAGTCCAATCATGGAAGGTGAAGTCACACCTCTACCATTGAACTGGCCTCATTGGATTCCTCAGCAGTCTCTGCCTCAGGACCATTGATTTCTGGTGGAGAAATTTGCACTTCTTCATTTCTGGTCTGTTTTAAGTCTGCCAGTAACTCCCCAGATTTCAGAGCCTGCAACCAAACTCCTTTGTTTAACACTCCATCAAAAATCACATCCAAAATCCCTTACAGGACTCAATTGATGTGGGTTGAACGACATTCAGCATACTGGGAAAACAAAAGCATCCAGAGGTCTAGATTTTGTCACATATCTGTCAAACACTCATTTTGAGGACCAGATGTCAAGGTTAAAACAAATGATGATATTATTCTGTAAACTTCTGAATACAAACAAAATTCCTTACAACATGATGTCTCCAGCTAGCAAGACATGGTGCAAAGGAAACACAAAACAGTTATGCCTGTACATGAAGTTATAGCATGCAAAATGAGTGTAGAGGGCATCTTCAAAGCAGCCAAAAATTCTGCGGACAGAATCTGACATTGTCATGGCCAAAGGGAAAGACAAATATTATGCATCACCTTTTCAAGCCTGGCAACTTCTTCAAGAGTTTGGGAGTTTGCAATAGCAGCCTGCACAAGAAAGAATTTGCTTGATTAGTTATAGGCACTAGAGAAGTTTGAGGGAGGACAAGATAAACCACTTTCAGGAATCCTGGAACCACCAATGATTCAGCATGCATGCCCTGTAGACCATTGATACTTCTGCACTAACCAGAGCAAACACTAAACACCTGTTAACCTCCTGCATGAAATGGTTGCACCTTGCCATTCAGCAGGACATATGATTTGTGACTGACTGTTTTGTTCTTGCAGATGCCTGCCTGCTTGAAGCTTCTCAGGTTTCTGGCTAAAGACATCAATTCTGCATTAGATCTCATTCTCATTATTAGTGATTCCTATCTTGGTATGCTTGTCTGGTTGCATGACATGTTACCCTACAAGTTGGTGGGACAGAATAAAACCTTAATTGCGAGGATTTGCTGTGGAGTGGGTCCTTTGCTGGAAGGCTCCTCTGGTTGGACAGGACTAGCTTCCACCACAACTTCACCAGGCACAAAGGTTTTGGCTGGGGGTGGAGAAGGAGCAGCATTCTCCTTTTCAGGCATCCCAAACTGCCGGTTGGCCTCTTGCCTTTCCTGCAGTCACAATTAATTCTCAGACTCTATCAATGGAGTGAAGAAGTTGAGCCCCTCACTTGAGCTTGCAAATATGGGAATTCTTGAAGACCTCCACCAGTAGGGGATACTGAGTTCATAACTTGTACATCCTCCTAAGATACACCACATCGTCTTTCAGCTGAAACTTTCAAGGCAAATTGATGGTCCCCAGACGGAACAGGGAGTACTAACATAGTAATAGGGCTCTCCAGCTGAATGAAGCATTACATTAGCACACTGAATAGCATTCACATTAATTTTTCCCTAGTACTCTTCCACAAATCAACCCTCACCACTGTATCTTAAATCTCTCTTCTCAGATGGCATACACAGATTGGATACCCAAACCTTGAACTCTCAACCCAGGAACTGATCCAAAAGGAAGAAAAACAAGCGAGTTCATACCTTCAGCTTCACTTTCTTGAAGTCAAGAAGGCGAAGCTTGGGAAGCTTGTTGATGAGGTAGAATCGATATTGTGGTTTCTTTGTAACGAGGTTATCAAGGAGGCACAACGTCTGCAAATTCACAAGCATCCCAAGGGGATCAAGGTCCACCAGGTTCACTAGTCGGTTGTTTGTAAGCACCAGCGTCTCGAGCTTCGGCAATGCTGCTGCAGGACCACAGTCTCTCAACCTCCCATCAACAGACAACTCTTACAAACCTCACCCTCATTTTTCCTCATGCAATCCATCACATTTTGAGGGCATAACTGAGGTGCTGGAAATTCTTTGAGGGAACACAGGTTCAGATTCTTTGAATAATCCTCAACAATTTGGTTTTCAAATCACACATTCACATTGGATCTTAAGCAAATAGCCCTACAAATAATAGCAAGCATGCTATGTATGCCAAAACCTGCCAACAGAGTGAAAATCAAATTTCATTATGTAGCATCTAACACATTTGAGTGTGCGCAATTTTCTGGGATTGCAGGCACCTCACCAAACCTCTCCAACTGGGGAATGTGGAAGTTCAAGGGTTCAGGGTCTAAGCATTTGAATCCAGAAGTTCTCTAATTTTCAAATTCAGCACCCAGATAGACTTAAATCAGGCTCCAAGGCTGGATAGAATCTATCTTAACTAGTCATTACTTATGATTTACATGAACCTGAATAAAATTGAGAAATGAGATGACAATATGATCATAGATTTCATATCTGACAACACACCAGCAAACAGGAAAAGGAGGAAACCAAACCATAAAGAACAAGGAAAACAAAAACAAAGCTGAGAACAGGAGTGACAGCCACACACACATTCTGAGGTCTTCAAAAGCAACATTTATGGCGGTGACCAGCTACCATAACATCCCCACTGCCATCATAGCTCTCAGCAGTTAGTGGAGGTTAATCTTGTGTATTAACAAAAATTACAAGATTATGTCATAAGACTAGCAGTAGCAGGATGACCCAGGCCACAATGCTGACTAGCTCAACAAAACCTAAAAGAGAAGGAGATGTTAACCCATGTTCTACAAAATTACCAAGGTTAAGACATAAGGTCATTTTCCCTATTGCAGGTCTGGGACACAAGTGCTATCCTGCAAATTAAGTTAAGAAAAATGTTTGTCTCACCACATTGTCAGTATTGGTGTTCAGCATGATGCAAAACAGACTGTGACATGCACCCTCAGCAGCCAACTAGCACTTGCTGCAGGGTACTTTGCAGCTTAATACACAGAAGTCGGAAAACCCAATCTTGGTGCCAGGGTATCTGTTAAATCAACTTGGTCACATTGTCTCTGAAAATCATGGCTACCATCAAAAGATTTATGGTCTTAGCAAAAGTTGTCAAAACCTTTGGTAACTTATCCACATCTGCAATCTGGCATTCATTGCACATGCTAGCAAAACTCATAACTGTGGTGATCAGATATGCTGCTGAAAACTGAGCAGCATGCTCTCCACTAGGGACTCTGTCATTCCCACATCAGAGGTAGCTAAGGAAAAAAAGACTGGTGAGGTTTGTCATAAGTTCAAGAATCAAAGAGGAAAAAAGAAAGAGAGTTTACCTCCAAGACTGGGGCTGATGCGAGCTATTCTATTGTTGTTGACAAGGAGAGTGGTGAGTCGTTTCAGATACGGGAAGTTCTCCAGCTTCACTATTTCATTGTCAGAAATATCAATGGAGTCATACTGGTCCTGTGAAACACAAAAGAGAATCCCAACAGAACAAATGACTCAGTTTGGACATTCAAACTTCTGAAACAGCCATTGCTATCATTCCCATCTCATCTCTCAGTCCACTGTATGTATCTGTAACTCTGAGATTGCCCCAAGGATGCACTGTAAGAATTTCAGCAAAGTTCAATTGACACATGAACTCAACCTTGTGCTCAAAACACAAGTGCATACAGGGCATGTGTCAAGGATGTGAGCAATCTAAAACCCAGCCTGCTGAAAGGTCGAAATCAGAAGGGACAGATCTACATACCTCCGTTGCACCAAGATTCTCAACTGCTGCAATCTTGTTGCCTGTTTCACTATCACAAAATTTCTTAGCAATTCACCAACTTCATAAGAGCTCCAGATGGTAATACTATCCTACAGAAATGTCCCTCCTTGGTATACTGCACTACAGAAATTTGCAAAGTGTGATTGTTTTTGTGCACACAACACTCTGAGGACAATCTGGAAGCATAACTATGAGGGCAACATTGCATTACTCCTTGCAGCTTTGCAGCACAGTGGACAGACGAGTGCATGAATACAGTTGTTGCATCGTCTCTGATGCGTCGTCGTCGTCGTCGTCGATGCTCCTCCTGTCGAGAGCTTGTAACCCTAACCATGACTCTCAGAGAGTCGACAAAGAAACTCGCAAGGATTTCGTAACTAAACTTTTCATACCTGCACTCTTCAAGGACAGTGTACACAAATGAAAAAAGCTCCAGAGAAAGGGAATAACTCACCGCGCAGGTCAATCTCGCGTTCTCGCACAGCATTGAAGTATTGAGGCGAACGTAGAATCAAATCTGCTGTCAATCTCACCATCTTTTCTCTCCCAGATGACGACGACGGACGAACTCGCGACAAAATTTCCTTAAGTTCCCTTCAGCTGCTGTTCTTCTCCCGCTGCAAACAAGCAAAAAGAACTTCTCTAAGTCCTGAAACTTCTCTATGTCAGCTCTTCAAGACTCTTCGACTTCTCCTCCACAAAAACTTCATCGAGCTGCGACCAGAAAAGAGAAGAAGTGGCTACTGAGTTCCGGAGCTCCTAATGCGCGGCCTTCGACAAGATGGGAGGAAAACAAAAAGACGACGACGCTGCTCGCTGCTCCTGCGCTCGAAACCCTAATCGCTCTCTGGGTCGTTCGTTCGGCGCCTTTCTCCTTTGGGAATGGCACCAAACAAATGAGCGTGCAGCTTGTGACCGTTCTATTTCGTGTAGGTATTCTTGGATCTTGACATCATCCTGAGCACTTGTAGATTTCTGGAGAAGCAGCGCATTAGGGTTTCGGTCTTCCTCTTCTGCGGTTTTTTAGAATCAGGGGATTTTGGGCGTCTTTGTCAACTGGAATTTGAAGCTCGCTGAAGATGAGCAGGAAGAGAATCCTATGAGACTGAAATCGATGATGGCGTTCCGCTTCTTCGCTTCTAGAGAAGTATATTTCCCAAGACGACAATGAAGCCCGTTCGATCGAAATGCACGTTGATCGAAAAAGGGTTTTGAACAAAGCAAAAAAATTCACACACGCAGAATTTTCTTCATTTCTTAAATGTTCTGAAGATGTTTTCAAATGGGGGGACTAGTTGTGGAGTTTTTTGCAAAAGTGGATGATGATACTTGAATTTCTTCTCTCATGCAGTGGGGATGATACTACCATTTGCCAAATCAGTCGTGACCAAAAAGCTTGAAGAAATCTGCCAAATCAGTCTTGAACAAAAAGCTTGAAGAACTTTGCCAAATCAGTCGTGAACAAAAAGCTTGAGAAACTTTGCCAAATGAAAAACAAAAAACTTGAGAAACTTCGCCAAATGAGTCTTGAACCAACAGCTCAAAAAACTTAGCAAAATGAGTCCTGAACAAAAGTGTGAGAGAAACTTTGCCAAATGAGTCCTGAACATAAAAAGCTTGAGAGACTTTGCAAAAACAAGTCCATAACAAAAGTTGGAGAAATTTGCCAAATGACTCTTGAACAAAAGCTTGAAAAATTTGCAAAATGAGTCTTGTACAAAAAGCTTGAGAAACTTTGCCAAGTGAGTCCCAAACACAAAAGATCAAGAAACTTTGCCAAATGACTCAATCCTGAACAAAAAGCTTGAGAAACTTTCCCAATGGAACCAACATGTCACATCACTGCTGAAAATGCTTGAAGAGGCAAAATGGAAATGCAACAATGGTTGGAGAAGCATCATTGACAGAACTAACAAAGCTCTCTCCAGAGAGATCAGAATACTTCTAAGCAGAGAGAAGAGGATGGAGGAGGCAGAGGCTGCTGAGTGATCTGGCTAATCTGGCCCCATGAAACAAAAGAGCTCTTGGATGCAATGCTCAAGAGTGTCCACAATTTAAGTTTTGAGTTCTCCATCTTTGGTGAGTACTGTAACCAACACCTTATGTCAATGGCTATGGAGAGTGCACATCATCCAACTGAGTTGATTTTGAAGAAACAGGTTGTGACTCTTAGCAAGGAGGAAGAGCACTGCTTGACAAGGGCCTCTCCATGGGATGCCATGGCCCTTGAGCACACACCCATCTTTCTAAAAAAAAATGGATATTTGATCAACAATAATACAAAAGCTTATATGTGGAAGTACACAAAACCCTTCCAAGACAAGAAAACTCAAACTACCAAGAGTTTCTATCTCTACTACTTGACATATAAGAAGACGTGAACAGAAAGTTTGCTAGCTCTCTCCTCTTGCTGTGCTCTCTCTACTAACTAACATATGAAAAAAAGACACAAAAAAGTTGCTGGCTCTTTTCTTGCATTCAAAGCAAAGGAATATGCACAACACCTGGAATGTTCTTGTGAATGTTTGAGCTGCCAGTGCAAAGAGCTCTGTGCTTGAGAGAGGCCTGCATGCCTGTTGGAGATTTTTCTGACACGTATGATCTTCTAATCTACAAACGTTTATAGCCTACATGTACAATATATGGTTACAGGCTCCGTGGCACGATGTACAGTAATGTGTAAAGCACACATTTGCACAGGACAAGGAAATTCTAGTCTTCAAGATCCATGCCCTCCACAAAGTCCAGCCCCCATTCATTGGTACCATCGTCACTTGAAGACTCTTCACTGGACATCTTACTGCAACCAAACATAACAATAGAATTATTAATCCCCCTGCAATTAGGTTCGAAACTCTTTACTAATTTCGTTTCACAGATCTGTCTTCCTACAATGAGCTGCTGGTCTTCCTTTGGACATGTAGATACCCTAGGGAGATTAAATCTGCACCACTGGACTTCAAATTCCCATGTCTCTGTGCTGGAATAATTGATAGCTATAGAAGGGCCCTGCAGAACTAGAAGTGGATGTCTCCAGCAGCCTTTGAAAAGTCTCATGGCTTTCTGGCAGGAAGAAGTGGCCATGTCACCCACTTCTGTCAGGTTCTTGCAAACTCTAAAAGCATAGCCTGTTCTCTCCAGACTTTGCAGGATGTCAGCTAGTATTTTATAACAATTTAAAAATTATGAGTAACACCTCTAGTCTTCATTTAGACTGACACAAAATACTCATGGGTGTCCAGTTAAATTATCACTATGCAATGGGCATCCCTACCACCAAGGTGATGTTGAAGAGAGTTGAACAAAAGCAAAAGTGATTACCTCAGGCATCGTGAGCTGAAATACAGTATTCGCTTCATCTTCTTATTGTAGAAGAAGTAGTTGAATGACCATCTACCCATCCACCAGCACCAGAAAAGCTCATCATTCAAATAACCAGAGTTCATAGGGACCACTGCTTGGTGACAACAAACCACAAAGTCTTACTGCCCTAGTGCCACTCTCCTGCAACTCATTGGGATGGGTGGGGTGCATCCTTGCCAAGTCAACGCTAGACATACCAGAATTTGGCATTTAGATACTCTAATTGCAAGTCATTGAACCCCCCCCTCGAGGATTCTTCTGTATTTTTAACCTGTGTAAAAGGTACAAGAGTTCTTCAGATTGAATGTTCTCGCCTTCATTTGGTTGAATGTGGGGATAGGATAGCACTCACATGCTGCCAACATTGGCAAAAGGATCTGCTTCAGCATCAGGCACATAACTGTATACATCACAGTCCTCAAGATTCATGACCTGCATAAGTGATGAAACTAGTGCGTCAGTAGCAAATATAACTTAGCTATTGTTGCCTCGTCAAAAGTACATGCTCATATGTGCTGTCTTAACCATGAACAGTCTTTGTCACTCTGTGTACCAACACAAATTTGGCCAAAAAACCTAAGTGACTGATGCACAAATGCTTCAGGGAGGTTTCTGTCCCTAAACTCCTGAACTGACATCATAATACTGTGGATAATTTCCAAGAATTACAGACCTCTCCTTCTCCAACATTCTCATGACTGACAAGCTCTACACCACTTACCCTCAACTTATGTACATTTCAGTTCAAGACCAAACCCCAAAGGCTGCTCTGAGCAATGTAAGATAACTCCAAAAGGCATGATTAACATTCAGTGCTGATATTTTCTTGAGTGTCTAACAGCAAACCTCATCAATTGCAGTCCAGATGCACTCTATCAAAGGTATGTCTTCACCAAGCTCTGTTGACCAAACCTGTAAGGCAAACACAAACAAACTCTGGGCATGTGTGACAATCATGGTTCAACACCAACTTTGAAGCTAGAATTTATGGATAATCTCTTGCCTAGGGACAACAACAAAACGTAAGCATTTGGTTTCTTTTAAAGTAGAGAACAAGGTAGGGCAGAAGAAGAAGCTCATCACATCAATTTGACATTGTAACACACTAGTTCCACACAAGAAAGCAAGTAAGGAGGTTCCTCAAGTCACAATGCAATCATTGCACAAGTTTCTTCCTGCCATCAATCCTGAATTCTTGATTCTGTAGCTTAAACCCTCTCCAGGACTCTACCTTGAACCCATGTAAAATTTCAGACAAGTGTGTCAGAAGAATTTCCTACCTTTGATGCTTCGACAAGGTACTGGTCAATCTTCTGCTTTGCCACAAGAATCCCATGTTCCTTAGAGAAGTGATGAGGCCGCAACATACTGTAAGTATTTACAAATGTTAACCAACTCAAAAAGTTAGATTACTGACACTCTCCATCTACAGATATGTCCCTTCTATGTACTGTTAACATCCATCTGATCACCACTCTGTGTGGAAAACACCAGAAGCAATAGGAAATGGAGAGACTTGAACTCTCAGCTCCTTCAGGAGCAACGGCTACAAACCGCTTGTCAACCTTTGACACCACTTCCTATTCCCCTTTACAAATTGGGTTGTCAGGCCACTTTTGAGTTGACACTGCCAGTACCCACAACTATCTCAAATCTCCAACAACAAAATCACCAACAGGCAAACCATGACAACACCTGCTTGACATGAATGGATCGAAAATCAAGAGCAATAAGTTGTTAAAGCTGCAATATTACCACATTTGCAGAGGAACTTGAGAAGAGCAGACGTAAGCTGCTGAAAGTAAGCAACCAATATGGCCAGTTTGACATGTTGACTTTACCTAAAGTCGTAGTCAGGATACATGTGGTTCAAGGTGAGGATGAGGTAGATCAATGTCCTGCGGCTGGAGACACATGAACAAGGATATTCACACATAATATCTATGAAATTGCAGAGAAATCTCCACAACAACAATTTGGAGGGAACACAACAATGAGTGCAGTCATAACCTTATGAGAGTTGCTCACAAAGTGTCAGACTATCATCTTCATTTCACACATAACTACACTGTAGCACCCATAAAGCAACTAAGCATCATCATCAACAACTTGAAGTCTGGAACACACCAATGCATGCTGACTATTTGAGGAAAGTACAACTGGGAAAAACCTCATTATGTAAGTTACTATAATTACCCCCTTATCCAGCTTCATGTCAGAGCAATGACCTTACAATGACTGTCTTCAAAAGTTAAACAGAAATCACAAGTTGGAGTTATGTACTACACAAGGGTTATTGTGCAGGAAGGGCTCTATGTGAGCAAAACTACACAGGAGATTTCAAGTTACAAAATGCAGCAACTATGACTTTAGAACCAACAATCTGGGCAGTTGACAAAAAGACTCCCAGGAGAATAGCAAACCAAGTCCTAGGATAAAGCATAAATGTTTAATCTTTGAGGCTATATGAAATAACCTTGCTGTAGTAGACAGAGGGCCAACTGGAGATGTTGAGAGCTTGGGTGATACAGCCAAGGAGTCCACCACCTGCAAAAAATCTAGAGAGCCTTAACTGCCATTCCGCAATAAAGCAGGTGTGAAGCCAAGGCAAGCTAGCCTGATTCACTGGAACCTGCTGTGCTGTGAACATCAATGAAGAAAAATTGAATGTTGCTGACCTATATTATAGTGAGTGATGGAAACAACAGGCAGAAAGCATTCCCTACTACATATACCATCTTCCAAAGCTTATATAACTGAAAACCTGTTGTAAGGGAAAAGGGCCAGAAACCAAAACCACAAAAACAGGGACCCTGGCTACCCCTCTGTTCCACTGCCTGTCTCTTCTACAGCAAAAATGCAGACACTATGGGGTGCTGAGAGGAGTCAGAATGTGGAACCAAGCTAGGACAGTAGCTCTAGATACCTAAACTTTGAATAAACCCAAACTGACTGGTTGCGATAAGAGGTGAATAGAGCTTCTATGCCAAAATCTCTGACATAACAACAGAGAAACTGCAAATTAAGCTCATCCACAGTGAATCTGAATGGTTTTTATACTAAAGTGATGGAACTGTGTTGAGCCTCTGTAATTCAAGAATATGCATGCTACAAGTGCCACCATGAACTTAACAATGGAAGACAAGATAGCATCACATGGTTACCCTTCTTGAAAAAAGAGATTTTAGTTTATACTGTAGGTGAAGTGAAACATGACACTGACCTCTTGCTCCAAACTGCGTGACAGTTTTTTGTCAATGCCTGCCACCTTGCCTGACAAATCAAAAAGTCTCTTCAAATCATCATCATGATGCAACGGCCAAAGAGAAATTTCTCTGGAAATAGCCTAACAAACCTTTACTTAACTCCAATACTGTAACAGACAAAGGAAACTCACAAAGAGATAAAACTGATAAGCTCTACACAGAAGTGATGGGTTCTAAAACAGCAAAAAGCATTACCTAGCAGTGCATATGCTAGAACAGGACATAAGCAAAACTGTTAAAGGAGTTCCAGAGAATGACCTCTTCACATGGGTTTTCAGTTACCTTGCAGTATCTACAGTCAAACTAGCTAAAGAATATCTACTGCAGACTCCACAGTGATCAAATTTAATTCCAACTGTTAGATTGTCCTGGGAGCTTCTTATTTGCTCTCGGGTTTTTCCTTCCCATCAACATGCATTAAGAATGCATTGTAACTTGTGGGTGATTCTGAAACATGATTTCATGCAAGCAGCATTATGACCTCCCTAGACAATGGTGAGAACAAGTCCATGCAAGGTGGATGGGGAGAAAGAGAAAATAGGCATTATTGAAAAGAAAAGCTTACAAGAGTATGCCTCCAGGACTCCTTGTACTAGACAGCCACCAATATTGACACTTGCAAGAAATGCATTCATTCTGCAAATTTGCTTGACGATAAAACATGTGTCAGCAATTAGGATTCTCGTGTTCTAAAGCCCAAAAGCGTTTGAAAGTCGTTGAAAAGCGCTAATAGGGAAGAAGAGCAAGGTCAAAATTACTATGAAGAAATTGAAGTGGAAATGGCAAGACGTGCATGCAAAAGTCCTAAGACAACACCCTGTTGCAATTCAAGCAAGTGTACGAGTGCCAGAAGATGGCGACCAAGAGAAAATCAGAAACCCTCGGAAGGAAGATGTACGATTGAAGAAAGGAAACTGAAATTCCAAACTCAAGACTCCAAATTAGACACGCGAGGAGGACAAGCCTAAGTCGAAGAAAATAATGGCGTATTCTTGGTCTTGATGAGACAAGAAACAGAGAGCCTAAAGCGCGAGAATCGCTTGGCTGTTACAAGCGCCTCGCGGACTTCAATAGTCTCAAGAAGACTCACACGATTGCGATCTGGTCGTAATAAATTGGCACATACTTTGTGGCAAAGTTGTTCTCGTCCAGGAATAACCTCTAAGCAGCAGCAGAAGAAGAAGAGAGAAATTTACCGAGCGAGGGGGGTGTATTCGAGGAACTTCATGTTGGCTGATGATGATGTTACTGCTCTGCTTCATAAAACAAGCCGGATTCTCCGTCTTGTCGATGATGATGTCACGCAACAAGAAGACTCCTCTTCTTCTTCTGGCGCGAACCACGTCCTTCTTCTTCTCGTTTAAATGTTTTCCGCTTTCGCTTGCGGCTTCACCAGTCTCAAACCCGAACAGTCAAAAAGTCGTTAAGAAGCTCGCCAAATTTCACAAACGAAAAAATCCCCGCCTCTTTGTCACTCACACACGGCCGTTCCAGATTCCAAATTCAACCGCACTCGTAACGACGCTACCTGCCACGGCTAATCAACTCGCCGCAGTAGAAGCGAGTCGAGAGAGAGAGAGAGAGAGAGAGAGAGAAACGAGGAAAAAAGACGCTTAAAGGCAAAAGAAAAGCAACCACAACGACGGTAGGTACGTTTACTTCGAGCTTTCAAGCAACAATAATGCAAAAAAAAGACCTCAAGAAACAAAAGAAGGAATGTTCGTTGTCTGCACGCAAAGGTCGTTGGAATACAAGAGATTTTCACAAGAAAAAACAACGCAAGAAAACAAAGCAACAAACCAGAAACTGATGAGAGGGGAAGCAAAAATGCTCAAAATCTTCGCAAAACTCTGCACAAGAAAACGCAAAACGCGTGCCAAACAAAACAAGACGACATGCGCAACCACGTCCCTTTTCTCCGCAGTCCTTACTTACGTTTTTTTTGGTTGTCTTCCCGTCCTGCCCGACTCGCATGACGATCCCCACGTCTTTTACGTAAGTAGCCGGTAACAAGTCGACGATGGAAAGCGCGTCTCGTCGACGTCAACGACGGACGACGACGACGAGGAGATTAGGGTTCGAGAATTTGGGTGTATTCGCGTTTCTTCGCTTTCTCGCATAGTTCTTGCTTGCCGAAGTTAGTCTGCGAATGGGAGAACAAAACCATTGAGGAAGAAGCTCCTTGAATTTTCATTCTTGTTCTGTGCACAAAAAAATTAAAGGACCTTGATGTGGCGGAGGAGCTGAATTTTTTGCTTCTGTTTTTTGAGGGTTTTGTTTTGTTGTTGCGGAGGAGGAGTAGGGATGGGGATTTGGTGGAATGGATTGTTGTATGGATTGGGAGGTTTGGCTTGCACGGGTGTGGTGTTGTTGCTCGCCTTCCAGGAGAAGCTTGTCTATGTGCCTATTATTCCCGGCATGAGCAAGGGCTATCCTATTACACCTGCTAGACTCAGACTGCGTTACGAGGATGTGTGGCTCGAGTCTTCGGATGGCGTGCGTTTGCATAGCTGGTTCATCAAAGCGTCACCGGATTGCAGAGGCAAGAGCCTTCCTCGTCGCCTTACTACTTCTATACTCTGTTTCTCTTTGTTTGTAGATAGATCCTTTTGAAGCCTCGGGATTTTTTTTGGTTTCTTCTGCACATCGCTAATGTTTGATTTTCCTTTGCCCATAAGCCATAACCATGAGCTCTGGTACTCTCAAAGCCAGGAGCTCTCTCCTTGAGCTGCCACAATGCCCTAATTTCTGTCTGAGATTGTTCTAACATTCCTGTCTGGTAGAGGATATCATACCCCTCGACTCTATTTTTCTTGAAGCTTGAAAGTGGAAACCCTAATCTCAGAAATGCCAGTTGGATGTGTGAACTGAAGCTTGAGAAGGGAAACCATAATCTACGAAATGCCAGTTGGATGTGTGAACGGAAGCTTGCCTTCAGCTTGATAATCATGTTGGACTGAGGGATCTGGAACATAGGGTTGTACTTTGTGTGTGCGCTCTGTGTCTTACATCATTTACACACCATGCCTGGTGTGTGGTGTTGCTGTGTGTGATGTTGCAGGCCCTACGGTTCTATTCTTTCAGGAAAATGCTGGCAGTATCCTTTCCTGAATTTCCATGTTTGCACTACCAATCCATGCTTTGCAGTCCTGTAATAAGTGTAATAGCTTCTCATGCTGCACTGATGCAAAGTCCTCCCTCTGCAAGGATCTATACAAAGCACTGGCTTTTTCTTCTGACGGCAAATCATTAACATGGCCCAGACATTGCATACCGTCTTGAGTTTGTGGAGTTGATGTTGCGCCGCCTCAATTGCAATGTATTCATGCTGTCATATCGTGGGTAAGAAATACTGTTTCTGCTCTCACTACTTTGTAAGCAACTGACAAGCAAGTGACTTGTCTCTGACTTATCTTGGCTTTGTCCACCCCCGCTTGCCAGGAGAATGCTATCAATATGCCAGCTCTCTCTCTTGTTGATTTCCCATAGACAATTGGATTGTATCTGTTGTCTGAATGCTTCTATTTCAGGTATGGAGCTAGTGATGGGTATCCATCTCAACCAGGTCTTACAATGGATGCTGAGGTATGAATACTGCTGGATGCATCCTGTTGAACTCTGACCTGTCTTTTGTGCTATTCTTGAGGGGAGCTGTTTTGACATTTGACTACACAGATATGCCATATTTATGCCTCGCAGCCGTACTCAAAAGTGATCAGTTTTTTTTTCCCATTCAAAACATTGTCTTATTGGGGGAGCACTCTTTGGATTGTTGGGGAGTGCAGGCAGCACTGGAGCACTTACTGCAGAGAACAGACATAGACCCAAAGCGCATTTTTGTGTTTGGAAGGTCACTGGGTGGAGCAGTTGGATCAGCTCTTACAAGACGGAACCCAGGAAAGGTTGAGCTAGATTTCTGTTTCAAACTATATCAAACATATCAAATTGCCATTGTGCACTATGTTTTGGTCAATTGGTGACAACTGAGGCACTTAATTGAAAGCGATAGCTTTCGTCCTTCACCTATCCTGGAGTGCACAAATGTCTATCCCAAATGTCTTTTTAGTATTATTGTGCGGCACTTTAAACTCTCCAAGGTTTCAGTACTTCATCCATGTAACCAGTAATGAGGCTGTGGCTTTTCACTAACATCATGTTTTTCTTCACCCACTGTGTTTGTGATGGGGTAAACGTTTTGAACTTGAGGTGGCTTGAGCTGCAGGTATCGGGATTGATACTTGAGAACACCTTCACATCAGTTCTGGATATGGCAGGTGTGATGCTCCCACCACTGAGGTTTTTCGTTGGTGGGCCTGGTAGTGGCAAGGGCCCCAAGTTACTGAATTGGCTTGTGAAATCTCCATGGCGTACTATTGATCTTGTTACTGATGTATGCACTTTCTTTCCCCTTGTCTTCTCAGACCTGCTTTTTACTGTCTGGATGCTTTTGTCCTGTGAGCACCTTCTGATGAAATTCCTTATATTGTATGCTTGTCACTTAGCTGATAGTACCTCATTGAACATTTAGTTGACAAGAAAAAAGAACAATGCAGAGTCTTCCATTCTTATGTGAGGAACTTGCTCTTCACCCTTAGGCTACTACCTCCTTGCTGAGAAATGGCTTTATTCAGATTGCTGTAACTTTAGTGCTAACCCTGGAACTCTGAATTATGGGGTCACTCCTCTTGGACTTCCCCTGGAGCTGTTGCAATAACAGTCTGTCCATATGTTTTGATGCACAGATTTCAGAGCCAGTTTTGTTTTTGTCGGGCTTGAAGGATGAGATGGTCCCACCATCACACATGCGACGACTCTACATTGCAGCACGGAGAAACTCAGGGTACCGCTCCTTTGTGGAGTTTCCACATGGAATGCACATGGACACATGGATGCGTGGTGGTGAGCACTATTGGAAAAGTATTGAAAGCTTTATGAAGGAGCATACTGCAGGGGAAACCGTACTCCAAAACAGCCCAACAGAAGTTGATGGTGGTCCCCAACTCGTGATGAAAGAAGGGTAGCTGTGGAAGCCTGTTTCTCATGAGAAGGGAATTTCCTCAAATAAGAACCCATCCATTATCTCTGTTTTCTGTCCCAGCATATGAGTGAGTTGTAACCATTCTGAATTGCAAAACAACTGGACCATTAGTGTTGGACATTAGTTTCTGACAACATGTAGAATAGAGAGATTATGTGTACAAGAGTGTTGTTTGCTCAAAAATCTGTGACCTATATATTGTTGAATAAATTCCATATTCACATTCCCAGTGTGCTCTTCATCCTCTTGTTGAAGATGATAGAGAATAATGTGGCAAGAAATGGCAGTGTACATCTCAGTTCCGCATGAATACCACCACGAAAAAATACCATAACTAGACAGAAATCTCAGCTTTAAATTCAAGAAAATTCAATTTACAAGCTGCTGATGTTAAATTATGATACTAAATCATGATCGAAGGAAATTCAGGAACATAATTTAAGCAAATCTGGTTATAAACGAAATATGAAATACAAAAAGTCTTCAATCATCTTTCTATATTTTGGCTACACACTAAAAACCAAATATAATAAAACTGGCGATTTTTACTATTTTTTTGGCCTCACTTCTGGCGATTGAAAACATCCCAAAAACACTTCATTTTCTTTTCTTTTTTTCTCTTTCTGGAGAAATTTCGCACCCCCCACCCCCAAAAAAAAGGCTACTTAAAAACTCTCTGAAAAACCCTCAACCTTTGTCTCAAACGGCTGAGATCTAAGATCTCAGGGAGCCTCGTTGACGGCGGAGATGAAGTGAAAGGAAACCGAGAAGAAACAAGAGCGAGAAGTGACCGGGAATCGACTGGGTAATGCCGGTAAACAGGGGCTTGATAGGTTTCTGTCTTTTGCTTAACTCGGGCTGTCTTTTTGGGTTTTTTTTTTTCAGGTGTCAAATTCTTTCCTGCGATGACTCACGCGTTTTTGGTTTCCGTGGACCTACCTCATTTTTGGGACAAAAATTTTGGGTCACGTTTGGAAAGGGATTTAATTAAACCCAAAAAACCTTAAGTCCCCCCCCCCCCCAC
>Ga0209208_10003227_pt1 | contig 23433 bp, 14 predicted proteins | sample S1TSphfallax_3_FD_187694 | JGI IMG/M metagenome (GOLD analysis project Ga0209208, IMG submission 187694) | Host-associated microbial communities from peat moss isolated from Minnesota, USA - S1T2_Fd - Sphagnum fallax MG (SPAdes) (version 2) | ecosystem: Host-associated > Plants > Peat moss >...
GAACTAGGTAGGTAAATATTTAAATGTTTTTTTAGGTTTATAATTTAGGGTTAAACTCCTTAAAGAGTTGAGTTCCTTTAATTGGTTTGTTTCAATTGACATGTGTTTTTTATGTGAAAGTGTAGGACATTTCCTCTTCACTATATAGTTCTCAAAATGAAAGTGGAAGACAAAACATATTGGATGAAAATTGAAGTTACTATTTAGTTGCAAATTAAATTGTAACTAAAAAACATTATTTCATATCTTTTGTTCTTTTTTTTAATTTTGTAAATTATATAACTAAGTAGATAAGTAATTAACTAACTATTTAATAAACTAAATAATTGTTAATTGTTAATTATATAATAATCAATCAATTCATTCATTTAGTTATAAATTATTAATTCATAATTTTTATATAGAAAAATAAATGACTGAAATAATAATTAATTCAACAAATTATTAATTATAATTTTTTTTGTCAATAGTTTTAAATTAAAAAAAACTAATTAGAATATCAACCAATTAATAATTGGTATCTAAATAATAAGTAAATAACTAACTTATTAGTTATAAGTTATTAAATAATATTTCATAATCTAGTTATAAAATTTAATTAGATAATTTTTAAAAACTAAAATATTAGATAAACAATAATTAACATCTAATTAATAAATAATTAAATAATAACCAACTAACATAATAATTATACATTATTAAGTAAGAATAAAAAAATAAAAAAATAAAAATGAAAGATTAAAATATTAAATAAATACTGATTAATTAACCAATTGATAAGCTATCAGTTTTAAATAATAAATTCATAGATAGTAAAAATATCAATGAATTAATTATTATTATATAAATATGAATTAATTAACTAGTTTATTAGTTATAAGATTTCATTAATGGGTGAAATCACAGTTAAAAAAACTAATGGTGCCAAGGATTGAACACGACACATGTAATCTTTACATGGGTTTATAATTTATAATTTAGTATTTCAAATACTCGGTTTAACACTGCATTTTAGATATAAATAAATTTGGGTAAAATTGTAGTAAAAGGAGCCACCCAAGTGAGTGGACATTCCTTAAAATTGCATTTTTATATGTTTAAAAGATCACAAGGGAAACATAATAGTTTGGATTGTCATAAATGTTTTTGAAATATTTTCCATTAATTGCAAAGTTTACATGCTCAAAGCTTGACACAAATCAAAAATGTTTTTGCATGTTCAAAGCACTCAAATCTCAAAGAGTGGATGGTTCTTGTTTATCCTAATGGTTCTTACATAATCAAATAAATAACCAAAATAAAAAGTAATCAGTAAATAATAATAAAATAATTTATTGATTAAATTTTTTACATAATAATAATTAGATTATTAACAAACTAAAAATTATTAATGAGTTAGTTATAAATTATTGATGAAAAATTCATAAAAAGAAACAAATAACTACAATACTATTACATTAATCATTATGAATTAAATAATAATTAGCAAGCTATTTAGTTATATAATTGATTTATGGTTCATATATAAATAAATAAATAAATAATATATTGAATAATATCAAAATATTAATCATAAATACTAAATATGAACTATTAATTATCAATTAATATAAAAAATTGTAACTAATTAATAAGTAGTTAGCTTATGTTAGGTAAGTAGGTAACCTAGGATCAATAAGTAGGTAAACATATAAGTGGATAGGTTGATAGGCTAAGTTAAGTAGGTTAAAAAAATCTATAAGTAGGTAGGTAGTTAATTTGCTTAAATAAAAAATAAATACAACTTTATAAATACACCAATGGACACATACCCCCATTATACCTCTAATAGAACTTTTAGAAGGCTAACTTTTAAATTTTCTCCTAATTATATTGAATTAGAAATATTCTAGTAGACTAATACTTAAAAATTTCCTATAACCACATTAGTTGCAAAAAGAAGAAAATGGTGTTGGTTTTTTGGTTGGGAACTTCTTCTTTTTTGTGTTGTTTGGCAATCAAAATAATGCATTTGCCATCGACTAAATTCTTCCTAGTTTGTATATTATGAAAAAATCATACTCCAAGAAAAAAAGTAACCATCTAATTATGTGACTCGAAACTTGTGCTTTTCAAACTAAGTATAACACTACCATGTGGTCCACATAAAAAATGAATTTGTTACCAAGTAAATAATGAGGGAATTTATGCAAGGCATAAACCATGGTAGTGCTTTTATTTTGGTTGTATAATTTCATTCAACATGGTCAAGTAATCGAAATGCATAAGCAATTGGTTTGTTACATTTTTCGATAGAACTTTATGCCAATATATACCCTACTACCAAATTAAAAGCGTCTATGTAAACATGGAACTCAAGGTCCAAGTGGGGCAAAATCAAGGTCAGTGCATCCATATAATGTTGTTTGATTACCTCCCAAACATATTGACATTCTTCTATTCACTCAAAACCTTTGTTTTTTATAACAACTTTGCAATGGGAGCCATGATGAAATCAAAATCCTTAATGAAACATCTATAATATTGTGCCATGCCATTGAAAACCTAAATGTCCTTAGGTGTTTTCTAGGTAAACATATGGACAATGGCTAAATGTTTTTTGGATTCAATAGCTTGCCTTCTTTGGATACAGTGTAACCCAAAATAATGTTTGAGTGAATGAGAAACATGCATTTATTAGGATTCAAGCTGATACCAAATTCTTTGCACTTATCAAAGTATAATTGTAGTTTTGTTCAATGAATGTCTAGATTACTAAACACACTACAATCATCTAGGAATAATTTCAAGAAGACTTCAAGATAGTCCTTACAGGTCGTATTCACTACTCGTTGACAGGTTGGTGGAGCATTATTAAATCTATATGGCAAATGTTCCCCAATTTATGATGAATGCAATCTTGTACCTATCTTTGAGGGCAACCATGATCTGGTGGTAATCGAAAAATCCATCAAAAATTGAATAGACTTCATGACCTATTACTTCATCTAAAACCTCTTTGGCAAAAGGATAAGGATATGGATGTTTCTTGGTTGTAGCATTGAGTCATTAGAAATCCACACAAATTCGAAGCTTGCCATTCTTTTTTGGTACCACAGTGATGGGTGATAACCAATTAGCTTTTTCCATCGGAGTGTTGAAACCTACATTTGAAAGTTTGTCCCAATCTTGCTTGAAAACTATAACATAATTTGGGTTCATTTTATACCTTGCTTGATGGCAAGGGGAATGGTTGTGTTAAGTTCAATGCGATGTTGAATAATATGGGGTGAAATTCCTTTGAAATTGATATGGTTCCATGCAGAAATGTCTTTATACTTCTGGAGCAATGCTTCCGTGTTTGTAGCAACTGATTCATCCAATGTTGCATTTAGTTCCACCATTTAAAGGTTATTGATAGTTCCCGAATTGAAGAATCTTACTTGGATATCCTTTGGTAATTTCCAACATGCAATATCCAATTCTAGGACTATGATGCACGTTGGAGTGTTATCAACCCAAATTTCTCTATCAAAATGTGGGAAATTGATTGATACGATTTTTGCACCAAAAATTACAACATTGAGAATTTTTGGTTCTGGTAAGGTGATGGTTCCAATCATAAACACATTCGGTTTTGTTGTAAGTTGTCTTTCTTCTTCTTCATTTGTAATGCCCTTCATTACATTACTAGAAATTTTGGGTTTTGCAATTGTCATTTGTAACTAAAATTCAGTTGCATGTGACACATGCAACTGCAAATTTGTGTAGTTGCATAAGACAAGTTGCACATGACATTCAGTTGCATGCGACATTACGTATGCAACATGTATATATGGTGTTAATATACATGCTCATCCACACATATTAATCCAAATGTAATTGCACCTTATGTGCAACATTCCTTGTAACTACAATGCAACTAATAAAATATGACACATATTTAAAAATTGGACAATTAGCTTGTTGACACGTGTCACTAATTAAATATTTTTGTGTTTTCAAAATAAAAAATTCATTGGGTTAATTTCAATCATTAAAATTTATACCATTAAAATGATGACACGTGGCACACCATGGAACGTTGATTGACCAATTGACACGTGTCCATTTTAAAACACCAATTATATGGTGACATGTGGAAATTAAGGCCCTCCTATTTTAAAATATTAATTAATAAAATCTAAATTGTCCAATTTATGATTAATAAAATGTTGACACGTGTTGCCTAGGTAGGTAGGTTATTATTAAACCCTACTAGGTAAATAGGTTTACTTAGGTATGTAAGTAGGTTGAACATAACTAGATTTAAGCTATATAAATAAGATTAGAATAATCCGATTTTATTTTAAAAATTAACCATTTCATAAGGGTCGGGATTTTTAAATTCACTCATCCCCAATGGCATTTGATGTTTTGTTATTATAAAATTATTGTTCCTACTTATATATTAAGCCAAATAGAATTGGAAGCCAAAGGATATGGGATAAAAAATTCCATTGCAAACCTTATGAACCAACCTAGTTGCACATCAAATGCAACTAATGTATTAGAGTATAGTAGCTAGGGGAGGGTTCCATTGATTTTGGTGTCCAAACCAAACTTGAAGCCCTCCTTTTGGCGCATTTAACACAATAAGAATCGTTGAAAATGGATTAGAAATGAGAAAGTTGTGGTCCCCCAAAGTAAAGGGGGTTAGAAATTCAAAAAAGACCATTGAACACTACAAAGGCCGATTCTTAAACACCCAAAAAGTTCCTTTTATGTTGGTTTTTTTGCTATTAAAGTACCAATATGATTTGTAGAACTTCAGTTGGCGCTCCTATAACACTTTAAATTGTTTGAAATGAATAAGAAATAAGAAAGTTATGAGGTTTGAAAATAGGAGGGTTCCAAAGAAAAGAAAAAAAACACGTTTTGTAACTTGGAAAAAAACTTATTTTTCATGTTTTTCTTCTTGTTTTTTCATTACTCCTTGACTTTTGCACTTCAAAGACGATTGTAGGATATTTTTAATAATTATAATTACTTAATGAAAATATGATTTTAACATTATTATCTAGCTTAAACTAGTAATTAGCTTAAGATGTTTATGTACTTGCAGGTTAATTCGTGTAGCCTATTTACATTAATATTTTAACATAAATAATAAAATTAAAAAACTTGTGATATATATTTAAACCATGGTTTAATTTAATTTAATTTAACATAATTTAGTTCAGCCATAATTAGTTTAGCCTAACTTAATTTAACCATTGTTAGTTTTAGCTTAATTTAATTTAGCCATAAATATTTTAACCTAACTTAATTTAGCCATATTTATTTCATGTTAATTTAATTTAGCTTAATTTAGTTTAGCCATAATAAATATATTTTAGTTTTGTGGCCATAAATAATTTAGCCAAATTTAATTTAGCCATAAATAATATAGTTTAATTTATTTTAGCCATAAATAATTTAACCTAACTTAATTTAACCATAATTCTTTTGGCCTAACTAAATTTAGCCATATTTAATTTACCATAATTTAATTTAACCATAATTAGTTTGGCCTAATTAATTGAACCATGGTTAGTTTTAGCATAATTTAATTTAGCCATAAATATTTTAGCCTAATTTAATTTAGCCATGGTTAGTTTAACTTTTTTTAATAATTTAACCTAGGTTAGTTTAGCTACGATTATTTTAAACTAGGTTAGTTTAAGTTAACCTAAGTTAGCATGGGATTAACCTTAGTACTAAAGGCACATAATATTATTATACATAGCCTATGTAAATATATTAAGTATAATAATTTAAGTATGTATACGTTTAAACCATTATTTTTATGACATGTGTCCATGTTGTACACATTTAGTTGCACATTAGCTGCACACATAACCGTATGGCTGAAAAATTATACAATACCAAATTTATAGTTGCAAATGACAACCAGTTGCATGCCAGTTGCATAGTGATTGGTTGTAAAAGATATAATTTCTAGTAGTGTTAAATCATAACAAAACAAAACTTCGAGATATTTGGTGTTGTTATCCCAATGTTTGGTTACTTCGATCATTCGTATTATTCCATTACCTTCAATGGTGATTAAGTTGTTTCCCCAAACATGAGTAACACATGCATTACACAACCAAGGTTAGTTTAACAACATGGAATAAGTGGAATCCAAAACATTGTTCTTGAATATTGTAAATGTCATGATGTATAAAATCTTATGTATTTGGATTTTGAAATCTTTAATGAGTTCGACTGATTTTATGGTGGTTTGATTCACCATTTGTATTATGTATGGTGTTGGTTTAGGATTGGGCAACTTTAATCATTCCCAAAATTCTTCTATCATGATGTTGACTCCAGATCTTCCATCCAGTAGGATGTTCTCAATGATGATTTTGAAAACCTAGACGTGTATCACAACCATGTGAAGATCAATTGCCATTGAAATAATAATCAGATTTGGTCCTATTACAATGATACTTTTATTCTCTGGAAGAAGTTTGGCAACAACATATTATTTTAAATTAGGAATGATTTTGAAAAGGTGACCCAATGTGAGGGTATGTTTATATTCCAACAGTTGTTGGCCTATTTTTCCAAAATCAAAAAAGTTTTGGTAATTCTTATTTTTGGCACTCTTGATTAAGGCTTTTGGAATTGGACTTAAAATTCCTGGTGAGGTTGGTTTTGGTAGGAGTTTGAATCTAGTTCCATGCAATTCTATCAAAGATTTTTTTTGTTGCAAGTTTTTAATAGCTGCTTCAAACAAATGTTGAAGCTTTTCCTCCTCCTTTTAAATTGCTAAGTTTTTATTCTTATGAAGTTCTTTCTCCTAGACTACCACATTTTCCATAACTGATTACATGTAGTAATTGCCATGACCATGTTGACAATGATATCTTCCTTTTTAATTTTGATCATTGTTAATTTTTACTTGAACATTTCTTGAATCGCATCTTTAAGGGATAGTCATAGATTTTATGTTTAATGAAATTATAAATGAAGCACCAGTGAATGATGGAACCAAATTTATTTGCTTCTCCCCAATTGCCCTCGTTACAAGATTTATTTCTAGTACTTCCATTAGACTGTGCCAAAACTCCATTCAGTACTACCTTTTTTTGTCTTTAAGTTTGTTGTTTGGGTTGTCGAGATTCTAATGATCACACTTTTAAAAATGTCTTGGCTTATTGCACTAGACACAAATCATATCTATTTGTCTTCCTTTGACAACTTTTTCCGTCTTGGTTGGTGGTTCCAAAATTTTTAATGTTCATTTGCATCGCCCATATTTTTTTCAAAAGTGACTCTCACTTCCTTGTGTTTGAACAAGGTGTCCTTCATTTTTTTCGTCGTTATTTGAAAATACAATTGTAGTCCTTTTCAAAAGAAAATGGTTAATAAATTGTCCTTTGTTTAATGCTAAAGGTAATTTGCCAATTTTAATATACATTCATAATATACTTCCACCTTCTCATCTCCACCTTGTTTTATCATTTGTAATGCCATGAACACTTGCTCATCCATTTGTATTTTTTGGTAATGCTTGCAAAATGTAGTTTGTAGCTCTTCAAACTTACAAATTGGATGTGCTCACATAAAATTTTCTCCCCACTTGGATATGGCATCGTGAAAGGTAAAATAAAATAGATTGATAATATCTACATTAATCTTCTCCCCATTAGTGTGAATGGCCTTGTGGAACATTTATACATGGGCATTGGGGTTTGTCCCTACGGTGTAAATGGGACAAGGTAAAGATTCCTTACTAGGAGGAGGATTTGGTGTTAGAGGAAGTTGGATAGGATACTAGGGAGGGTACCAAGGATTCCATGTAGGCCTACCCATGGTCATGCTAGTCCTACAATGTGTATTCTTGGATTCTTATATTTTAGAGGCCCACTACCACCACCTTTTAGAGGATCATTACCACTAACATTAAAAGGTCCACCACCACCACCACTTGTAGATACATTAGTTCCACTTGTAGGAAGCCCATCATTATCTCCAATCAAGGATGGTTTGCCTTTCTTTTTATTGTATGGTTTTCTAGTAGGAAGCATATGTGGCATCTTAGGGTTGTGCTAATAAATATCATCATCATTCAAAGCCTTTCCATTATTTATTACAACCTTAGCTTGTGTAATCCTGAAAATTGGCTTTGGTGTTGTGGTAATGTTAACGAAAGGGCTAAACATTAGAAGCCACATTGTAGGAACACTCCCCATGCCACTGTAACCATAACCAAAATATGGTTTATATGGTCCAACATGAGGAAACATTGAATTTGGAAAACCTATTGGATTTTGCTCAATGACATTTCCAGTAATGAGGACAGAAACATGTGGAATAAATGATTTTTTATGAGGTGATTTTAGTGGTGCAGAAGGACAAACCAATTATTGAACATTCAAAATTAAACTTTGACCAAGTATTGATATGAGATAAGGTATATTGTTTGTGTATAGGGGCAATTTTCTGACTTGACCCAAACCTTGACTAAAAGTGCAGGTTAAAAACGAATGAGGAGAAACATGAATATGAAAAACAAGGGTTATTGGAATTTTGTGTTGGAATTCTTCTTCATTTGGAATATTCATCCTTGAAGATTATGCACAATGTACATTGTTGGAAAACTCTATCCCCTGAAGTTCGCATTGTTCATCAATTCATTTTTGGAGGCAATCAATTTCACACAATTTTTGGCATGTGGACTTGCCACAACGGTCTCATGGTATTAAAAAGCTTGATTTTCAGTAGGGTCCCAAATCAGTTTTTATGAAGTTTCTAGTTTAATTTTGATGTGTTGTAATTTCGGTGGATGGTTTTCGCTAGGTCTTCCAACTTCTAGTTCAATATTTTTGATAACGTTTTGCAATTCGTTCTACTACCAACTATGAAAAGTCATAAGCTCTTCCATGTCAATATTTGGCTACTCAAGTCGCTCCAAGCTACCTATGTAGCTTATTTCAGCACTTTCTTGCAAAACTTTCTCCAAATTTTTTTCATGCTTTTTGTCAACAATATTGGCATACTATAAACAACTGGAATTTTTTGGTAAACTATTGGTTATTTTGGTTTATCTAATTTTGTTGTCAAAAAAATTAATAGATTTGCAATATTTTGGCAGAATCAAATAGCCTCAACCAATATTTGTTTGAAAAGGAATGACAATGAACCATAAATTTTGATTCAATATCTGCAATATGGTCATTAAATATTAAAGCCACCCATTGAACTACCAAGTTTTGAAAATAATAAAATGGGGAGTAGAAGATAGAATTTTCTTTTTGTCCTTTTATAAGCAAAAAGATGAAATATTTTTTTGTCAAAACTAGTAGGACAGATTCATAAACCTTTTACAAAAACAAATTTGAAGCAAATACAAATATAAAGGCCTTGCTCGCAAGAAAGTACTTATAGCATATGAAGGGAAAAACAACTTTAAAAATTGTACGTGCAAAAGTATGACAAAAAGTTATTTACTCCAAAACACCTATTGTATAGTCTTCAAAGGTGCAAAATTTTAAATACCTTCAACAAAACTACTCTAAAAGGTGGAACAGACAATAAGCATGATCCCAAAAATTTTGGTTCTAAAATTAATCATTTGAATTTGGTAAGTAAATTCGGTCAAATATGAAATTCGATAAGAGGTAATATGCTTATGTAATACAAATCCAGCATCATGTTTCCATAAGGAAAAAATCAGTAATTAATTTTTGGTAAAGAAAATCCGGTAACATGTTTTTAGTAAATTTCTACCTTCAACAGTTTGCACAAGAGTTTTTCACTCAAGAAATCTTCCCTTATCAAGATACCATTATGCATTGGAAAGATGAAAAGGTGCGGGTTGGTTCTACCGCTTAAGAGCTCATGTTCATTCAACTGTTGTGTCCTCAATCTTGTTAATTCTGTTTCCACAACGAGGACAAGCATGTGCACAGGAAAAATGGTGATTATTTCATCATGAACTTTAGTAGCGCATGGTTGCATGCATCAATGCTACTTTCTCTGTTTTTTGTCACCCAAATGACTCTTTCCTTTTTAGTAATGGAGCCAAATCCTGCACTTTTTTTTTTGGATGCCACTTTTGCTTACTTAAAAACTTTGTGGGGGCCAGTTAGAAATTACCTTTAAAAGAAAAGTGAATATGGGCCTATTTTCAAATATACATGTTTGCCAAAAGTTGAATCAACAAATGACTAAGAGCATCTCCACCGGTGGTGAGTATGTGACTCCTAACAATAAAATTTATTGGGAAAAAGCCGGTTTAGCTCAGGAAATTGGTTTTTCTGCACCAAATTAGTGCCACTGGCCATGGCTGGTAAATGGCGCAATGTAGTTGTGCACCTCCAAAAAAGAGTGTAATGAATTGGACCTGACTGCTCAATATTTTTGATTGGTCGATCATAATGATTGGTCCAGGTGGTTTGATATTAATAGTTCCCACGAAATGCAGTTCTAGTTACAATTTTATTGGTAGGGTTGCCAAAAAAAAAGCTAAACTTAGACATTTAATTTTATTATCCAAAGTGACATACTGAGCACCTGTGGAGATGCTCTAAGAAGCCACTTAGGCATATAGGACGGTAATCCTCTTGCCACTCGCACACAATATAAAATCCAGGAAAAATAAAACCCCTGGCTCTCACTCAGATGCACACATTTTCACACAAGGACACCATGCCCCTGGTACTAATGTAGACACATGGTAGGCACTAGGCACCTGCCATCAAAACCTGGGGCTCATATCATTTTATGCTGGGGCTTTTAGATAGCCTATGGTCCTGGGACCTGGACTGATCTCATGCTGTACCCTACCCTGCCTCAAGGACTATTTCAACACAATGTGCCAAGTAAGACAGATATGTGCTTTACATTTTAAAGGTTCGCAACTAAATATCAATTCTTTTATCATTAAGTAATCCCCAAGGCTGGCCTGCTGCAAAGTAATGCTAGAACCCCTCATGAAAATACGTTGTATAGTGGGGCAGAAATTTGAACACGGTAATACTGAGAGGTAGTTTTAGATAGCCTATGGACCTGGACTGATCTCATGCTACACCCTACCTCAAGGGCGGCTTCAACACATGTGCCAATTAAGTTAGACATGCGCTCTACATTATAACGGTTTGGCGTCCCTAAATATCAATTAGTTTATCATTCACTAGTGGTGGGGAGCTAGCTTGGCCATTCTATGGAGAGGAGCTGGAGTGGGAGAAGGGAACTTGACTTCTACGCAAGGATCTGGTGTGGGGAGAAATATTTAAAGGACGTACCGTAGCAGCAGTAGTAAAGGAGGCACTAGTTAGATGCAGATTGTGAAGTAGTTTTGGCATGATTCAACAAATGTTTAGGGAAAGTCCTATTTGAGGTGACCCGTGACAATGTAGTGACGTGAGCAGGATCCTTCCCTAGGCTGATGTAAAGACAAGAGAGCGGGGGGCCGACATCCTTGTGTGGCCAAGGGAACTAGGGTAGCTAACTGATCCTACTATTGCACTATTAAGAACACATTTTAAAGCATTCTCAATATTCAAAACTAGTTCTTGCTGAAATTTGGTACACAAGACCTCTCCCATGTTGGCCACCAAACCCAATTTTCAAAATGTGCAAATATGATATGGATGTGGAAATCTGTGAACAATTAATAGAATTTGATTTCACCATTTTTTCATTTAACCCATGATTGCACAATTCAATGCACTCCTGATTATGGCACTTCATCACGGACAACAAGACCCAACCATTGCACACTTTATACTCAAGGTTTCAAGATTACTAGTTCATGTGCACAGAACCCACAAGCTCTTGTGCAAGGATAGGAAACACCAATGTGTAACATTAGGGTTGTTCCGTGTAAAGATAGGGATCAACACTGTGTGGCAATAGGGAATTGGTGTATGATAATAGGAGAATTGCATTGATACATCCCTATATCCTAGTTTTCCCTCACCCAAACAAATTGAAAAATTGAAAATTTTGGGTTCTCTCACATGGAAACTAAATTCACCAATAAAAAAACTGTGAGTGGTATGGGTTTCTATTTCATGCAGGTCCATTTCGCCTTAGTAAGTTCATCAATTAACAAAGGAAATAGTGAAAGCATTCCGCACTTGGTAAAGACTAGTTATATAGTGACCCAATTATTAATTTCTTGGCTGGATATTGTACAAGTTAGGCACTTTCACTTGGAATTGTTCCAAAAATAAAGCGTTTTCTTCTTACCAAAACGAGATCATTAGACACCTGCCAAAATTTATGGCCAGAGCTGCCCTTGAGGTAGGGTATCTCATTCATTTATAAATGGGATTCTAAGTGGTGAATTGTGGCCATTGCCTGCTGGCACAAAGGGTGCATGTCGAGGACCCATCTACATTGGTAACTGGTTTTGGTATTCTGTTCAGTCTTTTTTTTTCCTATTTTGTTAAGTAGCAATAGTGGCAACCCTCCTGAGACAGATTTCGACTTCATTGGCGACAGTTTTGTATAGAGGTATGCCCTGAGTCAGTCATGAGTGGAGGCCCTTCCTCTAAATAAAGAAACTGGTACATCTTTTCATTTTCACACTCATTTCATGGCAAAGCCTGCAGTACATGAGAAGGAGTACATTACACTCTGGTGAAATGCCCTGTCACTGTTAAGGGGATGCAATATTCACGCCTGGTGCTTTAGAAGTGTAGGTTAAAGCCCTAGGATGGGGGCATTCTCAAAATAAGGGTCCTAGCACAAGGTGATAGCCAGGTCCAGCCCTGCATTACATCCCCCACCTGTGGACTTAATCGTAAAACATGAGGCAAAATTTATCATGAACCAAACCTTAGTAGATCACAACGTGGAGGAGTGGGAGGGATATTATTCCTACTCCTCAATCAAGGGAGGGAAATTATGCCTACTTACATGTCTAAGTAGGCAAAATTTCCCTCCCATTTTCTAGGAGGCTTCACACGTACAGGGCAATTAAAAGTGTAGCCAGTACATACGCCTGTCCTGACACGCTCCCCCAAAGGCATTTAAATGGGTCAAATTTGGTGACGTGTTTTTTCACAAAAAGGTAATTCAAAATTTTGAGTCATTATCCCCCATTTGGGGATTTTTCGCCCAAAAAAGAAAAGACGTCTTATTTGGGGGATCTTTCTGGCTTTTTCCGTAGATTGGATGGGCAGTCATTAGCGGGTTCCACTTTTTGTACTGTCAGTTCCAACTGCAATATAAATGAACGGCTCCTGTGATGAGAGTTAACCGCGACCAACGGAGGTTACCCAAACTGGTAGAACTGGTAATACCCATTCCCACTTGAGCTGGTCTTAACACAGGCCGTCCCTTAGAGCATCTCCACCCCACAGTGACAAAGTACTCCTTTATTTTAGAATAGAGTACCGCTTAATGATCACTGTACACGCCCACAAAAGTCATAAAAGTCCCTTTAAACACTTAAAGACCATTTATGTCTTCACATCTTGACAAGTAAGAGCTACGTCCAAACCCATAATAGAAAAAAGCTTTTAAAGCGGTAAAAATGACCACTGCAAAAAGGAAAGGACCATCGGTACCGAAGAGCAGCAGGATTTGCGGTATATTGCTGCAAGATTTAATGAAAAGGGGTGTTTGCTCTTCGTACGCAAAGAAAATTTCAAATTTAATCTTTGTATTTCAAATCGCCTCCACTGGCAGAAATTTCCTGTTTTCGATTTCAGTGATCTTACAAAAGTGTAAGGTAAAATTTTTGGGAAAAAGTACCTTACACTTTTGCAAAGAAACCATGTCACAAGGCCAGTAAGCTGCTGAAATCCTTGAAAGGTCTAAAGATAAGACCTTTACCCTATACCTAATAATCAAACATACGACAAAAACCAACAATTTGGGGCTTCTTGAGTTATAAAGAATATGTAACCACAAAATAAAAGAAAAAATGTAACATATCCTTGGGTCCATCACCTACACTTGTAAAAAGCCCAAAATCTATTTAAATTGCTTCTAAATGGGGGTTTATGAGTCCAAGTCTAACATTTCTTGGGTTTAATGTGGCCATTAAGAGACCTCACTCAAGAATGCGAGGTGTTTTTAATTTAGGAGAAAACTACTAGAAATCTGGCGAAAACTCCTGTCTGACTGGAGGCAAACTGGCACTCTAATCTTCATGCAACAGCAGTGTGTGGCGAATTGGAGATAAAATCTCCTGTTATGGTGGTTGCTACTCCCCAGTGGAGGGCGCAATCTGGCACCGGTTCGCCAGACAAAAAGGCTGGATGGTACTATGACTTGGGCTTCATACTGCATGACATAAATACTCGAAATGAAAGTGCAAACCAGTCTGCTCATCGCCAAAAGAGATTGGACGGCATCCGAGACTATCCACGACATTCGTGATGGCGGTACCACTGCATTGGACTCCCATGATCAGCAACGATGCACACATTAATGGGCTAGCTGTTTGCATGCGTCGCAGGAACCTGCTCCAAACTTTGGAGTTGCGCAACTCCTCATATCGCGCTTCTCAATTGAAAGCGTTTAGCAGATTTAACGGCAAGAGAGCAGCTCCCAGTTCAAGTGCAAGTTCTTCTGTGATTTCGGCAACAAGTAACATTCCTGCTCACTGCTTGCAGGTACAGTAATCAATTCCTTTGATCGTGAGAGTCGAGACCATGTGACCATCCCGACGTACAGATCTAGGCAAACACAAGATTTTATGTAAGACTACATCATTGCAACAAATATTCTTTTGTTGTTATATGACTTTTATTATAAATTCTTCATACCGCAACATAAAGAAGACAACATTAGTATTCACCAAGTGCTCATATGCTAACAACGTCTTCCCTTGATTACTCCCTTGCTTCCCAACCCTTTCCTTTGCAGTCCTTAGCCGAGTGATCAAGTGGTACTGTTTCATGATAGGGTTGCCATCGAGCAATATTAACATTTTCAAACTCATTTGAACTTGGTTGATCAGTTCATTGCACATCACTAACCCAAGTTTCAAAACTTTTTTTTTGGGTCATGTAGACAATCCATGATACTCATATGGTTGACAACATCTCTAACAGGTAATATGGTTATTTCAATTCCTGAATTCTGCCTTGCTATAGGTTATAATCTAATGAAAATTGTATCAAAATTGTTTTGCACTCATAGATTTTGAACATGCTAAGTGATGATCTTTCAATATCGACATCCTTGGCCTAGAAATAATCACCAGTCTATTCAATTTTTTGATCTTGCAGTAGATTGGGGATTGGACACACACAAACAGATCACAATATGAAGGAGGTGCAACAACAACAAGCTGCTTTGGACTTTGTTGTTCCTGATTTCACTCCCCTTGTTCCTTATAGGATGAATCCAGGTTTAGAAGAAGCCAACAAAAAAGCCCTTAAATGGGCGGTCCATAATTTTGAAACTTTCATGAGTCCTGAAAATTTTCAAAATTTATTCTGTCGAGTAAACCCTCACTACCTAGCTGGAGCAGTCTATCCAGATGCCCCAATTTCTCGTCTTGACTTTGCAATAGAATTTCTGGCATGGCTTTACGTTTTGGATGATCAAAATCTTTTAAGTCAGAAATGTTCCTTGGAAGAGTTGGTTCAAACACAATTGGACATCCAAGTTGTGATAATGGCAGCCTATCCACAAGAAAAAAGTCTACAAGATAATTTGGTAAAATGTGTCAGTAATGAGCTTGGGCATTTTGAATTCACCAAGGATTTCATCGAGAAAATAGTTACACAAGCTACTACAGAACATCCGCTTGGATCAGGTATGTGGGCCCTTGCTACTTATAAATCATATAATACATTTGCAAACTCAACAAAAATAGAAATTTCATTTTTTTAGGCAGCTTTGAAGGTGAACACATGCAAGAGTTTCTTTGGAAAACATGTGGGCAAGTGGGGGCATTATAAAAACATATTGGGAGTATTAATAATTAAGTATATGTTAAGAAAAAAGGAAAGAAAAACTGAATAGCTAGATATCAATAAGGATTATCTCAAATAATCAATGCAGACAAAGTATGTGATCATTAAAACAAAGTATGGATTTCTTAATGGTCTGAATGCGAAGGTGTGTTGAAATTGTTAGCAGAATATGATGAGCACATATCTCCAATTGCCTCAGCATTTCAAAACTTGTGGATAAGAGCAATTTCACTAATGCCAAAAGAATGGAGTCTTCGGTTTGGAAAAATAATGCAACAAAGTGTGTTTGCCAATTTTTTGGAATCACATAATCTACACCATGACACTTGTCCTTCAGTTTCTACTTACATCCTAGAAAGGAGGAAAAGTGGATTGGCTCTCCCAGCTCTTGTATGTATTATGTACCCAAGATTCTTGAACATTTTTGTGAATTTGTAATTATGATTGATTAAAAGACCTTGCATTGAACAAAGTTTGAATAGTATATGGTGTACATGATCAATGCCTAGAGTTTGTCAAATCATTGAGTTGGTTCAAAAAGTCTAGTTGATGTCTTTGGTAAAAGAACATTTATAACAGAAACAAAAGACAAAACAATTCAATTGAAATAAGCTTTTGAGGTAGAGTCAAATGTCGAACACTTCCAACGAATCATGATCAAAAGTTTTAATTTCATTTGGAATTGATAATTTGTTAGATTTTAATGGCAGGTTCTTCAAGAGCTTCTCCAAGATGTATTTCTCCCAGATTCGATATATCATAGCCTACCCATGCAACGTCTCCTTGATGCTACAGTGGATGTACTTTGTTGGAACAATGATATTTGGTCATTTCCAAAGGTGATAATTTTGCTCACCAATCTATTCAATGTAATTAACATCCTTGCTCTTAATAAGAGTCATAGATAGAAAATTGTTGCCCAAAATGGTTCAATTTGAATATTTCCCTTAATTACTATTGTTATAATAAGATCATGTTAGTACCAATATATGGCCTAAGGTATATAAAGAACTTAAGGACCATATTATAACTTGTTTAATTAGGATTGAAATTAATTTTTAAAAAATAATTCCATAAGTAACAAGCAGTTCATGGCCATGTGGCAAGTTTATTGTACATATACATTTGAAATAGGAAAACGTTTTTTAAAAAATGAACTTATAGTTCACAATAACACTTGGTGAACATTCCTCAAATTGCAAGGGAACATATGAAATCTACATTGTTTTGTAATATATATTTTACAGTAGAGCTAATAAAATCATGAGTTCCAAATGTAGTCCAAGTTCTTAGACATCTTTAATTTCTTAACATTTTATTACTAATTAATGTGGAGAACAATTGAATTCACACAGGAATTGGTAGCTGGAGAAATGGCGAATTTGGTGTTCTTGATTAGCAAAGAAGAAGGGTGTTCCTACAACAAGGCTGCAAAGATTGTGACTGAAATGATGGTGGATAAGTGCAAAGAAATGCAACTTGCGGCTATAGAACTAAAGGAATATTGCAAAATTCATGAATTAACAACTACGCAAAAAACTGCAATTGAGCATTACATTTCAGGTTGCAACCATTGGGTCAGCGGATCACATATGTTTCATTCCCAAAGTTCTCGATTCCAAGTGGTGCGTGCATAGATGATGGATGATTCTATCTACATAAATACATGTGCTTAAAACATATACAAATATAACAATATTTACATAATACCTTTATGTGCTTAAGATTTTCACAATAAGGGAAAATTGTGGATGTAGAATGAAATCCATTATACGGAATATCAAACTTTAAACTACTTTAATTACCATATGTAGATTAAAGATGGAATTATGCTAGATGGTTAAACATGCAAGTAGGACTATTTGAATAAAAACATTTATTTAAAGTTATTACACTTGTCTAAGGCTTACTATTTGTGAATAAATTGAAATGGATATACATGTCGCCTTGAATGAATTTTGAATTAAGTAGTCCAAGCTGCAAAGAAAATTGGAAGTCCACATTTAGGTCTACTTTCCATGGTTAACTCAAGTTGCCTCTTTTGGTGACCTTACATAATCAATTAAAATAAAATTTCCCAAAAATTTCCCAAACTAAAATTTTCATCCAATCATTCTTAATATTTGTGTGACATGTGGTTTTTTTCCGAAAATAAATGACTTGCATTAGCAACAATATGTTAAAAGCTAACCTAATTTGTTAACTTACACAATTAAATCATTGGTGAATACTTTATCCTATGTTTATTAATTGTTGTAGCTATTAATGATAAGCAAGTCATTTATAATACATTGGCAAAAGATGTGTGGTTTACAATTTTATGTTTATAGAAACATTCTCAATCAATCCAAAGTAGTGTAGCAACTTGTGTTGTTGGCCCAATTGTGAATTGGTCACCCAATTAATGTTTCCTTCCAAAACCATTTTTTGGTAATTTAATTGATTTTTCAATGACAAAATGTACTCAGAATTCAATATCTTTATCATCTTAGGTTTCATATTTTTCAAAATGTTTTCATTAAATCCTAATCATTAAAGGCTTTCAAGAATATAAATAGTGCACCAAATTCCCCTATAATTTTTAGTTTTGATTTAAATGAATTTTGAATGAAACTTTTGTTCAATATTCCATACCTTCTCCATTGTAGGTTAAAATTGCAAAACCAATTTGGTGCACCCTTAATTGTTGAAGGTTCCTACAGTACCAAAAGTGTGGCAAGAGACATTATGGTTTGAAATATCTCAACATGTCAATCAAAACAAACAAACAACCTTCATTCATAGATAATGTTGTTAGTATAAATGTACATAGTTTTGCAAATTATTAATGTTTTTAGAGCAGCTCCATTAGTGGCACTTTACACCAAAATATGGATGAAGCTCAACCACAATGTGGCACTTTTGAATCAATGTCTTAGTTTGAGTTGTAGATGGTCACATTATTGCATGGCTAAAAGAAGCATGGGATGTGAAATTGACTATGTTATTAGGTCTATGAATGAGATTTAACAAAACAAGATCAAAACATTTACTTAATTTTGATTTTTTAATTACTTTTGGAGGGAAAGGATCAAGGATTTAATTCTTGATTGAGATTTAAGTTGGGAGTTATTACTCACACACAAACTTAAGAAAGCTATTGGAAAATAGTGATAGAGACACAATATGTAGTTTTAGAATTCTATTAAGTTGTGAACCACAAATTTTCATGTTTTCAATTCTGATTTATGCATTTTAATATTATAGATGTTAGATTTTTTTCAATTTTGAGTAAAGAAAACAGTAGGATATTGGTGAGGAAACAAAGAATAAAGTGCGAACTTTAAATCTATTTATGTTTTCCTAACTATAATAATCAAAATATGATCACAAATTTTGATTATGAAGAATAATCCAAAATCTAGGAAATAATGAAACAATAATAGAATGAGAGGAATGTGTGAATACAATTAAAAAATTAACTTGAATTATTTGGAACAACAAATTATGTGTGAATTAAATGCAATTGTGTGCATAATTTGTAATGCTTGTTAGTAGGTAGAGAAAAAATCAAAATAAAATTTGTGCTTACCATTTAATGACTATCTTAGGGACAAAAAAACATTTCTGAAGAAAAACACATGGAGAATTTTTAAAAGTGGTTTGGTTTTATTTGAAAGCGTTACTTTTTATAGATGTCAAAATTTGGAAAAGGAAATATTGTTTTGTGAAAATTTTGATTTCTAAGATTCTTGGAAGTAAAAGATTAAAGTATAAGCGGTGAAGGCTATAAGGATTTAAGTTGGAAGCATAGAAAAGTCAAAGGAAATTAAAGATTGATTGAATGATATGAATTGGATGGTGATTCAAAATTTATAGAAGCAAATGGATCAAGAAGTTACACTATGAGAAAATCATGTTCGTTGCAACTAATCCATCTAGTTGTAATCTAGAGTTTTATCAGACACTTTTTAGTTACATTAGACAAGTTGTAATGGACACAACTTCCTCATAATGTTAGGTGGCAAAACATGAATTCAAATCTTGAAGAAAATCAAGGTGCAAAACACAAATTGTATGAATTGCTAAATAGGGGTACAATTTTGGAACTAAGTTTGTGAACAAAAGAACAACTTGCAAGACATCGGGTTTTTTAATTGGAATTGGAACAAGAAGAAAAGCTTGGACTATGGGTTCATAAGGACACCTTGGTTACAAAAGGTGATATCCAATGAGGGGGATTTGACCTTATGTATATCCAAGAGAAGGGGTTATCCATGCTTTTCAAGTGCCATTTGTAGTTCAAGAACATTGGAAAGAAAAATACTAGGGATGAATTGTTGGTGGTGGACTTTGGAAATTCCTCAAGTTTAAAATCTATGAACATTTGGAGTGATTATAATAAGTGCATAAACTTACCATTTGTGAACTAATCAACATCGCCGAAATATCATAAGCGAATAAAAGATTGGGAGGTAGAAGATAACTATGATCCCAACATTTCAAAATGGGTAGTTGTGAATTACCTAAGAACGTTTATGTACGATAATGCATAGGTGAACGTTTTAAAGGAAGCATTACCATTTCAATCAAAGCATAGGAGTAGAGGAAAAAGGAAGAGGAAGAAAGAATCCACAGCGTAGAAGTTACAATTATGTGGATTCAGTTAAGTTAGTTCAAGCTTTTTCTCGAATTTATGCTTTTTGTAAAGCTAAAGGACATGGAATCACAAAATGTCCATAGATTAACAATGAAGTGAGGGATGGATTTGTTAGACATGTGGGGCAACAAATGTTGGAAATAAATTATGTAGAACAACCACAAAAGATAGCAAATTCAAAATAGTGTAGAAGAAAGGATGTAGGAAATTATTTTGGGTGAAGGATATTTTGTACAAAATAGACCAATGATCCGTAATTCCTAGTGTGAATAAAACATAACCATTTTTTGTACAACCAAATTCTATAGGTCATAGATAGTACAAATGAATGTAGTGCCATTTGGAGCTAGGCTATCTGGATAATGTCTATAATGATGAGTGGGGTACCCAAATTCTAGTCATTTTTTTAGAAGGCAACAAAATAGATCTATCATGCCAAAGAAAACTACAATAGCTTGTGAGCCTTTACAAGAACTTGAACCAATGAAAAGAAGACAATTTGAAAGTGGTCAAGGTACATATAGAATATTGGTGAGTATTCAATTTGGGAGAAGTGCAAACTGAACTCATAAAATTCCAAACATGGCAACAACGCCTATTTCAAAACCTCAAATGATCTACACAACACCAATTATGACAACATAAACAAAAATATCTATGGGATGGCCACCATCAATTGCAATAAACAATAAAGGACAGAGAACTAAATTAGTGGTAAATCATGGAGCAAGGATTTTAGTAACAAGACCATATCCAAACTATAAAAAAAATGTAGATCCAGATGTTCATGTGAGGGTATTCAATGTAACTGTAAGAACAAATGGAGAAACATATGAAGAGTACATCATTAATGCATTCAGTTATACACTGAAAAAGATGGCATCATATCGGTGTCATATTTACATGTTAGAATTTCTTGACTATAAATTTTCTAAATTGATGTAAGTTTTCTATAAAAATCATCAAAAGACCCAGAATGATGAACATGTCTACATGGAGTTCAAAAACATCAAACATGGAAAAATTGAGCGAATAGAGATGTACTATGAGCACATACAAAAGTCGGTTCATGGATTGTAAACACCAACCATATATAGTTTCTTAACCACTATGTTTCGAGCAAGATTATAGTCCTATCTTAATAATGTTATTTGGTGAGCATGTGAGCATGAGTGTGAGCTAGTGAACATGATCAAGAGAAAATATTCTATAGTATATTTTTGACACATTAGTAGAATATTATATTAAAGATTCTTCCACTTGGTAAGAATATTCTTTGACAAGGTCCATTGTGGCACAATATTCTTTGACAAGGTCCATCGTGGCAAAATATTCTTTAACACAATCCACCTATCAAAATATACCCTGATAAGAAATAATATTTTTTGACATAATTAGATTATACCTAGTATTCCACTTTAAAATAATGGAAACAATTGTTTCATCAAGTACTTTTTATTTTGTGCATGGAATGAATTGGGAAACAAAGAACTGTCAAAATTGATAGATATGGACCATTGGTAAAAATGGTTTCAAAATTGGCAATACACTATTAAGAAATGCATCCTAGTTCACTTTGGGTTTCATTAGATTTTTGAATGAATTTGAACAATTTTACCTAATGAAATTGTTTAACCTCCTAGTGAATAGGGCCCAGTTACTATGGACAATGATTTGTTTCACTAGTATTTAATGAAACAAGGTTATTTTCAAATGAAATACAAATTTACCAAACCATTCACTTGCTAATTAATTAACTAACCAGTATGGAAATCAATTAAATTTTAATTATTTAATATATAATATTATTGATAATTTCATGATTTTTAAAACTTATTATTTATTGACACATGTCACTACTTATGCTAGGTTCAAAACCTAACCTAAGTAGGTAGGTAGGCCACATAATCAACCTAAGCACCTATTTTAGGAATTTGATAGGAGAATATTTAGTCAACATACCATTGTTGACCACACACAACACCACCCATGAGGTTTCATCCCTTCACCTTTGGAATGGGGGCAAACATTTTTACCATCAAGCCACCCCACTTGTTGTGATAATATGTTATAATACATTCTATTTCTCAAATACTTCATTTTAAACACTACAAAAACATAAACTTTGAAAATTCATATCTTATTGAAATTTTGTTCAAATGAAATGATTCAAGTTTACTTTTTTTAAAATTTCAATAATGTACATAATTACATTTATTTCCTTTTGAAAGTTTAAAATCATTTGAACAAAAAAAAGAATTGAATATCATCATTCAATAACATTTCAATGACCATTCTTTTGAAAAAAAAATTTAATAAATGGATTTTGTTTTTGTTAATATAATAATATTACCTATGTAAGCTACTTTCAATTATCATATGATTTTTTTCATTAATTTAATTTATTTCATCATACATTATTTACGGCTATTTATGGTTATTCTCAATTACTTTTGGTTATTCTAATTTATTTTTGGCTATTTTAGCTTATTTCACCTTAAGTTATTTTCGGTTATTGTAAGTTTTTTTGGCTATTCTATGTTTTTTTAGTTATTGTAAATTATTTCAGTTTAGACTACTTGCAATTATTATAAGTTACTTTTGGCTATTGAAGGTTATTTCACCTTATGTTATTATTGACAATTTTAAGTTATTATAAGCTATTTGACCTTAGGTTATTTTTTGTTTATTATAAATTATTTCACCCTAGATTATTTTTGGCAATACTAAACAATTATAATATATGGCTCTTGGTTGTTTGTTTATTAATGCTATTAGTGGTTATTAATGGCTATTGGTACCTATTCTATTAGTGGTTATTATATTAATGGCTATTTGACGCGCTCCCAAGTCACGGGGTGAAACCCACTTAAAGGTTTCACAAAGTCAAGTTGCGAA
>Ga0209208_10003228_pt1 | contig 23432 bp, 19 predicted proteins | sample S1TSphfallax_3_FD_187694 | JGI IMG/M metagenome (GOLD analysis project Ga0209208, IMG submission 187694) | Host-associated microbial communities from peat moss isolated from Minnesota, USA - S1T2_Fd - Sphagnum fallax MG (SPAdes) (version 2) | ecosystem: Host-associated > Plants > Peat moss >...
ATAAAAAAGAACCTTGATGGTTATGAAAATAATCAATAACCTATCATATAACCAATATTGTGTAACTATTAATTTTTAAATAACCAATGGCTTTGGTTCTTTAAAATTAAAAAAACTAAAAAATCATCAATTTTGTTTCTTTGAAGAAATTTTCATTAAAGAATTGGCAAAGAATTGATGGTTAGAATGTAAGTTATTTCAAAATTCAACCTTAAACAAACTGCACCTCACATGAAGACCCTACAAGGGAAAAAATTTAAACATATATTTTTCAGTGACTTATATGAATATCTATTCAAAATATAAATAACATATTTTCATTCAAGTGATGGTTGCAAATTTCAGGGATGAGATCATAAAAGAACAATCTTATGTAAGCTTTTTATTTCCAAAATTCACATCCCAGAAATTCCTTGTTTAAAAAATAAAATAAAATATTTTTCCGATTAAAGAACTAAACTAATATTTTTCAGATGAGATTAAATTTAAGAAAGTTGGATTTTAAATGGGTCAACACAAGGACGTGTGGATACTTTTACCATGTCATATGGAGTGGTGTTAAAATATACTAAAGATAAAATGTTGTTACAATGAAATCCTTCCTCCTTGGCTCCTTTATTTGGGGTATGGACCCTTAATTTTTCAACAATTTTCATTGCTCCTTTCTTTTATGCAACATTGCAAATACACAATGTTTCACTAAATTGTGATAATAAATAATTATGAGCTTATTAAAATATTTCTAAACACAACCATTTTAAAGAGAATGAAATTTCAAAAAGCTTTGGGTGTTTAGTTTTTAATCCTCTTATATTTATTATAAAAGAATTATGATACTCCTATAACATTTGTGCACAAATTTTAAAAACAACAAAAGATTTTCAAATGGTTGATTTGTACTAATCATGAGTTTATTATAATATTTAAGTTTGCAACATAATTTTTGTCCACTATGTAGTAGAAGAATATTGAACCTCTAGATATATCAAACAAAAAATCAATACTTAAAATTGGTTTGTAGAATAAGATAGCACCCCCGGTTATATCAAAACTAAGTCGACACTCAAAATTGCTTTATAGAATAAGGAGAGACACCCTGGTTATATAAGTCCGGATATATCAAAGAAAAATCACATACTTGTGTATAATAAGGATAGAACATCCGGTTATATCGAAGGTGAAAATCCCATACTTATTAGAATTGCATTCAAAGAATAAAGTTAGATCCTCCGGTTATATCAAGGTAAAAATTACATACTTTTTTCTCACAACGCTGGAAATTACAAGTTACTTAGGTAAATAAAAGTCGGCCATAGGTAAAAGTCCACATGGATGGCATGTTCAGAAAGCAATACCCATTCCCAAATTCCGAAACTGCCCGCTATCAGTACGGTGGGGTCAAAGCTGTTTCACTCTCTGCCCGTAAAATCTGGCCGCGACCAGGCTCGGGGGTATATAAACCGGGAGCGAGAGATAGCGTATATAATCCGCGTATTTGCTTGTCTCCTCTGCCGCTGTCTTCGCTCGCTCTCATGTTCTGAGAGAGAAAGAGAGAGATTGAAGACAGCGGCCGCTGAAAGCTTGGCGAATTTTCAGCTTCATTACAAAGCTCAAATCACAATTTTTTTTCCAAACTTGAAGTTTTAGAATTATTTTCTCAACTCGTTTGTTGCGGACGCGGACAGTGGAAAGCAGTGAAAGAAGAACCCCAGTGGGGTTTTTGTATGTATGGCGGAGCAGCAGGTGGTGCTGGAGGGCAGTCAGCCAGTGGATCTTGCTAAGCATCCCTCTGGAATTGTTCCTACTCTTCAGTCAGTATCCCTTGCCTTTCTGTCGATTCCCGCTTGTGAAAGGATCGGTTCCTTTGAGTTAGGGTTTCGTTGGTCTAAGAAGAAGGGAAGAGTGGTGTGGAGAGGGGAGACTGGGGGAGCTTGTTCAAATTTGGTTTGCGGATGATATATCCATTATTTCCTGTTGTTGCTGTATGACTAAATGTCTATTTGATGACCAGCCATTCAGAAAGTTCAAAAGGGAGCTTGGTCTTCGTTGAAATTTTGCAGCTAGTTTTGTGTTTGAGGATCAGACGGTGCCTTGGTTGTAGAGAGAGAGAGAGAGATGGTTTGAACTGCATCAGTTTGTATGCCTAGAATCACGACTACTTTTATCCTTCAAATCACCTTGATCTGGTCTGTGAGAAATGGCTTACAGGGTGATTTTCACCTCGACTGTGGTGAGGTGAAAGGTTGATATGCTCATTCATGTTGAAAAGGGAGGTTTTCTGAGACGATGTTCTTCATTGGCAGGAATATTGTCTCAACTGTGAATATGGATTGTAAGTTGGAATTGAAGACCATAGCCCTGCATGCCAGGAATGCTGAATACAACCCCAAGGTAGACTTCTCTTTGTGACCTTGCTTATGTATTTCCTGCTATATTATGTCTTGTGATTGATAATGAATTTTTCAGTATTGATTCTTCTCTGCACTCATCCTCTCAGTTTCTAACATTGGCCTCTACCCCCTGCCAGGAACTGATGAAGTTAGTTGGGTCACTCAATATGTGAGAGCTTGTTGTTACCAGTCATGCTGCATTTTTGGTTTTGTTTGATTTCTGGTGTGGAATGTCCTTTTATTTTTTCTGTTTTCTTTTTTTCTGTTTGATCTGTAGTCTCTCCAAACTATCAGGCCATCACAAAAAAATATTGAGAATGACTTCAACTATGAGTGTTGTAGAAGAACATACATGCCCATGATGATGTTGTTTTGTAGTCAATCTTTCTCTGAGCTCCATGTGCATAGCTTTTGTTTGCTATTCTTATGGTGTCACCTCCAGTATCTGATTTTCCATTCAAGTTCAAGCTTTTTTGGCAAAATTCTTTTTGGGCTGCAACTGACATGAGCTTTTTGTGATGGACAGCGTTTTGCAGCTGTGATCATGAGGATAAGGGAACCAAAGACAACTGCCCTTATTTTTGCATCTGGCAAAATGGTAGGGCAACTATTGTAACAATGAGAAACATATTCTTAGTTTTGAGTGCCAGAGTTGTTAGCAGGGCAATCTGCAGTACAGGTTTTATCCTTTACTTGGGTTCCTTTCAGCCATAAGTTGCCTGCATTTATAGTGAAAGCAGCCATGACAATGTGACTGAATGCCTGAGTACATCCCTTTCTTCTGTCATCCTGGTGACAACCTGCAAGTCTCTTCTTTGGACAGCCTTACCTTTGGAACTATTGCGGGACATAAAATTAAAAGAAAACTTTCCCACATGGTCACCTTTTGAGACTCAGCCTTATGCTGCTCAGGGTCAATTTTGGTTATACTGATGTCATCAGAAAATTCCACTGAAGTCTCTGGAGCTCAAATCCCACATATCTGATTTGACTTTGTTCTTGATTCTATCTCTGGATGAGAATTCCCATCTCTGTGTACAGACTCGTATAGGGTAAAACTTTACCCATGACCTTTGCTCCAAGGCTTGAAGTGGCTTGACTAGTTCATAGCACAGCACTCTGCCAATTCTATTTGTATTATGCCGATTCTAGTTGTATTATGGCAAGAGCATGACTTAGAGAAGTTATTCAAAAGAAGTGTTTGTCAATGCATTGGGTCTTCTTTGTAGTTCTCTAAGATACTTTCAGATGAATTTTATGGTCCTAAATCTTTTTCCAACAACCCTGTTTGCTGCTGCCGCTGGTGGTGGCAAGTGTCAACAGAAAGCTGCATGATGATGTTATTAAGAATTGGATTGTTACCTTCAGACCAAATTCTTTGGTTCATAGTTATAGGTGACATCTAGCAACGATGTTGCAGACAGTATCTAGGGGGTAGTGACCTTACGAAGATCCTTGTCTTTACCCTCCTACAGGTGTGCACAGGGGCTAAGAGTGAGCAGCAATCAAAGCTGGCAGCAAGAAAGGTGTGCCCCTTATTTGCTGGTCCTATTTGAGGTGGATTGCATGTGGCATAGAGGCTTTGACTAGCTCACCTTTCTTTAGTCAATTTTTCAGACCTCTGAATGGGACAACTTGGGAAGCCAACCAAGTCTCTAATGTCTGCATGCTATGGATGGTGCAGTATGCTCGCATTATTCAGAAGCTAGGCTTCCCTGCCCAATTCAAGGTATAGTACCAGATTCTTCCTTCTCAATGCTTCATTAGATGTGGGGAAGGGAACTATTACAATGTGATGATGGTAATGGTGTATTCCTAAACCTAATGTCAGTGATGTATATTAACCGTTTACAGTTTTGAAAACTGAACTGGTTTCATCTGACTATGCTGCATTGGCTGCAGGATTTCAAGATCCAAAATATTGTGGGATCATGTGATGCAAAGTTTCCTATCAGATTGGAGGGGCTGGCATACGCCCATGGACACTTTTCTAGTGTAAGAATTGGATCTTATTATTATTTGTTTGCCACACTTGAAAGAATCCTGGTGTTGGTGTTTGATTTTTATTAGCAAAGTGTTAATGAAATTTCCATCAGAGGTGTTTGAAGTTTGCAAGGGTACTCTTTAACCTTCATACAAGGTTCCCTTGAGCACGTGGAGAGTTTATCATGTAGGAGAGAGGTTTTTACAGTCTGCACTCCTGTTCCTTGCTGCACCTCATGATGCTGGAGATAGAATGATATCTGCTATCATGTACCCAGGTTGTTGTTAGAGTGACACATTGGCATTGCTGATTCCTAATGTTTTACTGTGATGCCAATGAAGCATTCTTGGGTCATGCAAAACCTATGTCTTTTTGTCCATTTCAATGTCCTACTCCTGAGAATCTGTTGTGGTCTGCAGTATGAACCTGAGTTGTTTCCAGGATTGATCTATAGAATGAAGCAGCCCAAGATTGTACTGCTCATTTTTGTGTCTGGCAAGATTGTTCTTACTGGTGCAAAGGTATATTTCTTTCCTCATCACATTTTGTTCATCTGTTCTGAGTTTCATTATTTTGTAGGGGGGATTTATCTGACCAGGCTCAGGGTGTGTGATCACTGGGCACAATTTGTGTATTGCACAGACATACTTTCTCACTGACGTGCTATTGGGCATATTGGGTTGTGTGTGCTGTTTCAGGTGAGGGATGAGATATATGAGGCTTTTGAAAACATCTACCCTGTGTTGACCGAGTTTAGAAAAGTTCAACAATGGTAAGTTTGATTAATTCTCTGGTTTTTCTGAAATCACTTCTCCATGGACTTGAGATATTTTCATTGTGCTGTCTGAGGGCATATGAAGATTAGGAGCAGCATGTGCTGCTTTTAGTGGGGTCATTGCCATCCTGTTCACTAAGATTTGACAAAATCTAAGAATTGGAGAGAAAATCTGACGAGTTCTGAATGTGGTCTGGATGTCTGATATGGTGTAAATCTAGTGAGGTATAATCCAAGAGAGTTGAGGGAATTGTCAGTCATTTGTGATGCTTTGTTGCTACTAACCTTTGATTGGTTCATGAAAACAAGAGCAGTTGCATTGCCCAATTTTTGTCTTTCTTCAGAGGTTTTCACTGTGGAGTGCATGTGGCTCATGTTTGTTGGGCTGGGTGCTGTTTGTATGTGCACAGATTATCCAGTGTTGATAAAGATGTAACAATGGTTCTTCAGCTGAAACCTTATTCAGCTTAAAGGAAATTGCACTTGAAGGTGAGACTAGTAGCAGACTCCGGCTTGCCACCTCTGCCATGGACAATTGAACTACAGCAGGTGCAGTGCAGTTTGGTACAGATTGGTACAGTGGACAATTCTTTCACTACCTAGGAGGTCTGGCTACAGGTTTTATGAAGCTGGCTTTGGCTGATCTGTATTATCTTCTCATTTTTCACTTAGATGGGACCAGAAGAAAAGAGGATAGATAGATGACTAGAGGGAAAGTAGAGAACTTCAGTTCACTGATTTTTGTGCTGTAAGTGGTCATGGTCACCAGTACAGCCATGATACACATCTTGCAATTGTACTCCAGCAAATGTCCTTGGTAAACCAAACTGTCTCTCCATAGAGAATATTTTTTCAATGAAAGACTACAATGTTGATCACATGTATTTGCAACCGATGTGGTTTCCTTCTCTGCGTTTTCTTCAACTTGGATTGATTTATAGAACTCTGATCTGGAGTTGTTTGATTGACCTCACGATGTTGTCATTTTGAAAACTTAAATGTTTGTTAGCTTGGGAATGTTTGTCCCTTGGACTTTATGAGGGTTTGCACAATGTGTTGCAGATTGCAGATACTGTTGTTAAATTGTGCATTTTGTGTTGCAGTTTACAATAGATTTTCCATATTTTTTTGTTATGTTTGACTAAATTTTTGCACTTATTGTTGTTACATTGTGCATTTTGTGCTGCAGTTCGCAACATATTTTGCACATATTGTTGTTCCATTGTACATTTAGTCTTGCAGTTTGCAATAGATTGTGCATTTTGTGTTGCAGCTTGCAATGGATTTTGCATTTATTGTTGTTACATTTGTGCGTTTGTGTTGCACAATATATTTTGCATCTATTGTTGTTACAGTGTGCATTTTGTGTTGTTTGCAGTAGATTGTGCATATATTGTTGTAATGACGTGCATTTGGTGTTGCAGTTTGCAATTGATTGGCTATTCTATTAGGGTGCATTGTGCATCTTGTGCACAATTGGATGTATTTTGGGGATGCAACATGCAACCAGAATGTGTCTTGGAGAGTATCTGTTCATGTCCATTGCAAATCAAATGATGATTGTGTGGGATGCAAGAATGGTTATCTGGTTATGGACATTAGAAAGTTTTCTTCTGTCACGAATGGTGGTGCAATGCTAGTTACAAGAGCTGTTGCAATGCACCACAGATTTGATGCAACAAACAAAAGCAAAGCTTCAAAGAGCTGCTGTTGCATTGCAACACAGATTGATGCAACCAAAAAGCAAAGTTTCTTCAAAGCTCTCGCAAATGTTGCAAGGCTGTCATTACAAGAGCAGTTTGCATTTACAACACAGAAGATGCCAACCAAAAGCAAAGCTCCAACGCTCTCACCCTAACCCTAACCCTAATCTTCTGTACTTGTTTGGTTTCTGTTGCTGGCTTTCTTGCTTCGTTTGCCCCTGTTGTCTCTGGAGCAAGTCTACGTTGTTGTGCCTGCCCTGGAGCAAGCTTCTTTTTGTTGCGGAAGCAAGCTCTTCCGTTTTTCCTTTTCCTTTTTTGCAATTGGAGAGTAGCCTGGAGGGAGGGATACATCTGCTTTCTCCTCCTCCTTTGGTTTCTGTGTGTATGCATTTTCTGCTGCTGTGGTTTGCTGCAGTAAGCTTACTGTTTCGAAGATTGTTTCTGTTTCGTAGTGGAGATTGTGGAAGTGTGTCACCATGGGAGATACCGTAGGCGATAAGCCATTGGAGATGATGAACGAGCAAGCCGTGGCGGGGAAATGGAGCGTGATGCGATCAGAGATCAACCAGCTCTACACAAAGCTCAACGAGCTGGATCAGGAATTGAACGAACATACTCTTGTGATCAACGCTATCCAGCCTCTAGATCCCGCCAGGAAATGTTTTCGCATGATCGGAGGCGTTTTAGTGGAACGAACGGTGGGAGAAGTCTTGCCTGCGGTGCAACGGAACAGGGATGGACTCCAAGAGGTCATTACCAGGCTCACGGAAGCATTGGAAAAGAAGAAGAAGGAATTTGCAGAGTTTGAAGCCAAGTATAAGATCAAGGTCCGAAGAGGAGATGAGGTCATGTCTAGGGGTGAAGCCCTGAAGCAAGGGGGAGCTTCTTCTTCTTCTTCACAAGGAGTTCTTGTTGGTGACGCTTCAAGCACTTAGAGAAAGCCTTCAGGTAAATAGTTCTTTGAGGATTTTGTGCTAGGGTTTGGAGACGGAACAAGAATACAGTGTGAGAATGTCTTTAGAATGCCGAGTAATGTAATCGAGCTGCAATTGATGCGAGTACTTGGAATGTTCTTCTTTGTCACTGTATTGCATTGAAGACATGTCTAGGGGTGAAGCTCTGAAGCAAGGAGCTTCTTCTTCTTCACAAGGAGTTCTCGATAGGGATGCTTCAAGCTTGTAGAGACAGCCTTCAGGTATTGTTCTTTTAGGATTTTGTGCAGGGTTTGGAGACTAAAGAAGAATACAATGGTAATGTCTTTTCAATGTGGAAAAAAATTAATCAAGCTGCAATTGATGCAAGCAGTTGGAATGTCTCTTGTTCTTCTTTGCCACCATATTTCTTCACAGGTTTTAAAAATATTAAATCAGGGAAGCTCTCAATTTTACAAATCAGTAATATTCAATCTCTGGATTGTAAATCAGTCAGTCCTAGAATTGATGAGATGAGATGATATTTCTCTCTTGGAGTTTTCCTATTAGCATGTTTAGTTACAGAAGTTCTAAGATCAGGCTTGACTCAATTGCCATAGCCTCACATTGCAATTTGTGGGTATAGACTTGGAGGCAAGTGTTGCCACTCCACTTTTGTCCATTATGCATTCTTCAGACTATAATGTCTATAATGTTTGTTTGTTTGGCACATTCGTGTGCTTTAGAGGATATGTCCAGGGTGCACAAGACTGCAATTGCTTCGTTCTAATGTAGGCCTCCCTATGCTATAGGTTTATATTCTTGCTTGTACAGAGGCAACCTACCATTGAATGGAGCTGTACTCTCACAAGGTTGTTGCAGCTTAAACGAGGACACTATGGACTTTTCTTTATTAGCTAATGTTGCTTGAGTGCTAGTCAATGTCATGACTGAATCTTCCCCTTGCGTCTGGAAATGCGATAGAAACTTAGGAAAAAGGTTTGGTATAATTGTTTTCCCTGAATTTTGAACAGAATATTATATACATATTTACACCCATCTGTTGCAAGCTGATGTATGTCCAAATAGGTAGTCATAGCAGCTAATTTGCTTACCATTAGATGGATTGGAGACAAATTTCCTTTACCTAGGAAAATATTCATGCACACCAGGACCAGAATTGTACACAGTGGATGGGTAGGTTTCCAGATTTCAGAAGCTTTCCTTCAGGACTGTGAAACAAAATCATCACACTGTCAGAGCAGAAACAGTTGATGAAACCTAGAGACCAGAATGGATCCTCTTTTCATGCAGTAGCGGTTTTTTCATTCTGTGTTAACAATTCAGCTTGTGCAATTAATTTCTGATTCCTTTGAAAAGGGTGTAGGATATAGATTCTCCTGAAGTCTGGTTGACTTACATATATATGGTCCTTTTTGTCAAGCCCAGCTAGGGGCTCTTCTTTCCACCTGAGGGCACTACAGATGCCAGTATAATTACCAGAGGAGTGTGGTAGGGAAGGATTAAGCAAATCTCCAATATAGGTTCTTTGGAGATTGCTCCACTTGCAAACTTTTGGTTTTGGAGTCGGAGGTTCTACCCTATAATGTTCCCTTGTTTTTGCATTTTGCTGGTTCAGAGGGTTGCCCTTACTGTCAAATGTATTTAGTTAAAGAGCAAAGACGAGATAAATTCTATGTTCAAAGGTTCCTTTGAAATGACGTAAAGGTTTCCTTAACAAAGAGAGATTTATGTTTGGTGCTTCTGCCATTGGAATTTTGAGAACTATTTTTCCAAGAGCTTCTTAATCCTGGGTGGAGAGCTTTTCAGAAGCCACTTTGTCCTCAAGATCCTACTCTTAAAAGTATCTGGGTTTATTTTTCCTCTTTCTCTTCAACTTTTCTGGTTTGCTTCATTTTTCTTTGCCCTTTCTTCATTGTTCCCTTTGTTATCTCCTCTCTTTTCTGCTTTGTTGAGCTAGCCACCATCACGGTTGAATCTTCTGGTCAGTGCATGATATTGAGCTCCCCCAACTGCTTAGAACTGTAATTAGGTCAATGGAGATACCATTGTGGCTGGTTAATAGCTAATATCAGTGTTGGGCAGGTGTTTATTTTTAAGAAGAACCCCCAGTTCCGGTTTTAAAACATAAATTGGAATTGTATCTGTTCCAGGCCTAGTTCAACAGACATGTAGAATCTGAAAATTCCACACATAAATAGAATCCACAAATTCAATTCAACCTCATTGTCCTAATGAGTTTTGAGGATCTTCAAAGAGAGCTCAATTATGAAGGTTTAAATGCTCTCAAGTTTGACAGAGGTAGCCTGATACCCATGATGTGATCTTTGAAGTTTATGGTTAGTTTGAGCTAATTATACTTGACGGAGAGGCTCCAAATGGTATGTAAAGCTCATGTGTTCTCGATTCTTTTTCAAACATGATTTTAAAACAAAAAAATCCATCTTGCTTTAGCTGATCTTTCAATGTGCATAGCGTAGGCTTGGGGGAAAAATTGGCATGAAATAATCTTGAAAAGTTTTAAAGGAAATATTCTGAAAAAAGGTATTGAGTTTTGGACACTTTTTCAAGTTTAAGGAATGTGACAATTGTGATAAAACCAATACAAGAAAATTCACTTGAAACTCCTACACTAAAAACTCTTTTAACTTCTTTGAACTTGACAGCAACTATATACTGAATGTGATAGTTGGGAAGAAGTTAATACATGGATCAACCCAATAAATGAAAATTTGAATATCTAGTTTATATACATTCATACCTCAAACAAACTTCATTAAAATTTTAAGTTTCCATCAACCCAAAAAAAAAAAAAAAAAAAAAAAAAGAAAAAAATCCATGGAATGAATGAATGACTTTTCAGAAAATAATAAAATTTTGATTTTTACTGTGCCAAATTTGACCCTCACATATGATATCATTGACAAAAACATGCAAGCATGTTTAATCACAATTTATTTGTCACCATGTTTTAATTTTCAAGAATAATAGTCGGTCAATCCGTCATGCTTGCTTGTGATGTTTGAACAAGTCATGAAACCTTAAATGTGATTTTTTTTTTCCCACTAGTTTATCAGAACAAATGAATGAACATCAATGCTTCAAATGTTGAAGTTGCAGTCAACAGCTATCTGCATGCATGAACTTTGAATCTTCTCTAATCACATGGTTGTGGGATTCAACAATTAGGACTAAAGCTATTAAAACTTGAAAACTTTTGGAATGCTCATAATTTAATAATTGAGAGGAAAATTGAAGAGTTATGGATTAACAAGGTTTCTCAATAAATAGTAGTTTTCAATAAATTGAAAGATGCAAGCATGTAATATGTTGTTAGGTTTTGTATTTTGTTATCATGATTGAAAATCAATGAAACTCAACATTTGTGGCCATGATTTTGAAATTTGTGTAGATAGTTTTCACAACTAATATGATCATTTGGTTCATTAATTTCATATTGAAGCTAAGATCTTATGTATCATCAAGCGCACAATTGCAATCTCCATGGATATGGTTTAGCCCAACATCCAAATTTGCCAAATTTGCACTAAAGATTACAATTCTTTATGTAGTGCATTTCCATCTAATTTTCATTGACAACCTAATGTTTCCAAAAACAAAAAAATAAAATGGTTGATTAAATATGTGCTTTAACTCTTCATTTTATTTTGATTCTATTTGTGTCCTTGAAACTCTAAAAGTTTATTACTTGTTAATATTTTATTTTCATTGTACTTAATCTTAATGCGCATTTGAGTTATCTCTACAAAGACTGTTGTTTTTTCTTTTTCTTTTCTTATTGATGTTCATGTATCTCCGTGTGTGATGGTGAAGTTTGTCATTGTGTTCCAATTTACATTTGAAGTTTGTTGTCAATTCACAACGTATCTTCGACATCTCATTTCACATGTGATAATTAGCAATTATGTAAACTTATTGTTTTATTTGTGGAAATACCTTGAATTCTCACATTGACTATGTTTGGAAGCACAATTTGATGTAGATGATACTTTGTCAATTTTCTTGCCCACACATTTATAACAATTTGTGTATGGTTCATGGAGCAAACTTTTATATTCTAAGGCCATATCAAATATAATAAATTCAGATTCACCACCTTTGAACTTTTTGGGCAAACTTGTTTTCAAGAAATTTTGTTGTTTTGAATTCATATACCAAATATATCCAACTATTTTGTTAGTGCCAAAAAATAAATTTACATTGTTTTTTTTTTCATTTTTTTGGGGTTGTGTGTATCCATTAGGGAACATCAAAGACAAAATATGATATAGAAACAACTTAACATATACAAATTTCCCAAATGGACAACATATAAGTTTGGGTTAATAAAGGTGTATACTATTATGGGAAGGTTTTCAAATTGACAATTTGGTCATAGATTTTGGGAAACCATTACAAGGACTTGCACATATTGTTCAATTAGATTATACTTGTGTGGCGTGTGCCATGGCCCAGGTGTGAACAAGACCTTGATGATAAAGCCGAACTGTGAAGAAAATAATAAAAATAAAAATAAGTAAATTTCTGGTGATAAAAATTACTCAAAATTCAATATATGTTCTCACCTTAGGTTTAAAAATTATAAAATTACCTTCAATGAATCCCAGGCATCAAGGGCTTTCCAAGAATACCAAGACCTTATACCCCAATTTTCCTAAAAATTGTAATTTTGATTTTGTTGAAATTTCTTTGAAAGTTTTATTCAATAACACTTGCATATTAGGTCTAAACATTACAAAGTCACCTTGGTGCACCTCTACTCATCAAGGGCCTTCCAATGGTACCAAAGAGTTGGGGGAGGGGGGTGGGGGGGGGTGTGAGGGGTTGTGGTTTGGGAGAGATTTTAACATCATAAACAAACAAACAACCTTCCTTAATAGATAGATATTGCAATTGGTATTTTAATTATCAGCTGAACTAAAATTAGATACAATAGTCATGGACATCAACAAGTTGTAGAGGAAAAATCTTCCTATATTTTGGCGAGCCTATTGTCTATATATGGCAATTTCTGAAATCTTTTCCTTGAAATCTGGCGACATTAGCATGATTTTTTGGTCCCGAAAAAGATGAGATTCACTAACCCTTTGAAGAAAAAGAGGCCAAAATTAGGCACCTGTGGATTGATTGATGCAACTGTCCCAAATTTGTTTTCAGTCTTGTCTTTCCTTCGATAGCTGGAAGAGGATAACTTCCAAGTCCATATGATTAGTCATCAGATTTGATCCTGCACGAATTTAGGGCTTGGAGCTACCAAGATTTTAGGGTTTTCTAATGCTTTCCATTTTTGTTTTTGTGTTGTGGGCACCAAGCAAAATTATCCTCATACCAAATAGACCCAATTCTCACTTTAGTAGACTTATGCATCCTGTGTATTATGATTACAACTAGTGTGGCCTGTGCCTTCGCCCAAGTGTTACCATGTCCTCAGCTGATTTTTCCTTCCAAAACCTGGTTTTTTGGAATTTATTTGAATTTTTAGTAGCAGAAATCACTTTAAAAATCAATATCTCCCACATTCTGAATCCAAATCTTACCAAATAAATTCCATTAAATCCTGCTCATCAAGATCTTTCCGACAACAACAAAGGCACATTCCAATTCCTCTGAAATTTTTAGCTACAATTTAATTTAATTTTCAGTGAAAAAATCATTCAATATTCAAGAACTTTTGCACTGCAAGTCCGAACGTCATGGAACCAAGCCCATGTGCCCTTCCTTGTCTAGAGCTTTCCAAAAGACACCAAGAACACGATCTGAAGCATCTTGGTGCAGTGGATCTCATAACTATAAAACAAAACAAAACAAGGTGTGTTATACACAATGGCGCTGTCATTAATTTAATATCAACAATTGATATTTATGATAAATTGGTCATAGCTAGGAGATTTTTTTTATAAATCTTTTTTAATGTACATCATGTTGTTGTAAAAAAGAAAAAAAAAACATGATTTTTTTTTTTTTTTATTTTTTTCATCGCATTAGTTGTGAGGAACCTGAAAGGGATTTCACATTAAATGATGACATGTTCTATGAACCTATTTAAACATTTAAATTCTTTTTACCAAACCAAAACCGATAGGGGAATGTTGCAACATGATTTTTGCTTTTTTGCAAATCTAATGAATTAAAAAAAAGGTGATCAAATATTCTCTTTCCATATTTATTTTTCACATTTGTGCAAAATTTTAAACCAAAAAAAGAATACTCGTCATGACATGTGTATTTGAATGTTTTCAATGACAATGTCACATTTTGAAAGAATTACATGAATTTTTCAGTACAATGGGTGTCATAATCATTTTTAGAGAAAGTATTTTCATATTTAGTTTTGTGGTTATGAATTGGTGAAAAAGTCAGTTGGGTTGTGTGCACATTTGAGGAGGTGACAGAGAAAACAAAATGTCAAAAGATGAATGTGAATATTTTTACATCCAAACTAGGATGAATTATCTCACCTAGTTGATAGGGGTCCAAATCCCTTGAACCTACTATACTCTATAACGATTCTCAACACAATATCCCTGCCTTGCCAACAAACTACCTTCCTTCATAAATAGATTTACTCCCAGACCATTCACAAAATTCCTCTTTTCAACAGCACATGCTGCACTGCCTTTCCCTTGGAGAACTTGGGCCCGAAACACAAAAGTTGTGTTGATTTTCCAATCATTTAGCAATGGATTTGCTGCATTAGATATTCTGTGAACAAGTACCTAACATTGGAAGACACACTAAACAACTTGGATGCACCAGCAGGCTCAATGATGTCAGAAGACAAGGTACACAATAAGAGGAGTGTTTTGCAAAGTTTGATGGTTAAGCTCATTCAATTATGTCTGAAATTGAATGCATAATCCATTTGATGAAGAACATACAATGTGTGATTTAAAGGTCTCTTTTGTGAGCCAAAAGAGTGATGGTCAAGTTTGATAGAAAAGCGCTAAATAATTTGTTGGTTCATCTTATGCGTTTACCTTTATTGGGCCATGCCTTGAGGCATTCATGTTTATGGTGGGGATGTGGAAATATGTTATAAAATCATATTAATACGTTGCATGTTATGTTTTGATCATTGTTGAATATATAAAATTTCAAAAAAATGTGAAAATTTGTGTTTCATGTTGAAAAATGCTTATAATTTTCAATCAAACTAATATATGTTAACCACCTTAGAGTTTAATTTCTTGTATTATAAGCTACAACTTTATTCCATATATCATGTACATTACACCCCATTTGCATGTGATAAAAAACTTTTGAAATTTCAAGATTTTGAAACATATTTTGAATTTCTAAAATTTACAAATTCCACATTTTTTGTGTTTTTTTATATTGTGAATAATATGTTATTATCATTTCAGTTTAATTTATTTGTTGTGCATTACAAGATTGGTGCCCAACACTATCAAAATCAACAAAATCATACACATAAAAACTTGCACACAAATTAAATATTTTTCCCTAAATTTTCATTTGTGAGGAAAATAATCCATCCATGATTTGGATGAATGTTGGAGTTTCATCCAATTTGGTAATTGAACAAGGTGAGGATGAATAAATAAAACTACATCGAACAAAATTGGTTTAGTGAATGGATAAGATAGTTGGTCGGTGAAATAAACTTGGTGATTGAACAAGAGTTGGGCAAACATAAATTGACCTCTAATTGCACAAATCATGCCATAAAATCACGTCATACCATAATTTGAAATTTTTGATTTATCTATGTTGTTTAGGTCTTGGAGAGGAGGGCAAAAACTACAATAAATTAATGTCTTGCAACAAATACTTGATAGGGTGCTAGCAAAGTAAAGTAGACAATTTTTTCTCTTTGTCACAAAATTTTTAAAAATCTATAAACAAGTTTTAATGTACTGAAAGTAATTTTTAAAAATTTAATGATCAACATGAGGATGATTTTTAATTTTATCACAATGATGTTGATTAATCACATATTTAATATGCATTCAAATAAAATTTTAAAAAAAAATTGTGTTTTTTTCTTACTTTTTAGGTTGTCCAAACTTGTACAAGTAGGTGAAAGTAAATGAACTATTGAATATTCTTCAATTTCAACATGATGTAGCTTTAAAATGTACTCGTAGGTTCTTACCATTAAAATATTATATTAGAATACACCAAACTTATAGTGAAAAAATATGTTTACATTCAATTTGAGGAATCATTTTCAAACATGCTTGTTATCCACTTTTATTGTGCCAAAGTTTCTCAAATTTTATAATCACCTCACTGTAAATTCAAAGAAAAGCACCATGCTTTTATTATGTTATTTAAAATTATTTTCAATTTACTTTCTTCTACTTGTGTAAAAAATTGGACCTTTTTTCATTATGTTTTTAAAGCTATTGTTTCTATATACTTTAACATGTTTTCACTTGATAATTATGTTAAGATCTATGTTAAATATTTGCCAAAAAATGTCATTTTCACATCTTTCCAAGAAGATGTAATTATGATATATTGTTTAATATCAATGGTTACAATAACTTTCAAAATGTTATTAGATTTTATTTATTCATTAAGTTGATTTCAAAATTTCAAGATATGTATACCAAAATATTGAAAAATAAAATTGCATAAAAAAATTCCATTTGTAATTTTTTTTCCCATTAAAATGTTAAAAACACAAAATTGAACAATGGTTATCATTGTCTTTCTTACATATTAATGATTGCACCCACGTTTCAATTTGGTGAATTGTTGTATCAAGCTAAGGAGAAATGTCATCAGTGTTATTGTTCATAGATTTGATAAAATGAGCAATCCAATTTGAGAACAACTTAGTTGGTCATCCAAGCTTTGGATTGCATGGCCATTGTGACACCATTTTTGTAGTGCTAAATATAATCCTTGGACAATCTCTTCCCTTTGAAAATGTAGAATTGGGAATGTTTGTTCCTTTAACATTGATACACACATGCATAAACATCCATTCTCTCTTTGGAAATAATATGTGCACAAAATGTGAACCCGTTTTTTGAATGACCCTTCCTTTACCACCTTGTCTAACTTGTGCTCTTGATTTGTCACAATTTTAGACATGGGAAGGGTTGTAGTTATGAAGCTTGTAAAGTTGTTTAAATTTGCATAGAAGTTTGCAATATTTTCTACACTTTGTCCTTTGGCTGTAATCACCTTTGGCCTTTGAGCCACTTTCAAACTTTCAATTGAGGGTGTTTTACTTTGAACCATTTCCATCAACTTTTCCCAAGCACACCATTTGTGAATCATGTTGCCTTTTCTTGTGTTATTTCTATTGTACCTTAAAAACCTCACTTGTTGAAGTGACATAGATAGACCAATGCATTGCATCTTTTAACACCTAATGAACAACTTGTTCTTCTTCTTTTGCAAATAATGCCTCATCTTTTCATGCTTTCAAGATTTGGCTTTCCCATTGAGATGGGCATTCAAAGAAGATGCACAAATGCCAAAATGACAAGCTACCACATTGATTTTAACACCCATGTCTATTGCCTTCATGGCATTTTTCAAGGATTTATCACTCTAATTCTCATTCTTTCTTATCTTGAAAGTCGGAGCTCAAGTATCTAGACTTTTTTGAGTTGTTGCAAACATGGGAAAATTAGAAACAAATGGAACATTATGAAGTTGTGCACCATTGCTATGGCATGATTGTGCAATGTGGTAATGTAGGCTTGTGAGGTCACTTATAGGTGTTTGAGTTCTTGAATTGAATTATTTCTTCAACTCCTCCTAGCTTGTTGGACCTTCATCTTCATGCATCTGGTAGTAAGCTTGCATTGTGCTCTTTAAAAGGTTCAATTTCTACTAAATTTGGAAATTGCTCATCATGACAAACATTCTTTTCAGTGGTATTTCAGATGTTGGAATGAAATTGAAATTGTGTACTTGAAAATGGACTATTACCCACATTTTAAAATGACAACCTTTACAATGATGAGAATTTTTTTCCAACTATTTTAATTTTACAAATCTCTCAAACAATTACAATTCTACCTAAGCATTCAATAACTAGAAGATTTGTTAGATAGACATGGAGATTCAAAAAAATGAGTGCTGAGATGGTTCAACTTATAGTTCACATTGTAAGAACTAAATTAGAACTAAATGTTGAAGCACATCTTGCAACACTTTGAAAGGACCTCACACATGTGGTAATATTATGTCAACAAAGTTTAGAACCATCTAGAACAATTGCCCTAAATAACTTAACTTTTGTATTTTTAGTTTTTAAATCAAAATTTCAAAATGAATAGAAGTTAATATCTAAATAATCCTGCTAGAAAACAGAAATATGGTATGATAGATGGATAAAATACTTGCAAGATCAATTTCATAACTATACTCATAGATACAAAATGTTGTTCTTTATGACATTCACTATTGACGATATATGAACGTCCTTAAATCATAACAATAGAAAGAAATTAATTTTTTCCCCATACCAAGTGGTATAGGAGACCATTATAAACCATAGGTTTAGGTACAACACAATTGAAGGTGCCTCTATCTTATGCATTCATGTAAATGGACATTCTAGGTTTCAATCATCAATGTCACGTGAGAGCAATGTCAAAGATGCAAAAGAATTGAGATTTTATTTCTTCTTTTTGCACAATCACACAAGAAGTTGTGCATCATCCAATGTGTTGTTATTTGTCCTCAAGTATTCAGGGAAAAGATAAAACTTGATTCAGTAACACCACTTACTGGGAACATAATATGTGTAAGTTAGAGAGAAGAAATACGAGGCTTGAATCCTTGCACAGAAAAGCTGATTTTGCAACTATAGCTTGTGTGGTGGGACCAGATACACACACTTTACATGTATGAACTTAAGCTTTACGAAAGAACCCTCTCACCGCCCAAAACAAAAATCATTCTCATTTTGTCTTGTGCTCATTGCCAGCCAGAAATGTGACTCGTGGGACCCCAACCCTTACTGGCAAAGCGTGCAGAATGGGCTTAAGTATTCATTCTCTCTGTCCACAATAAGTAACACCAAGTAAGTGTCTGCACCCTGAACTTTAAATGTACTTGTTGGATACTTTCATCAACTGGAAAAAATGATGTCCTTATTGCTTGCCAGGAGTTGATTGGGCTAAAGCTACATTCATAGTTGTGAATGGACTGGCTCAACTTACCCTGGGTTACCTGCAAAAAGCTACAAACTGCTTGTGAGTTAGTTGTGACTAGTTAGTTTTTTGGACAAAAAAAATGGGGGGAGAATTTTGAATTTTTTTTCTAGTGTAAATTCCACCATTTTTTAAAATTTTGAGGAAAAAAATTCCCATGCAATTGAAAGTAAAAGTCCTACTTGTGATGGACCAATTTTAGTGTATCCATTAGGCAAAATTTAGCCAGCTGGTGATGTTTTATAATGGCAAAGCAATGAATTTTTGGGTTTTTGTCGTTGCCAAATTTCAGAAATTCTTCTTTAAATCAGCAGAATTTTGTATTAAGTTCCAGTATGCAGCAACCAATGTAGAAGAATGCTTAAAAATTTTCACTTTCACTTTTCTTAGTAGCCAGATTTGGCTCAGTCATCTTCAGCTACATCACAAAATTGGAGAAAAAGAGAAAAAATGCACTGATTTAGAGCAACCCATCGCAAAAGGATATTTGAGATACTATGGAAAATGGCAACTCACGTGCGCGTGTGTGTACATAGTAGTATGTGGCATCATACAAGCCCATCACAATGAAATTTGAGGTGCTATTGAAAGTGGTAACTCGTGTAAGCACCCATGCATGAGGGTGTACATAGTATGTAATTAACTTCATAGAATGTGAAGTAAGGATTTTGCCTACAATGTTTATGCAATAACAAAACCTAGTCAGGTTATAGAACTTTTCAATTCTGAATGTTTTTACCAAAACTTTGTCGAGTTTTGGTTCCTCAGCAAAGGAAAAAAAAAGTAGTAGTTTACTAAAGTAGTAATGACTAACTCGATTGGGCTTTTTTGAACATTCTTTTGGGTAAGTGTGCTAAGCTTCATCTCCACCGATACCTAATGAGAACATACTAGTTACAAAAAGATTATTCTTATACCAAATGGAATTTGTATTTGGGGGCCAGGGTGAACTCATATGGGATAAATGGGTGTGGTCAGTTTTTCATACCAAGTCTAGAAAAACTTACTATTCCAGTTCTACACATAAATTGAACTCTCCCCAATGGCAATTTGGCCATAAGTAAGTGTTTTGACAAGTGCCTATTAATTTGGTTTGGGCAACAAAAAAAGATGTCAACTTTTTTTTGAACAATTTCAAGTGAAAGTGCTTAACTTGTACAATATATCACTTCAATACAAACTCAGAGGTACAGGAGGACTTTGCCATCATCGACTAGCTTAGACTTTGGGTTTGAAATAAATATTCAAAAAATTTAAGTACCTAACACAAAATGTAACAAAAGTTCTAGTTTTTCCTACTCTTGTGCTGAGTGCACGCAGTCTTCCTCCCAACGATGCAGAATGGAAAAAGAAATCAAGTTGTTGGTGGCCAAACATTAAAAAAAATTCTAGATCACATGCCAAAGTTAGTTGGCACACGTTTATTATAATTTTTAAGGCAATGATATTTCAAACTTGCACTTAAGCTACCCTACTCCAACCAGGTAGTAATATATTTGTAAATAAATAAATAAATAAAAGAAAAACACCCGACAAGGGAACAAGAGAAGAAAAAAAGAAAAGACTCAAGTCCTAACAAAAGACCACACCTGAAAGTGCAGAATGCACAATGGGAATCCCTAAGAAAAGCAAACATGACATTTTCAAAGGATGCCTCTCAAACCCAAGGTCTATAGCGAGGACTCACTGGTTCCAAAAGGTTGTGGTTTAAAACTATTGTATAAAGGCACGATCTTAGTATGGTGTTGGAGAGCAAGGTTTTTATTTCTATCTATTTTTTGTCATGTTTTGAGGGTTTGGTATTTCAGCAGTTTCAAAAAATATGTTTCTTTGTGTTTTTGTCATTTTTCCTACATGTTCCACATAGGTTTGTTGCAACCTTCTTACTTGTTTTTGTCCATTTTTCTTCATGTTTATCACATGTTCCTTTTCTAGCTTTGTATAACAAGTTTTTACAATATTTTCTTTCATGTTTCCAATGTTCCATGTTGTTATCATGTTTCAAAGGTTTCAAAGCATGATAATTCAAATTTTTTTCATATTCCGGGGGTATTTTTTAGATGACTTTTTGAATCAATACAACAAAGTCATTGATGTAACTGAGTTACAATACTTCACCCAATGCAGTTGGATGTTTGAGGGTAATTTGAAATTAACTTCAAATTGTCTAGGAACATTCGACTATTGTGGGAGGAGCATTATAATAGGATAATAAGATGTTATTCAACAAAAACATGTTTGAAACAATGGTCAACAAATAATAAGTGGATGCTTGAAGGCAATGTATGGAAAGACCACATCATTTCCTTCAAACATCCACTTGCCTTCTGCCAATCATTGTAAAATCTTTCCAATATAATCTATCAGAACCAAAAACATGATAGATGTATTTGAAAATTACCATTCAATTGGATAGTCAAAACATGTGTGTAGAAATAAAAAAGATGGGTTGAACCTTGAGGTAGACAAAATGTGAAAACTACATGTTTAAGAGGTTTCAAAACATGTTTACTTGATTAATTTTTCATATTGCATGAGCATGTTCTAGATTACTTTTGAATCAATACATCATAGTTGTTAATGTAACCAAGTTGTAAAACATCACCCAATGATTTTGGATGTTCGAAGGTAAATTGATGTTAACCCTCAAATTGTCCATGATCACCCAAGCACCAGGGGAAGAATCCTACAATAGAATAACGAGGCTTCATTCAACAAAAACATATTTGAAATAATGGTCAACAGATGGCAATTGGATGTTTGAAGGCAATGTATCAGATAGACCATAACATTTCCTTCGAACATCCACTTGTTTGAAGCAACAAAAGAAAGGAAACCCATAAACAATGAGAAAAAAAATACAAAGTAAGGAAGTTTGAAAACTCACGATGCCAAAAGTGGTTACAAGCTTGAAGTTGCATTGTAATTGAGATGTAGAGGCATTATATAACATAAAAACAAGCTACACTATATTTGAAAAACATTGTAGTAGTTGGAAGATAAAAACTCCACTAAAATGGAGATGTAGATCATTACAATAGTTCAAAGACAAAAATTCCATTACGATGGAAATGTAGAAGCACAAGGCATAGTTGGAAGATAGAAAATAAAATAAAAGCATTACACAATTGCATGACAAAAGATAGAAGATATAAGCTTTACACTACACAATGAAGATGCATTAATGGAAATGCAGTTGGAAGATGAAAGTTGCACTACAAACAAGATGTAAAAGCGTAATTCACAAAAGATAGAAGTTGCATTACAAGAAATGTTGTTGCAAAAGTGCAGAAAGTAGGAGTGTGCACTGTGCACATATAACAAAGCAATTCATAAATAAGATTCTAGAAACAACAAAATAAAATAAAATAAATAATGACAAAAACTTATTGAACACAAACAAAGGAAACCAAACATGTATAACTGAACATGAAGAATCACAAATCACCAAACATAAACAAAGGAAACTAAGCATGAAGAATGAAACTCATGAAACAAATTTTAGAATAGAAACGACACTCCTCTTCAAAATATAAAAACTCAACATTCAATGCAACCAAAAGCTTAACACGTAGAGTAAATGCAAGCTCAACTTTGAACATTGTTGAAAGCTCAAATATTCAATTCAACCATAAGCTTAACCTTGAACAGTATTGATAGTTAAACGTTCAACACAGCTGAAAGTTCAACCCTCAACATCATTGAAAGTTGAAAGCTCAACATTCAACAACACCAAATCATAACATTCAAAAATGTCAAAAACCAAGACTCACGACTCAACATTCAATGGCGTTGAAAAATCAACATTCAATAGTGTCAAAAGTTCAATGTTCAACACCATGGATGAAAATCTTGTGACAACAAGTAGACATGATACACACTCAAGCTTTGCCGTAGCTTGGAAAAAGACCAAACCTAAACTAAAACCCAAAGCCCTAATGCAAGCTCCATATCTAAACCTTAAACCCTAAGCATCAGAATGCATATGCATAATCCCACAATCCATATTTGAGCCCTTGATAACTTTAGTTGGTGGAATTGCATCCTAATGATTGCACAAGGACATGTGGAAATGCATGAGTATTGGTTATTGCTTGAATGCCTTCCACCGGATATGTACAATCTCAAATGTTTAAAAAAAACCTAGATTTTGGATATGTTTAGGTGCATATCCAACTTCTAACATGATTCTTATTCAAAATTTTCAATATATCCAGGCAACACTGGTATGAACTCATGTCCCTACCAGGGAAGTACGGAGACGAGGCTAGTATTGCCTCAAGTTATAACTAGTATGTCGGTTCTTTGATACCAGGACCAACACCACTTTATGTACCAGGGTTCCAACCTGGTACCTGCCCAATACTGGTAGGTAAGATATGCATTTTGGGGGCTTCCATAGTTTTGTTATTGAGGGGGGAGGGGATGGTTCTGACTTTTGACTAGGGGAGGTAGCACCTAGTTAGCTACACACCTACATTCT
>Ga0209208_10003229_pt1 | contig 23430 bp, 15 predicted proteins | sample S1TSphfallax_3_FD_187694 | JGI IMG/M metagenome (GOLD analysis project Ga0209208, IMG submission 187694) | Host-associated microbial communities from peat moss isolated from Minnesota, USA - S1T2_Fd - Sphagnum fallax MG (SPAdes) (version 2) | ecosystem: Host-associated > Plants > Peat moss >...
ATATTAATAAATGTCATTTGTAATAATTTTAAGAAGTATAATAAGATGGTTTGGATAAACTTGTAATATGGGCACAATGTATTTAGTAAATATTTTACATAAAATTTTAATATACTCAAAATATACATTAATTAATGTAACCATTATATTGAGGTTATTTATGTTAATAATATTACTTGAATACACATGTAATATGGTTGTTGAGATACATTCAAAATATACAGTTATAAATATTAATATACCCAATTATATTCCTTAAAATTCACAAAATACACCTTTGTATATTCATAGGGTTGCAACTAAATTGGTCACATTTGCAACTAAAGGGACATAAATTGTTCTACTTGGATGAAAATCAAACTAAATGTTGTTTACATGGAAATATGAACACCAAAATAGTTGCAAATTAGTCGTAATGTAGTTGCAAATATGACCAACACAAAAAATAGTTGCAAAAATGTCCAAATGTAGTTGCAAATAACTAATAGTCACATGTAGTCGCAAATATAGTGGTTACATTTTGGCCAATTTCTACTAGTGTATTGACATAGGCCATAATGACATATTACATCTTAGTGGCATAGGTTGAGTCACACATGTTGTAGTGATATAGACCTATGTCCTAGGGTTCAAATGTGGTGCCCAATCATGTTTAGACCCTAACATTATGGTGTCGTCATAGGTCCAATACAATGGACATATAATAAAATATCATTACCATGTATTTTATAACAATTATATGAGGTTTATATGTACATACATCGCCTATTGTCCTTATTATATAAAACATTAGTTGAGTTTCTACTCTTTTGTGAATTGATCAATCATTCATTGGAAGATTACCCAAAGAAATGTGATATATATCTCGAACACTTGAACTCACATTAGTACAAAACCTATAGTCTCATTCATAATATGCTAATTAATTTTGTTTTATGTCCAAATCCACATGGACATTAGTTTAAGTTATGCACCTTTCAAGCTTTTAATACTTACCCATAAATCCTATTCCTTTTAATCAAGTTTCAAAATCATGTTTGTCTAGGAGGTGGTTCCAAAGACTATTGACTTATAATATATTTCTTGAATTGGTATAAAAGGTTCAATTACATAACATCAACATCCAACCCTATCTTTGTGGCATTGGCAAGTCAAATGTCCCATGATGTACATGTTCAAGTTGGCCTTGGTGGAAAAACCTTTTTAAAGGCAAACATGTCATGCTACATCCAATTGATGCACATTTGAGGACTATGTACTAATGACCATTTGTTGAACTAAGCCTTGTAATCTACATCAACAAATCATATTGCAAGAAGGGTTATGGAAGAAACACATACCAAACCACATGGCCACATGATAAGGTGGATGTTGCCTACCCCAAATGTAATGTATGTATCACTTTTGATCATCACCTTCCACCTCAAAATCATAATATATTTGATGCATTAGCAATTATGTATCCACGTTCAACTTCAATGTCAAGTACCTCCTCCCCACCCTCCCCCCTATATGGTGCATATTATTGTCAAGTCCCACATCCTCCACTAAGCCACCTTCTTCACCATCGTTATCCACTCTTAACAATAACTCTTCAACTTCAACCACTATGTGTTTGGCATGGGGCTCCTTTTGCAACACTGCTCGCCAATCACCACCTCTAACTGTGTTTCACACAAAAAAACACCTACATTACCATGATGTTTTGTTAAGAAATAACAAACTATTTTTAAAGTGCACATAGTGAAAAAAACTCCTATCACTATCAACATGCAATTTAAGGTTATCAAGCATGCACATCCTATTGCAAGAAATATTTCAAAATGAATTGCAACATTGTTGTTGAGTCCCAAATTGCCCATGGTGCCCTTATTTGAAACACAACTATAGAAAACACATACAGCTCCCCCATTAGAAGGAGGTCATGTACAAAGTTCACCACCCAAAACTCATGTTCATCTTGGCATATGGTAGCATTTCCTTGTGTATTTGTGGGGATCCAAGAACATTTAAATAAAACTAGTAGAAGGTCAAAGTAGTTCACAACAAGCATTTCCTTAAGGACCCCAACATAATTCAAATTTTCCATTACCATGTTATGATCCTTGGTGGAGCTACAATTCACTAGCCTAAATATGCATGCCACCCCATAATCATATTTCAAGTACATTAATGGCCTTAATTCCATGTCCACACGATAATGGTTTGCATACGCCCACATGTTTTCATACACATAAGCATTATGAACAAAGGGTTGTAACAATTGCATAATGTTTAAATCTAGTTCAACTTTCACATTTAATTGGTTTTTCACATGAGCTTGTAGTTAAATGCCAAAAGATGGTACATCTTGTTGCAAATGAAAGGGGAGAACAATGTCAATATGCCTTCAACATCCCCTTCATGTATATGCCCTATACTACGTTTTTTTTACTTCATGATGAGATTGTAGTTTTGTCCATTCCCTACATATAGTAGCCAGTAGCATGTCATTCACAAACCACTCATGACATTCAATGTACATTGATCTAGGTCACCCACTAACACCTTGAAGAAAAAAACATTGTGGGCTTCTTATAAACACATCTTCCACTAACTCCACGTTGGGTAAAATTCATGATTCAGCTGAAATGCAACAATATGCACATGGGTTAACATGGTACATGTATGGTGCCTATGTGACCATAGAATTTGTTAAGAGATGTTCGTGTATGCCCTCCATCTCTAGAATAAACAAACTTAAAAAAATTTCACTTCCAATAAAGACCTTTTTAACATCAACCTCCTCTTCATTCACATCCCAAATATGGCATATTGTGTGTGGGTATAATGCAAAATATTTTGTACAACATAGATTCAAAAGCATTTTCTATGATAATCTTTCCGAAATTCATGCAACTACCATATTTCCTTTCATCTACATAATCAAAGTATGAAACTTCCAAATTTGTTGTAAAAAAGTGTGTATGGGATAAAAAAATCATCAATCAAATAAGGTGTCATCCTCATGCCTTGATGAACAATAGTCGTTGGCTCTTACAAAATTTGTGGAATCCTCAATTTATGATACAAATTGGAAGTTATGAATTGACCCCCCATCATGCATTCCAAACTGTCAACACAAACATTCTAAGACATCTTTTGTGCATCACATATAGCTTGTAAGACAATGTTATGGAACTTTTTCCAATTGTATTAATTTGACACTACAAGAATGTACATTTTGTTTGGCCTTTCAACTAATGGGATTTGAGTACTATTAATGGCACCACATATGTTTAGCAAACATCTAAGTTCCTAAAATTGTTGTATGAAATGTATTTGCCAAAAAACTTGTTCTTATCACAAAGGACATCACAAACTACATCCACATATTTGCATTTAGTAGATGTGCCCAAATCAAACATGTATGACATATATGTTTAGGACTAAACCCATTAGTAAACCTGTATAACACAATTATAACAAATTTTTAAATTTTCAATTGTGGTTTCATTGGATTAATACATTCATATTTCAAAAGCAATGTCAATTCTTCAACCAAATTGTTAAAAGCATCGAAACAAAAGTCATAATGCATAAAATATTATATGTCTATTTTGCATTTTTACTGTTTTGTGCAATATAGTGACTTCTACTTCTTCCCAATGAATTTTTTATTTGGTATCTATCCAAAACATTTCAAAATAATGTTTTTTTTTTCCTTAACAAAGCACAGAAAATTGGTTCAACACAAAACATTGAAAATGATGCATTTTAACATAACAATTCTTTAACAAGTGATTTAAATAACAAATAATTACCCAACATGACTAAAAGTAACATCCAGATCAAAATAACCTTCCCAACAAACATCCAATCCATGATCGATTACAATTTTTTTAACTTTGACAAAACCTTAGAACACCACAAAGATTCACAATGAAAACCCCAAACTTCAATGAAAAAAAATTGATATTTTTTTATATAAACATATTATGCATAATGATAGTGTCTCTTTAATGTTAAAAAAATGGGAAAAAACAAATTTAACTTGTGACCCACGTAAAAAAGAAAATTTAATTAATTAAGCTCTTTGGTTTTTAAGTTCTATGATTTTTGGTTTCTTGCCCTTGTAATCTTTGCAAAGAAAATAATTGATTGAAAACACGGGTCTAGACCCAAAAAAATAAGGGTTTAATTTCAAGGTATAAAAAAGGAAACATGGTAGTTTTAAAAATGATTATAGCAAAAGCCCATGCATGTTAGAACAATTCTTGGGTTTTTTTTTGAATTGGGACCCACCCAACTTTGTTCATTGGCTAATCAAAAGGCTTATGTTCTCTAGTTCTTCTTCATGTGTTTAGAGCAAATATTAACCTTAAGCACATGATTAGTTTTCGAAATTGATGAACATTTGTCAGCTTGTGCCAAAATGTGCTAACAATTTCACGAGCTTTTCATGGCAAAAAAATTCCATGTCTAGCCCATAAATTTTTGCACCTATTTAGCCTACTCTACTTACCTCAAATGGTGAGAACCATTTACCATAATCATGATTTACACCATAACTAACAAAATCACAAATCTTATCATTGTTTTTAAGGTTTTCCCCATGCTCCAAAATAACAACAAATAACAAGTTTAAGGCTGCACCACTATTGAGTTTTTTTATAGCCATGGAAAGATTTCAAGAAAATATTTATACATCATAACATCCTAACTTTTTGTATATATTGTTTGATACAAATAATGGAACTACTAATGTGCATGAAAAAGATGAGGTCTAAGTTGAAGAGAATGAGCAATGCAATGCAACATTTGCATTTTTTTACAAATTTGAAAATAGATATTGGGATTTTGGTGAAAAGGCCATGAAGAAAGGTGAAAGCACATCAAACCCCTCCAAAATTATAATCACAAATATAATCTTTATGTAATTTAATTTTTTGGTAACGTATGGACATCACATTTTGGATTATTTTCGTTTGTTTTAAATATATTTGATTAGCTTTAAACTTCATCTAATCAATTATTTAGAAAAATTCAACAAACATCAAAGAATTTGAATGTATGGATTGTATTCGTGACAAAATAATACCCATTATAGGGTTTGAATATATACTTCAAAACTAAGGTTGTGGATATAGTTTTTGAATGAATTTTTTGTGGTGTATGACATTGATATACATCAATTAAATATAGGAAAATTTAGAAATTTAGAAGTTTTGGATGAAGTTATATTCAAAAAATGTATTTGTTTGCATTTATTTAGTAATGAATGCATAATAATGTCTTATTTTTAAGAAAAAAACCACTACCATATCAAAGAGGAGGAGATTTTATAAATGGGCATTGCATTATTATTATTCTTAAAAAAGAGTTTGGTAAATTTTCATGAATCATAAACATGAAACCTTATGGTCATTGAAAAATTGTAAGTTATATTCTATGTACATTGAATTTATCCAATCTTCTTCATCTAACCATTGGATCAAAATTAATTTTGACTTAAAATAAACTTTGAATTCAAAAATGTTGTGCAAATTCTAAAGTTTTTTACTTTTGTTTAATATAACCAAAGGATGTCATCAAGATTTAGCTTACTACGTATTATAATACTTGTTATACATCACCTTTTTTGAACAAAAGTGGTTCACCTTAAATGTGCTTTCACCTAAAAGTAAAATTGATAAGCTTTTGTTGCATTTATGAACAACCACCTCCCAACCAACGTGCAACCAATGTGCAACGTACCTAGGACTAATGCAAAGATAAGTTCAACACAATGAAAACAAGTATGATGTTGAGAAGAAAAATACTAATGTCACAAGTGCTCTACCTTTAGACTAGCCTTGGTATGAGATATTTGATTACTTGTTTGCTAGTACTGCTAAAATAGATGGAATGTCTAATGGTGTTGATCAAGGAGTCCACACTACACATAGAAATGGTGATATTGTGAATCTTTCCAATGAAGATTAAAATGTGTTGAGGCTCAAGAGATTCCTACATCCTCTATGATGCAAACTTCTATATTTGGAAATGGGGTTGTACTTTCAAGTTCTAATTCCGTTCCACCAAGCACTAGGGCATGCAAATTGCATAGTGTCCAAAACCAACCTTCAAAAAGTTGGAAAAGAAGATGAAAATGGATGTTGGATCTTCTAGTCTTCCAATTTTAAATTGGCACATATGTTCAAATTCAATAAGTTGAATTTTCAACAATGTAAAGGCTACACACATGAGTTCTCCAAAACATTATATAATAAGCTTTGAAGGGGATTGTGTAGAAGTTGTTTTTGGAATTTTTATGAAGTTTTGTCCCCACTTTTGTTTCTACAAATTTGGTCTCTAGAAGTTTTGAAATTAGTCTTTGGAAATTAAGCTCACTAGAACCCTAAAAATAGGTCCCTTGCATTGCTAGACTTGAAATATTTATTGTGCGAGACTATTTTTCTATGGGTGATTCTTGTGTGGCTTCTCTTTATGGCCATGTTTCCAAGCTTGTGAACTCATCACAAAACTCAATGTCTATAAGCTATCCTTGAGTTCCGTGTTTCCAACTCCAATTTGTGATTAAAGTGTTGATGATGTTTAATGAATTTGTGTGCTAACTTCATTAGGTTTTAAACATTCATTGTCATCACTATGCCAAAACATGGCATCCATGACTAAAACATGAATGTGTAATCAATATGGACCTTTTTCTAGTCACGTAGTCACATTTGATACAAATGTAATCATATGTGAAATCTTATCATCAATCTTTTGGTGTAGGGAAATTTTTAGCAAATAAAATAGTTGTGGGCTTTGTTAGTTATAACCATGTCAATAGTTTGTAGAGGAAAATTGGAGTTTACTTCTAGTCTTTGGCTAACAATGTGGAATTAGGTTGTCAATAGAAATTGCCAATTTGATGACAATAGTGCCATGATTTTCTTAGATGACGAAAAAATAAATATTTCACAAATGATATTTTTGCTCGTGGTGTTCAAAGTTTGTTGTTGATGACTGTGTTCTATTCATATCTATTTTGGTGCATGTGAAATGTGAAACATACACAAATTGTTATAAAATATTATTGGCAAATATTTTCTTTTGCAAATTGAATTGTCAAATCTATCTAATCACTCCAAATCCTACTTCCCAAGTTTAGCACACATGTAGGTGGTTTTCTAGTTTAGTTTTCATGATAATACAACTTTGTGTTATGGTATTTTTAATCCTGAGTATGAAGATTTCTTCATTCTCGTGAGAGTTATTTATGTCTTTTGATTTGTGTTTTGCAAAAGAAAAAATGTGTTTTGTTTTATAACATGGGAAAAAAATTCCATCATGTGTATTTCTCAAATTGTGGCACAACAAGGTTTATAGAAAGGCTTTGTAAAAAGGAGATAGGTGACATGGTTTTTTTAATGGAAATATTGTAAATGCTTATCATGTTTGGCTTTATTTCTTTTGGAAAATTTCTTTTTTTAGGAGAAAAAAAAACACTTTAGTCCCCGTCAACTATTAACACCCCTAGATCAAGGACATCTTTGGAATTTTCTTTCCAAGTAAAATCACCTAAACCTTGAACATTTTTTTTCCTTTTCCCTTTCTTCCATTTGTGATTTGAACTATGTCTTTAATTGAGTTTCATATTACAATTTGCTAGAGTGAAAAACACACCACATCTAAGATCATAGAATCTTTGTCAATTCCTTTTCACAAGGACCAATTTGAGTCCACAACAAAATCTTGTGTTATTTTCATGACTTTCATAGGGCCGATGGTTTCATAGGCTCTTTTGCTACCATTCTAAACAACATTGCTAACTTGGTTTATTACGTTTAATCAAAGCATCAACCCAAGTGCTAGGGAGAAACATTGTTATTAAAATTTACGAAGTATGTGAGTAAAAATATAGGCTCCCATATATTGGTTGTTGGGTAAAAGTTATAATTTGATTAAATATATAATAGGGGTTTTTTTCTTTGAAAATAAAAATAAAAATAATGTAGGGTATGTGTTAATTCACATTATTAGAAAAATATAGAAAAAAACGTGTTAAACATTTTACATATTAGTTATTTGTAGGTTCAATTAGTAGATTAATCAATGAACTATAATTAGTACTTAAGTTCAATATGTTCAAGCAATGTCATTAAATTAATTATTATTGATAAATGAATTAGTAATAAGAAGTTTCTTTTAAATGATTTATAGATGTATTTGAAATTCCCTATTGCATATCCATCAAATTGGGTTAGGAGGAAAGAATGATGATGGGGCTATGGAAAGAAGAGGTGAACATCATGCAACACAACATGTGGCCTATATTAATAAGGTGTACATCAAATGTTTTCTTCAAACTTGTGAATATTTGTATTTTTTTCCATTTGTTTGTTAAATCTTACATCCTCTATTTATTATCAATGGAAGCCTTGTCTAATTGTGCAGTATTCCCTTGGAAATAAAAACAAACTGGCCTTCTTTTAGAATAATTGTATTTTGATTCATGTGCCTTTCTCTCTCATTTTCATCTTTCATTCATAACTTAAATATGGTCTATTATTTAACTTATTAAACAATCAATTACCTAACAAGCACATTGTTAACCTAGGTGTTAGTTTCTACTTTTTACCTAGGAATTAGTTAATTTGATGAGCAACCATGTAAATCATTTTAGCAATAGTAATTTTGATTACTATTTCCTTTTGGGAAGTGGTGTTCACAAGTTAACTAGTTTTTTAAGAAGGTAGATAGATAGTTAACTAGCTAAGTTTCTAGAAGAAAGTAATTGGCTACCTATGTGCTTAGAAGGCATGGAAAAAACTTAAGGGAAATTTTAGGTGTCCAACTATTTTGGAGGGATTTTTAAATAAGGGTGACCTTTTGAGGGGACGAAGGGGATTTAAGGGGTAAGGTAGCCCTTGGCCAACATGCTATCAAGGGGATTAATTCTTCTTCTTCCAAATTGTCTTTTTCTTTGGTCTATGTACTTTTTGGATTATTCTTCAAGATTTCTTTCCCTCCTTCCTCTCTTTCATTTGTTCTTTTTTCATTTTTCCTTTTTCCTTTTTCTCCTTTTTCATACTTTTTTCATGGACACTAGTTTATTTTAATGCTCTAAAGTAGGAGAAGAGAAAGGACCATGGTCCCTACTGTACTTGGGGGAAAACGTATGAAAGCAATATAAAAAACATGTTATTTTTCCTTCCTCTACCTTCTAAACTTTTTTGTTAAGATTTATAGTGGTAGGTTAAAAGGGGCTAGGGTAAATAGTATGTAATAGAATATTTAGTTATCTCTCCATAAAATGGAGTATTTTGGACTTGTTCTACCATGTAGGCAATAGGAGTTGTTGCCTCACCAATAATTCTATTACCGTTCCCATAGAACTACCATTTTTTCTATGCAATCGTCTTATTATTGTTTACCTTGTTATTCAAACAATAATTAAAGATTAGGGAAGGTAAATAGGTTGGGCAAGTAGGTTTATTGTTTAAAGAGTATAATTACTAAATACCCTTAATCTCCTCCATAAAGAAACTTCCCCTAGTCTTATTTTCTTCATTTTCTACTCTTCTCCATCTCTCCTACTTCCTCGACTTTATATTTGTCAAAATCCCTACTTGTTTGCTTTCCCACCACCTCCCTTGCCTTCCAATGATGCTTCCACCTCCACTCCAAGCTTGAACCTTCTTTGGTTCACCTTTAGAGTTCAGTCCTTCATGAGCTAGCAATTTCCTTTTATTTGTTTGTTCATGATGCTCGCAAATCCTCACATCATACATTGCCTTTTAGTGCCAATGCTCATGAATGTTTCAACAAAATTTCAAAACTTCAATATGAGAGGTCAACAAAAGGAGGTTTGACAAAGAAACTTCAATCAACTTTAAACACTTAGTCTAGGCCTACACACAAGAAAAATCTTAAAAGATATATTCCCCTTTGCCACCCTTTTATCCATTGCATTCTCTACTCCAATAACAAGATAAGGCAAATCATTATCATGTCCTAGGCTACTCAATCCATGCCCTCCCAATTTCTTTAAGCTTCCTTCCTTTGAAATTTAGGGTTGATAAAACCTTATCCTAATCTTTTTAGACCTTGGGTTTCCAAAAACTTGTCTTTTCTTCACAAACACCTTTATTAAATTTCAAAATATTTTTTTTCTTTAATTAACAAAATGGGGTTAGGTTAATTTGTGTAAATAATAACTTCATATGTGAAATCCATGTTGCATTTGTACAAAAAATCAATTAAAAGAGTTTCAAATTTTTAATAAATGATTATACTTGGGTTTTATTGAATCAAAATGTTTCATTCATCTTCTCCACTTTCACTTCAAACTTTCAATTCCCTAATCCACCCATATTTTGTACCTTGCATGCATTTTTATTGTATGTTTGCATTATGTCTAGATCATGATTAAGGGCAAATTCACACTTCCAAACTCAATGCATCACAAACATCTTCTCACCATATAACTTGGGTCCCTCGACAAGTATTCAAAGTACTTGTCCCAATGTATTAAAAATTAATATCAATTTTTCTTCAACTTTGATCAATGTAAGATGGTCATGTTTTAATAGTAACTAAGGTATTCAATGTCCAAATAAATGAACAACCCATGGTGGTCAAGGACCACAACATTGTTCATGTAGTACATCTTATAAGTGGGCATTAATATTGAACCATGTCCTATGGGTGTCATTGTTCCAAGGCTTGTGGATCTCGATAAAAGTTCTATCAATGAGCCCAATATAATTTTAAAACTTTGGGATATAGGTATCTAGGGTAGTTCCTTTGTCAATAATAGGCAACCAAATCTTGTCGATGATGGCTTCATTAATGCAAGATGCAATAAAGATTCAACATTCACATATTACATTTTTACTTTAATTCCATATGAAAACATCATACATTGTAATGTTCTCATGTTTCATGTACATATGAAGTTGAACAATAGTTGCTTTAGGTAAACTTGGATGAACAATCAATCACAATGTGAACCTTGCTAGTTGGTTTTGCATGGCCAATGATTTGGGAGACCACAATTGTCGTTAGTTCTTCAAATTTTATCAAAGTAAAATTTGTCAAGGTCTTGAATAAAGTGAAGTCTTTCACATTGTGACCCACACATTTTGAACATCCACATTTTGGTCCACTTAATACCCAACACTTGCTTATAAGTCATTTGCGTTGAACATGTCCCCTATGCCAACAACCGCAAACATGATTTGTGATTACATACACATGGCCTCAAACATCTCTTCATTATTACTTGATGAGGATTTAAAAGTCATCGCCCATGAAAAGGCATGACTTGAAAAAAACACTATTGAACATAAGAAGAAATGACAAACATTAAGGAAAGAAAAAATAATAAGAAACCCATAAAAAAAGAAAAAAAGTAAAAGCCTAAAAAAGTGAAAGGAGGTCCCAAATGAAAGTGAAAAATAAATAAAGAGGAGCTCCAACCAATAGTGAGAATGAAAAAAATGAAAAAACCTAAAAAAAAAGAAAAAGAAGACCCAAATGAGATAGTAAAATAAGGAAATTCCACAAATGAAAGTGAAAAAAAAAGTGGTAATAGCCCCAGTTATGTAGTCCCATGTAGAAGAAACCTTAAAAACAAATTTAAATAACTCATTGTGCAAACCCTTTAAAAGAATTACAATGGAGATCCTAAAGGAATGCCAAAAGTGTAAGTAGTGGAAACCTTAAAAAGCCCCTCCAAAAAACATGTTTAAAAATTAAAATTGAAAAAATTACACAACCTTTTACTATGGGTTACCAAAAATTAGGAATGGAACTTGGACACTGCATTGGACTAGGTGCTATAATTGGAAGGGTTTTATGGTAACTTAATTGTTTCAATGAAAATAAATTCACTCATGAAAACAACTAGAAAATGATTCAAATTGTGGGTATTACAATATTCAAACGTAGATCTTATGTAAAAGTTCAAATTGTGAGTGTTAAAATTTTCAAACATGGGTTTTACAAATGGGTTCAAATTGGCAATGTAATATTATTCAAACATGGGTGCTACATAGAAAACTCCTTTGACTTCTTTTGAAAATGAGACATTGTTGAAAAATAATGTGTTTATGGGACACATCCTTTCAAAAATTGATTAACAATTCAAATGATGACAATAAAATATTGTTAAAATAATGCAATCAATTTTTTACCATATTCTTCCCCATTTTCACATAATGCATTCCAAGTTAGAATGGATGTGTGTAAGGATGATAATGAGAATGCATATAAGCCCATTAATGCAACATTTATTTTTTCAAAATTTCTCAAGCCTTTTTCAAATATGCATTTGTTTTCAAATTTAATGTTGACATCACCAATAACAACAATAAAAACCATGATCCCAAAACAAGAGTAACATGAAAATGATAATTTCATTTAAAATATTATAGATTTACTAAGACTAAACTTGGTGTTCAAACCTTAGCTATATATATTTGTGTTGAAACATAAGTTGTAATATTGACAAAAAATTGTGTGGAAAAATGGGGAAATTATCCCTTTAAATTAGTCTATTTTCTAGTTATGTTATGTTATGTTTTCAAGTAATACTTAGAAGTATCCATTGTTTATATTTTCCACATGATGTATTTTGCAAGGTTTGATGAAATTGAGAAATATAATGTGAAAGAATTGTAAATGATACATCCTTAAGTTCATCAAGTGGTATTAAGGGTAAAAAACATTATCAATTATTTATTTTGTAATCAAGTGCAAATCCTAGGCACATTATTTCATTCCCACAAATAAATATGGAGTGGGAGTTTTGAGATGGGACTAATATGAACTCATAAAATTGAATTCAAGATGAAATCAATTTGCACAAACTAAGAAAAAGGGGTAGTCATTGCAAATTGAAACCAAAATGGTGCACAAATAAACACATATTCACACGATTCACCATGATTCAGACTTGGGAGGGTCACTATTCTCCTTTCTATAACATTTGATAGATAACAACAAAAACTAGATCAAAGTGGCATAAATTCCTTAGATTCTCAAGTGAAAGTCTCAAAAAATTTCAATGTTTGAGTCCCATTACATCATAGGCTCATAACTCATTTGTGTAGATTAACTATGATTCAAGACTTTCAAGGGAAAAGTTGTAACCCCTTGAATAAAGCTTTCCAACAATGTATCATATGTTTCAATCGAAGGTGATTTGACCTTTATGTTGCATGTTTTAATGATCAAGAGTTCAACTTGTGTTTTAGATTTTCAAATAGGGAATGCCTCACTTAAGACATTTTGTTTTCAAGACTCCAATGATTTAAAGACAACCCAATTTGGAAAGGTTGTTACAAAATTTTGAAACACCATAGGATTCCAAATTCACAAAAATGAGAATGTAGTTGGGAATCTTGAGGACTCCCTCTTGCACTTTCACACGCTTCCATCTCACAATAAGAATGTGTTTGGGTATCTCCCTTGGTTTGACTTATTCTCCACTTGTTTCCTTTTGTTTTGTCCCAACCTTGGTTATGAGTTGGCGCCTAAGTAAGAAACTAAAACCTATTCATCCAATTCATGGTTTTATTATTGTAAATAAAATGGGGTTCCCATTTTTCACATATGGAAGAAGTTCCATCTTGCTATTCAAAGATTTTTTCAAATTCAAGAGTCCAAGATTGTGATACAAAAAATTTCCAATTATTATAGAACTTGTCTTACTAATGGTGAATGTTTCAACTGAGGTTTTGGAATTTAAGGGAATAAATTTTCAGTTATTGATGTACATCAAAATTCAATGAGGTTTCAACTTTAGCTTGAGTTTGACATAAGAGTTTTCATTGACTACAAGAGAGGTCACAATTCAATGAGGTTTCTTCAAGTTGAGCTTCAGAAATTTGGCATAAGCGTTTTCATCAAGACAAGAGATCAACATTCAACAAGGTTGTTCCAACTTGAGCTTTGAGAATCACCAAAATTTGATATCTCAATTTAGCTTGCCACATTGTTTTCAAGATCTAAAGAGTCACCTAACAAGGAAATTAGTATCAATTGATGACATTGACACAAGAAAAATGATTGATAATTTGCAAAGGGATTGTGGTTATGAGAGGAGGTAATAGCAAGGTCATTATGGGCAAACAAGGGGAGATTTTTCATGTACTATTCAGTTACATCACCACAAAAGCATTTCAATGACACAAACGAAGGCATTGCTGTGCCACTACTGCAAATGAGTGGCTGATCATGCTACTAGTATCAACTCGCTCTACTACCAACAACAAGAAGGCAATGGTTCTGCCCCCTTATGGCAAGTTCAAACTTGAAACTTGCAACAGTTACAATAGGTGTTTCACAAAGTCCCCAAAAAATGAACTAGCAGTTCACACTAACAACACCTGGTGAACATTCCTAAAACTGTGGGACCAAATGAAAACTACATTCTTCCATATATTCTCTCTTACAGACAGAGCCAACAAAACAGGCAGGGCAACAGCTGATTACTGACATTGCTGACCCTAATTACAGTAATTAAGCACCAAACAGACAAAAGACTACCTGAATCGGTGTTTTACATTTGTGCTAATCGTCGTAATCAAGCACCGATAGAGAGACTTGTCTCAATTAGTGGCTTTAAGCAAATTGCTAATCCTAGTACTTAAGCACCACAATAGAGTCTCACCCAAATTGGCAGCTTTAATAAATTTGTGTTAATTCTAGTAATTAATCACCCACCTGAATTGGTATCTTTATCATTTGTGCTTATCCCTGGCAATTAACATCAACAAAGAGACTTGCTTGAGTTGGTAGCTTTAACACTTGTGCTAAGGCCCCCACCACACTGCCATGGGAAAACAATGACAAGGATGGCCCAATTTACCTCCTGTCTAAACCTGTGATGTTAAGCAAAATGCTGTCATTCACTTACCACCCATCTACCACCCGCTGGTAACAACAGTGGCAGCTATCAATCCCATGCAAGAAAACCCTAATCATAGTAACTAAGCACCAACAGAGGGACTCACCCAAGTTGGTACCTTTAACATTTGTGCTAATCCTAGTAATTAGGCACCAACAGCAAAACTCACCAGAACCTGCACCTAATTAAGCATGGAGTTAGTAGGCAAAGCAACGTCCAAGCTTGGTTACATACTCCTGATGCAGATACTAATCTAGAAATGATAACTTAAAAATGTTGGCTCCTAATCCACCAGTTCCACACTGATATGAACCACTTGTTCAAAAACTATTTTCTTTTACTTGATACAGAACCCGCAGCTAATTATGCACTGAGTTACAAACTAACATTTAATCTAGGGTCACTTAATCCTGATGTAAATACTAATCCAGAACTGATAATCTAGAACCCCTCAGCTCATAATCCACCAGTTCCACATGGATATTGAGGTGTACTACCGCCTCCCTACTGCAGATTTTCTCAAAGAAGATCTAATTTTTGGTTTTAGACTTGACATAGATACTAATCTAGAACTGATAATCTAAAACCCTCAGCTCCTAATCCACCAGCTCCACACTGATATGAACTCTACTGCTTCCTCTTTGCTGCAGATTTTCTCAAAGCAACATCTAATTTTGGTTCTATTCTTGATGTAGATACTAATCTAGAACCAATAATCCAAAACCTAAGCTCCTAATCCACCAGTTCAACATTGATATAAACTCTGCTTCCCCCAACCCCACCTCCCACCACCACTGCAGATTTTCTTCTTCTTCCCTTCCAGAAAACACATAACCTTGCTAATGTGGCTTCCAATAATTCATAGGGCTCCTGAATGCAGCAAGCAAGATGTTATGCAATTGCACAAAGCTCCTCCTGTGTATGCAATTGCTATGCATCTTGTTGCCGAGTCCTTGTTGCATTTCTTGTTGCCAAAATGTAAGGATAGTAGTTTTCTTCTTTCATGCCTCTCTCTCTCTCTTCCCTATTCTTCAACTTCCAAGTTTGTGATGATCTCAACAACTTGTGCCTTATCTTGGTCGAATTGCAGATCCTCTTTTTCAGTCTTGAAATCCCGGAAGAATCGAAGAAACTTACTGCGATTGGCAACCAGAACAGAGATGATCTCAGGTGGTTTGTTGGCATTGGCAACAAACACCTTGAACACATGGAAAGCTTCAATCTGGATGCTCTTGCTTGGATCTCTCAACAGGTTCATGAGGTTGCACATGTTGCCTTTGGAGCTCACATACCGCATCATGACATTGACATTGGATCTGTCCAGCAAGATCTCACCCAGCAGTTTCACCATCTGCCGTCTGGTGATATAATTGGGTGAGGACAAGAGCTTGCCATTGAACTCCGAGAAGAACCAGTCGTAGTTCTTGGTCAGGTAATCCGCCACTGTGGATTTGTGTCGTGTGAGAAGCTCACGGAAGTTGGCGGCAGCATCACATGCAACCTCGAAATTGGGTAGCTCGATGTACTTGAAGAACTTGGACAAATTGGGCGATTCTAGTATGTAGCGAGCTGCACTCTGGTGTCTGATGCATTCTCGCAGCATGGTGCCGTAATGCAGCGCCATCTCTGGAGTGTCGTATCCTGACACCAGCAGGTCCAAGAGGTCTCTGTTGTTGTCCAGATAGTCGGAAGCGATGAGTCGGGATTGCACTTGCTGGCGTTGTAGGTTCGCCACCACTTGGGTTGTGTCCTTGCGAGCTTCTAGGTCCAGCTTAGGAAGCGATTCAATGAGCAAGCGCATGGTGTTGCTGGCGAGCATCTCCTGTGTCAACTGCGCGCAAGCCTCCGGTACCGGCTCCGCTTCGCTGTTGCCATACAACACCACTTTGATCTTACGGATGTTCCGCGCCAGTTCGCTCATCTTCTCCTCTCGTCTCGGGTCCTGCAACGACGTCCCCAGAAGCTCGCGCGTCGAACGCACCAGCTCCGCCGTGCTACTGCCTGTGCTCTTCTTCTTCTTCTCGAACAGTCCCTTCATGATTCCACACCCGAATTCACGTCTTCCCTCACGTCCCCCACACAGATTCCTGGCTTCTCAACCTCGTCGAGAACCTCTTTCGATTTATGTGTGTCTGTGTGTCTGTCTCTCGCGCGCGCTAGCAACTCGCCATCATCTCCATCAATCTTTCAAGCTCCGCTACATCCCTATCCATGTTCTTCTTCTCCGCAGTAAACCTCACCCTACCTTCGCACCTCCGAAACTCCTCCTCAAACATCAGTAGTAGCAGCAGCAACTGAGCTCTACGAATATGTACTTCATCTTCTTCGTCCTAAAAGCTCTGCAAAAATCTCTGCGAATCTGATCTCTTTTCCCTTCCTCTTCCTCCTCCTCCGAGCACCCCCCGCTCGCCGGTCGACGTTAGTATCAAATTTCACACAACTCCTTCTTCAAGGTTTTGAACACACCTACGGAGATGGAAATCCAAACAAGTTGCGCTTTTTGTTTTCTTCCTGTGCAGAGAGAGCGAGAGAGATGAAAGATCACACCACTTGTTACGCATCCGAATCTGCTGCGTTCGCTGGCGCTCTTATTGTTACCTTCTTCGATCGACAATCCGATGCATTCTCCCCCGGCGGCTCTAGAGAACCAGAGACTTCTCCGACGAAGAAGAATCCTTCCAAAAAATGAATGGAAACGTTTTCCGTACCCTAGAAAGTACTACGGCGACTTCTTACCTACTCCCGCTGCCCCAAGTGCGCGCGTCAACACTCCATCATGTCGGAGGAGAGCGAGTCAGGAAACGTCGAGAGTCCAGGAGCGTCTTGCACGAGGGAGCAAGCGGAAGCTTCGGAAACGTCTTCCGTACCCTAGAAAAGTACTACGGCGACTGCTTACCTACTCCCGCTGCCCCAAGTGCGCTCGTCAAACACTCAATCATGTCGGAGGAGAGCGAGTCAGGAAATGTCGAGAGTCCAGGAGCGTCTTGCATGAGGGAGCAAGCGGAAGCTTCGGATGCAGCAGCGGCAGCGGCAGGGTTTTCAGGGCGTTTCTTTTTTCCCGCAGAATAATATTCTTCTTCTTTCTTCTTTCAAGATTTGCGGTAGAGAGAGAGAGAGAGAGAGAGAGAGAGAGGCGGAAGGTTTGTTTGTAGCAAATCGAGCTTCAAAAATACTTGATTCTTGTAGATCCATCTCAAGTGAAGGGGCTTATATCGTGGAGAAGAAGCTAGAGAGAAGAGGGATGCAAGCTGTGAAGGATCTAAATCATCACGATGATCATTGCTCGGAGCTCCTCCGGTCTTCCAGCAGCAGCCTCCACAGTTGGCTGCTGGATATGCAGCAGATTTTACTCTCGTTTTGCTTTCCGGCATGCACGACATGCCCAACCGAGGAAGGCGGCAAGGCACTTGTTACCTCGACTACTACCTCCTGCAGTTTCTGGTACGGTTCTGGTCCTGTCTATTGCACAATGCTGGATCCATCACACAATTCTTCTAGGATTGCCACCAATTCTTAAATGCATCTGGGGAATCTGTCGAGCTCTAAACCCTACAGAACGCCCAATTGAGGGAGAAAATCTTCAGAAGCAAAAAAGCCTGTGGTATTCTGAAAGAGAGACACAGACACCAACACACAGAGAGAATCCATTCCATTATTTCCAATGTCTGTAGCTGCAGTTTCTGAATGGCATTTGTAATCAGGTCCAGCAATGAGCTCACAAAGGCTTTGGGAGGCATTCTTCCAGGATCCTTCACAGTGGAGGGACAGCAGGTCTCTTAAGGTGCGGTGCCTGCATTCATGACAAGGAAAGAGTTCCTGAAGGATATCACAACCACAATTTTCAATACTGACATTGTGATATTGACTGATCTAGTAGAAGCTGACATTGTGATGATGATCCTTTCGATGAGGTTGATTCTTTGTTTTGCCTGTTATTCTGCCACTGTTGCACTTCTGACTTGGCTGCCACACACTACTGTGATTCTCATGGCTTCTGTATCAATAGGTAGGTTGTGTTTCACTTCCACATGTAGAATTTAGATAATTTCATTCTCCCTTTTTAACCATATCTGAGAGCTTCAACTTCCAATCTGGTTCTGAGTTTAATTGTGCTTCACAATTTGGGGGGGGTGTTCACAGAGAAATCCAAAAGATCCAGACTTCAGACACAAGTTCACAAATGAATGCCTTTGGGTGGATGACTGCTCCACCCCTTCCTGGGTTAAGTTGAAGCTTTCTGCAGTGATCCAAGGTGATACAACTGCTTCTGATTCTTCTGACTTCCATCACCACCATGGAGCACGAGGATTGCAGCCAACCAGGAAGGATCTTAACAGTCTGTTCAAGATGTATATCCACAAGGGATGTATGTCAGCTGCGCAGCTAGTTTTCAACAGACTTCTGAAAAAAGATGTCGTGTCATGGACCACTTTGATTGCAGGATATGGTAAGCATGGCCATGTGGAAGAGGCTTTTGTGTCAATTAAACAAATGCAACAGGAAGGTGTGCAGCCAGACAAAGTGACATATATGAGCATTCTCAAAGCATGTGCCAATCCAAGGTCCTTGGAATGGGGGAAGCAAGTCCATGCCCAGATCATTGAAGCTGGATTTGAATCTGACTTACGTGTTGGGACTGCTCTTATCAACATGTATGCGAAATGCAGATGTATTAAGGAGGCCTTTGAAGTTTTTGAAAACATGCAACATGAAGGCGTGGAATTGGATGAGATCACTTACATAAGCATCCTGAATGCTTGTGCCAACCCAGCTGATTTGAAATGGGGGCGGCATATCCATGACTGCATTAGGAGATCTGGATTTGACACAGATGTTCGATTGGGAAATGCCCTGATAGGTATGTACATCAAATGTGGAAGCAGAGAGGAGGCTTTTGAGGTTTTTCATAATATGCAGCAAAAAGGTATGACATCAAACAGGATTACCTACATGAGCATCCTAAATGCATGTTCCAGTCCATCTGCTTTGGACTGGGGAATGCAGGTTGATGCTCAGATCAAGAAGTCTGGATTTGATTCAGACATTTGTGTGTGCAATGCACTTATTGGAATGTATGTCAAATGTGAGAGTAACGAGGGGGCAATGAAAGTGTTTCAGCACATGCTACAAAAAGCAGTGCACCCAGACAAAATCACCTATATGAGCATCCTGAATGCATGTGCAAGCCCAGCAGCTTTAGATTTTGGGAAGCAGGTTCATTTTCATATCAGAAGCTCCCAGTTTGAAACTGATCTGGCTGTGGGGACTGCTCTAATCAACATGTATGCAAAGTGTGGGGGCAATGAGGAGGCATTTGATGTGTATCATCGAATGCAAGAAGAAGGTGTGGATTTGAACATGATCACCTACATCTGCATTCTCAAGGCATGTACCAGGCCAGTGGCATTGGATTGGGGGAAGCAGGTCCATTCCCACATCATGAAATCTGGATTGCAATATGGCTTGAGGGTGGCAACTGCACTTATCAACATGTACACTAAGTGTGGGGCAAGTGAAGATGCTTTTAATGTGTATCATCAAATGCTACAAGAAGGTGTGGAGCCTGATAATATTACATACTTGAGCATCCTGAATGCAATTGGAAGCCCTGCAGCTTTGGACTTTGGGAAGCAAGTGCATGCCTGCATCAGAAAGTCTGGACTTCAGTTTGATGTGGATTTGGGGACAGCTCTTATCAGCATGTATGCTCGGTGTGGAGGCACTCAGGAGGCATTTGGCGTGTATGACCAAATGCAAGGAGAGGGTGTGGGGCTGACCATAAACACTTACATCTGCATTCTCAAGGCATGTATGAGCCCTGCAGTTTTGAACCGGGGAAGGGAGGTTCATGCCCAGATCAAAAAAACTGGATTTGACAGTGACCTTTATGTGGGGACTGCACTTATCAGTATGTATGCTCAATGTGGTAGGAGTCAAGAGGCTTTTGAAGTATTTCACCACATGCAAAAAGCAGGTGTGGAGCCTGACAATGTCACTTATGTGAGCATGCTAAATGCATGTGCCAGCCCAGATGCACTTGACTATGGGAAGCAGATCCATGAGCACATCATTAGCTCAGGATTTAACTGTAATTTTCGGGTTTGGACTGCACTGATTAGCATGTATGCTCAGTGTGGTAGCCACCATGAAGCTTTTGAAGTGTTTCGTGCAATGCAAGAAAAGGGTGTGGAGGCAGACAAATTCACTTACATGAGCATTCTCAGTGCATGTGCAAATTCAAACTTGAGCCCTACTGCCTTGGATTGTGGCAGGCAGGTCCATGCCCACATTAGGAAATCTGGATTCAACTCTGATACTCGCTTGGAAAATGCTCTTCTTGACATGTATATAAAATGTGGGAGTAATGAGGAGGCTTTTCAAGTGTTCAACTGCATGCAACAGATGGGCAGGAAGCCAGATAACATGACTTACATAAGCATACTGAATGCATGTGCAAACCAAATGGCTTTGGACTGGGGGAAGCAAGTCCATGCCCAAATCAAAGAATCTGTTTTCAGGTCTGATGTGCTGGTGAGGACTGCTCTTATCAGTATGTATGCGAAGTGTGGGGCTAGTCAGGAAGCTTTTGAAATGTTTCATGACATGCAACAAGAAGGTGTATGGCCCAACAGGATCACATGCATGAATCTCTTGAATGCATGTGCGAGCCCAAGAGATTTTGAGAGTGGGAAGCAAGTCTATGCTCACCTTAGGGATTCAGGATGTGAGCTTGATGTTGGTCTCTGGACTTCTCTCATCAGGATGTATGCAAAGTACACTGGGAGTGATGATGCTTTTGAATTGTACCACAAAATGCATCAAGAAGGTGTGCAGCCAGAGAGCTCAACTTATGTTAGCATCCTGAATACATGTGTGAGCCCAAGGAGTTTGGCGTATGGGAAGGAGATCCATGCACACGTGAAAGTTTCTGGTCTTGAAGCTGATGAACGTGTAGGGAATGCTCTAATATGCATGTATGTGAAGTGTGGTGGCAATGAGGGGGCAGTTGAATTATATCACCATATGCAACAAGCAGGTCTGCAGCTGAACAGGAGCACCTACATGTACATTCTCAAGGCATGCACCAACCTAACAGCCCTTGCTGAGGGCAAACAACTGCATCGCAGCATTGTTGAAGCTGGATTGGGAGCTGATACCTGTATTGGAAATGCTCTGATTGACATGTATGCTAAGTGTGGGAGTCTTTCAGACGCACGCAAGGTGTTTGATGCCATGCCTGAACGAGATTTGGTTTCTTGGACTGTCACAATTGTTGGACTTGCTCAGCATGGGTGTCAAGAAGATGCACTAGACTTGTTTAAACAAATGAAGCAAGAAGGGGTGCTACCGGATGCCGTCACTTTTGTTGGTGTTCTCTCTGCTTGCAGCCATGGAGGCTTAGTGGATGAAGGTCTGGAATACTTCAATTCCATGTGTGAAGACCATGGTATTACACCAGTAGATGCACATTATGGTTGCATAGTGGACCTTTTTGGCCGTGGAGGGCATCTACATCAAGCAGAGGACTTCATCAGAAAAATCCCGATTGAAGCAACCTCTGGAATTTGGGGAACTTTGCTGGGTGCTTGTAGGATTTATGGCAATGTGGAGTTAGCTGAATGTGCTGCAAATCATTGTCTGAAGTTAGACCCAGAGAATGCTGCAGTGTATGTGACACTTTCACATATCTATGCTGGAGCTGGCATGTGGGATAGTGTAGCACATGTGGAAAATACAATGAAGGAGAGAGGTATCAAAAAGGAGACTGGCTGTTGCTGGGTTGAGGTTGAAAAGAAGGTACACACTTTTGTGGCAGAAGACAGAACTCACTCACAAACACCAGAGATATATGCTGCTTTGGCAGATGAACTTTGCAGATGAAGGAGGCAGGATACATGCTGGACACTCACAGTCTGTTACATGAGGTGGATGAACTGCACAAGGAGTGGGCTGTCTGCCACCATAGCAAGAAGCTGGCAATTGCTTTTGGTCTTATTAGTACAGCTGCAGGGACACCACTCCATATCTTCAAGAATCTTTTAGTATGTAATGACTGCCACACTGCAAACAAGCTCATTTCAAAGATGGCTGGGTGAGAAATTGTAGCAAGGTATGTGAATCACTTCCATCACTTCAAGGATGGGGTGTGCTCATGTGGTGACTACTGGTGATGGTAAAATTCATGACCTGTGGAGAGTAGAATCTCATCAGTGATGTACACAACATGTGCTGCGAATGCATCATCAATGAATCAACACAACAGGCAGGCTTTGTGCACAAGGGGCAATATTCACCAAATTTGGGAAGAAGGCATTGTGTGGTCAGAAAATACTGGTAACTCCCACATCTTATCCATTGGATATTTTTGCCTTGCAGCTCTCTTTCTGTATGTTCTTCCCATGCAAATTTTCCTTCCCTTTTGTCCTTTCTTCGCATTTGTGTACTGCTTTTATATACTCTTGTTTTGCCATCAATTGTGAGGTGAGACACCACTAAGTGCCACTATTGAAAAGGAATTCCTTGATCAGTGCAGGAAGTGCAACTGC
>Ga0209208_10003230_pt1 | contig 23428 bp, 18 predicted proteins | sample S1TSphfallax_3_FD_187694 | JGI IMG/M metagenome (GOLD analysis project Ga0209208, IMG submission 187694) | Host-associated microbial communities from peat moss isolated from Minnesota, USA - S1T2_Fd - Sphagnum fallax MG (SPAdes) (version 2) | ecosystem: Host-associated > Plants > Peat moss >...
ATGATAACGTGAATTTCCATTCACTTGATGTTCGCAGTGAGCAGTCCGCCCTTGCACTTGCAGAGTGGTTGCGTGACACTTATGGTGGCATTGATATTCTGGTGAAGTACATACTTAACTTAGCTCCTAAATGCAGTTTTCCAGTAGATCCAACCATCCAACACATCATGAACTAGATTTGATGTTTAAGATTTAGGGTTTTGAGATTTGAAGTTGGTTGTGAGAAATCAATTGCTTATTAGAATTTCAGAAGTAGATACAGTTGAACACAAAATATGCATGATGACCATGAAGGACTGCTTGTAGATAATTATGAACTAGATTAGCTGCTGAGGTTTAGGGTTTTGGGATTTGAAATTGTTTGTGAGAATTCCAGAAGCAGATACAGTAGAACAGAATTATGCATGCTTATTGATAGCTATGAAGAGTTCTGCTTCTAGATAATGTTCTAAATTTTTACACGCTCTTGCTCAATGGACGATCAAAGGTATAATGCATTGAAGTAAGTCTTTTCGTTTGCTTCTTCAGATCAATAATGCAGCAATAGCAAGCACGGAGATAGGAGACACCTTTGAAGATGTGAAATCTCTACTAGATACTAATTATTTTGGTGTGAAGAATGTGACTAAGGCCTTGCTCCCACTTGCACGCAATACCCCTGGAGGTTTTCGAGTGGTTGTTGTATCATCTTCAGTTGGTCAACTCAAGGTAACTATAAACTGGATCTGTGCTCCATGATGTTGGCAAGCAGAACTCCTCAGGCTTTCTCCAGACTTAAAATTGCATTCCAATAATCAGAGACGATTCCTCTAAGAGAATTCTCTTAATTCATTTACTTCATCATTGCTGAATGCCAATGTGTACTCAGCTGTGAGGATTTCTTCAAGGTTTGAATGCTGCAAGACATAACTATTGTCTTTAGCATAAATTTGGGAACATTTCAGAACTCTTCTTACTCTTGTGAAGAGCTCAAGTGTAGTGTGTTCACAAAGTATAGGCCTTTGATATATCAATACCCCTCTGAAAAAAATTCAGAATTCTTTAATGTTCAGGAGAAGAAGGGACAGCGCCAAGCATCTGACAAGGTTAAGCTCAGATTGTGAAGAAGGGTGTATATCACACTCGTTATGTAGCGTCACTGTTGGGTAGCAGCCTAGGTCACAAGGGGCTCAGACCCTTTGTGAAGTCAGGCTTGACTTGGGTGCCTTATTCTACACATTGAAGTGCATTGCATAGACTCAGGCTTTGGCTGTCTACAAGTAGAATCCATGAGGACAATGCCAAGGACCTGACAAGGTCAAGAAGCTCTTGTGAAGAAGGGTGTATGATCATGCTTGTTGGGTACCACACCCTAGGTCACAAGGGCTCAAACCCTTTGTGAAGCCAGACTTCACTTGGGTGCCTATACCCCACACATGAAGTGCATTGCATCCACTCAGGCTTGGGCTGTCAACAAGTAGAATCCATGATTTTCTTTGAGTCATGTTGAGATCATCAATTGATCATCACTGCAAACATGAAAGTATAGTAACCTAACATTACTGTTGTTGTTGTGTTGTGTTGATTTGTAAATTCAGGGCTTGGGGAACAACAACAAATATCGCAAAATTCTCTCTGATCGGGAGAACATCACTGAAGACTTAGTTGATGATTTCGTATATAAGTACTTGGAGGAAGTAGAAAATGGAACATGGAAAGAAGGTGGTTGGTCTGACTGGACAAAACTGGGACAACAATTTCCACTTCGCACTTACTCTGTTTCCAAACTTGCAGTGAATGCTTATGTGAGTGCATTGCACAATAGTTTTGCTGCTGGTAGGGGAAGAAAATTAGGGCAACTTGTCAATGTCTTCAGCTGCTGCCCTGGTCTTGTGGAGACAGACTTAAGTTTACTAGGTCACCCTGTACCGATGAAAACTCCTGAAAAAGGTGCTGATACCCCAGTGTGGTTGGCCTTGTATTCTCCCAAAGGAGGCTCTGGAAAATTCTGGTCTGATCGGAATGAAAAGGAGTTTTAGTATGTGTTGTTGATTACTGTACTAGGGATTGGAGTTCTACCCAAGAATATGGCAAGCCCAGTAGGGCAAGTTGTTGTTTCGATAAGTGGTATTAGGTTTTGCCAAGGCCTGTTTCACAGTGTAACCAGTGTTTTAGTTGACAATCTAAATTTCAGGTTTGTATCAGAATTGTTGATTCATTAAGATGGACACCCACAACAAAAAAAGAGTATAGCCAACGGATAGATGCCTCTCTTGCTTAGGAAAAAGGATGTAATAGTTCATGAATAGAACACAAAACTGGTTACTGTCTTTGGTCTAGTGCAATCTGGCCCACAAATAGCAAAAATACTTGGTGTAAAAATAGAAAGGTTGAGTGTGAAAAGTAAAGTGAAGTTGAGAATGCTTGATATTGAGTTCATTTTCAACTTGAATGGAAATAGTCTTCTATTTGGGCAGCACCCACAATCTACATTTGGTAAAATTTCCACCCCAAAAAACTAAGGATGGCACCTTACATAGAAGGTTCATTCCTCCCATAATAAGTTACCTTAAGCATAAGGTTCCTCCTCCCCTAGCTTGCTTTGCTTTCAGCATTTTTTTTGGGGTTAAGTTTGCTTTCTTCAAGTGGGCTTGACAAGGGCTCCTTCTTTCATCCCCGTTACTGTCATGGTACTGAAAAAGGTCCTGAGCTTAAACAATGAGTGCATTTTTAGTAATTGCTCGATTATTAGCTTCTGCATCTCCTCTATACAAGACTCTTGCGAAGCATTTGTAGTTTCACAATTTTGTCCAGCAATTACAACAAAAAGATCACCCAGATTTTGAAACACCATACAATTAAAATAATTTTAAGGACAAAGGGAGGAAGAAAATGAATTTTCAATATTCCCTTCATACCACATTAAGGAAACTCAAAGAGGCAACCATAGCAATCAAAACAAATGAACAAGAGTTGCAAGAATCACATCTAACACCAAAATATGGAATTGTCGAAATTAGTAGAAGGTTAAAACTGCAGATTTTTAGATGTGTGCAACTTGTCATGTTGAAATGTAAACGCTAAGGTCCACCAAGTCTTTCAATCTGATTCAAATCCAGCTAAAACATGTAACTCCTCATATAAAATCAGGTAAATGACCAATGTAATGTTTGGATTGAAAGATTTTCACTAAGAAGGAGACCTATTGATAATAGCATTCTTGTTATTCTGTAAACACAATCACAAGCTGCTTTGGAAAATGAAAATTTTGATGATGAGTTTGCCCCTTAAAGAGTTGGGCCAGGGCACCTTAACGACCCCTCCCAGAATTGACCCGAACAACATGTGGACTGAGGAATAGTCTAATCTGGGCAAGCTCAAAGCTTTGGCTTTCCAAAAGTCATTTAAAAGGGGCCCTTTGAATGTAAAGGTGCCAATAATCCTAGCGTTCTAGAAAAAATAATCATGTTTAAGAAAAATATATAATATGAGTAATTTCAAGAGGGCTAGATATTTTTCACTCTTTTTGCCAATAATCCCAACCTTTTTGGTTTAAAATGGGTAGTATCATTATATGGAGTAATCTTCTACAAAAGGCTATTATAGAGTATTTCTTGTTTCACATTAAACCTTTCAGGTTCATGCAACTTTTTAGGCTGCATTGGAGGTTGCCGGCATACATGAGCATTTCAATCTAAGTTGCAACCAACTTCAAATTTCAAGAGGAATGTAATATGCGAACTTTGGCTCAGTAACAAGTGGTAACGTCGTAGGCAATCATTTCATAACTATAACATTGATCATTTTGTACACCTAGTTTATGTTAGACACTAGGGTTACTAAAGGTACATTCTCAAGTTCATGCCCCAAACAGATTGTCTCTGTTTTTTTCTCGTCTCATTTGTGGATTTGTTTGTCCATCCTCTTGAAGGTTTTAGATCGTGCCCCCCTATGCTTCAACCCTTTTGTTATTTGTTCTTTGGGTTGTTTTTTCTTTGTAGGGAATGAGGACCTTCACAGAAATATAAATAATAGATCAGTTGTTAGACACTCTATCAATTTGTCATCACTCTGCCTTGTTACATCTCTAGTCAACATCATAAAAGCTAAATCCAATACATAGAGAAATTTCTGTAGGACCCTAGTGTATCGACTAATCCTACCATAACCAAAGCCATTTTTTGTAATTGCAAATTAGGTCATATGAATGTTGAAGGCCTACACTGTTTCAAAAAGAGAGAGAGAGCTTTAGGAATACCCAAGCTCCTCGAAACATAATGTCTCACTTGTGAAATATGTTTCAAAGGGCAACAGTTGAGATTTTTTTTTCCAAAAGTGAACACATGGAAAGTAGAAAGAGTCTTTGATCTTGTACACACTAAGAGTTGTGGGCCCTTCATAGTCCAGTCCTTTGGAGTAGCCAAATATTTTATAACCTTCATCAATGATAGGAACATGACAATGGCGATAAGGACCTTAAAAACAAAGGTCAAACTCTCAAACATTCTAGGAATTCAAATATATATTGAATAAAAAATCGAGAAGAGAATAGGATCCTTTAAATTTGATAATGGAGGTGAATTTAATTTTGCAAACTTTATTGATTTTTGCAACAAAAAGGGAATAAGAAGGGAATTGAGGCAAGCCTATGTTGGAGTTGCAAAATATTGAAACTGCATAATTCAAAAAATTACAAGATGCATAATATTAAAAGGAAATTTCCCCAAGGTTCTCTAGGGAGGTTCTCTAGGTTGAGTTAATACATTCAACATGTTACATGCACTATAAGAAAACTTGTTCATCGAAACCACATTACTCTGCAACTAAATTTTTTTAAAAAAATCATAAATAACTATTATGCATTTTTTAAAAAATTATTACAACTATTGTGCAACTATCTCCTTGGAAATACGGGGTTTTAATAAATAAATTGTCACGTCAAAAAATCAATTAATCCTATTGTAATTGCAATTGAATTGAAAATGGGTTTTCTATATGATAATTTATACACATCATATATACATATGTAGTCAACCATGTTTGATTTTTTCAGGAATTGTGTTATAATTACATGTGACACCTATTTTAGAACTATTTTTAATGTATCATTAAAACAACAACTATGTTGAATTAATGCGCAATGTACATACATGTGATTATGCCATGTGTTCACATTTCCACCAACCATTATAAAGATACATTTGTAATTAATTTTTTACTACAATTTCCATTGATATAATTAATAGGGCCACTAATGCGCCACTACTAAAGTATTATTGTTCAATTATGTTATGAATATAGCGCAACTTTTTATAACTTAATAAGGATACATATTCATATGTAATGTTTTATAAAAAATTAATGTTTCAATAATTTGATTATTAAATATTAATTATGTTTAATACATTTACTTATTATGAACTTATTGATTATACTAAAAATTTGACTATTAATATGAATAAATAAATTTAATTCATATAATTAAATTTACATTAACTAAAACATTAATTAATTAATTATTAATAATAAGATAAATATGTATCCAAATTGGTGATATTTCATAATGAATTAGATCAATTATATAAGATAATTATTAATTATTTCAATTTATTAAATAATTAATTATTTGAAATAACAAACCAGTAACTTAGATTAATTTATATTTAGTTAATTAGATTAATTAATTATTTGGTATTTTATCTTGATTCATGAATTGATTAATTATAATTAACTAAATCATTGGTTAATTAATTCACATATTTAATTATCATATAATTAGTAATCTAATTATATAACTTACATTATGTAAAATAAACACAAAACATGTGGGAAAATCTTTCTATAATTGTAACTAAAGAACTACTAAAAGATTTAACCCATATGTTTTGTCTTTGAATCCCATGTTAAAAACTTTATAAAGAAGGCATGTTCTTATTTTTCACATTAAAATACATGTGTTTTGGGATGAACTCAAAAAATCTTAATAGCAAAGGCAAAACATAAAATTAAAAAATAAATAAATTCATGGCTATTCTTTACACTATTAGAATTCCAAGTTTTTCAAAGCAAGTTTTTTTATAAAAAAAAACCCCAAAATGACAAACATAAAAAAACCTTCTAGCTTTTGAAGACAAGTCAATTTTCACAAGTCCACTTTGACTAGGATGGTTTTTTTGACCAATCGTAAGGTGGTGCTTTTGATCGGAATTTTTTATCGGTACCTTTTGACCAATGGTCAAATGTTATTAGTAACATATAACCAATAAATTTTTTTTCCACTAATCATTTATTTTAAATACAACATCATTTGATGTTAACATGTGGCACCATATGAATGTTGCCACATGGTAACATTATAGATTGCCACACGACAACATTATGTGCTACCATGTGGCAACATTTGTATGGTGTCACATGTCAACACATTGTTACATGATAAAATGTTAAGTCCCTTTACATTGTATGTACATGTATCCACCACCAAGTATGCAAATTCATTCACATGAATTGCCCAACTTTTTGTTAATGAAGCTTATGCAACATTTTGTTTTATTTTGTTTATTATGAAACAATTTGGAAATCCCAACTTTGGCATTTTTTTAATTTTAATTTTTTGTTCAATTGAAGCAAATAAAGGCATAATCTTGTAGTTTATTCAAAGATCTAATCAATAAAATCAATATATTTTGTAAATGTTCAAATAAGTTCTAAGAAAATATTTTTAAAAATAGTAAGTTGATGACAAATTTCAAAACTTGTTAAAATTTGATTCTTCCATTTCAAACTCCATTCATTAAACTACGTAAGGTACATGTCATAGGTAGGTGGGTAGGTAAATGGGAAGGTAGAAGAGGTAGGTAGGTTGTAGGGTGAGAGGGAGGTGGGAGTTAGGAGGTAAGTAGATAGTAGGTATAATACAATTGTAACTAGGTAGGTTGAAGGTACACAAACTTAGGTAGGTTGTACGATGTTAAACAAGTAGGTGGATAACTTGTAGGGCCATGGTAGATGGGAGGTAGGAGGTGGGTTATAGGTAGGTAGGTAAGCAAGTAGGTAATATATATGTAAATAGGTTGGTGGGTAAGTAAGTAAGTAGTACAATCTAGGTAGGTAGGTAGGTTGTAAAATTGTAGGTGGGAGGTAGGTGTGTAATATGCATTTTAAGATGTTCCATTTGATTAGAGAAAATTGGTCATTTTTATTATTAATGTCAATTTCTTATGTTCAATTTGACTAAATATTTCATTTGACTAAAATCCATTCATTATTTTGACTAGGGTTGTTTAACTTGACTAAATGTAGTGGTTGAATAAATCATTTTAATCAAGTTGGTTAGTAAAAAATTACATGCCTTGAACCTTTAATCAAAATGGACATGTACATTGGTAAAAAAAGACCAGTTAGTCAACTTGGAGTGTTTGAAAAACCTAGAATTCTAGTAGTGTTAATTCATTTAATCAATTTTTTTCCTACCTATTTACCTATTCAGTTGAGTAAATAGGTCCTATTTTTTTATTTATGTATTTACGTATGTAAATAGGTAGGTAAGTAGGTAGGTAGGTAGGTCCTAAGTAAATACATAGATATGTAGGTCCTAAGATTTACCAACGTACCTACCTATGGTTATGTATGACCTACCTAGCTATTAAAATAGATTTTTACTTTTATTTATTTTTAGCAAAATACAATTAATATGCCATGTCGCAATTTTTTGTTATGCCACATGTCACAATCTTAGACCATCATTAACAATCATAATGAACAATGGAGATTGATATGTCCAAATATATATATATATATATATATGTCCAAAAATTTCCATAGTGCCACTTTTAAAATTTTAATGGATGGATGACAATTAATGACATTAGCATGACATCATGGGTGCAATTATAATGGAGTTGCATAATAGATTAAAATAAGTTGTTTGATAGAGTTACAATTGAGTAGCAATGAATTGCACTATATATATGGTGAGTTGCAACTTTGCGACTCATGTGACTTGTCTATTAACACTCATAATGTATAATTATAGTGAATTGCAAATGTTTGATGCAACTCAAAAATTGAATTACAAGGCCAATTGTAAAACACCCTTTTTTTTGTAATGATACTAAACATATAAGACATTAAAGACACTTGACCACAAAACACCTTTGGAAACCTTGCCATGAAAAAACCTAACCTAAGAAAACTTAAGGTTTTTGGAGCTCAAACATACATCCATGTTCCTAAATCAAAAAGACAAAGTAGAGGAACACTTTGTGAAAGGAATTTTGGTTGGAATAAACAAAAGGAAAAAAGTTACAAGTGTTACATACTTGCATTAAAGAAAGTGGTTAGCTTTAAGGATGTATTCATAGATGAATAAAGAAACCCATGCACCATTTGGATGTAAGAAGACATGAGGGTGAAGGCATGAAGATGTTGTTGAAAATGAAATGAGAAAAAGAGGATGCATGTTTGCCTCCTTCCAATTGGAATACATAATGTCAAGGCGAAAAAAGTAGTAATTGTTTGATAATGCCCCTGGCATGCATCATGTTTCTTGAAAGTAAAATCCCAATTGAAATCAAAATACAAAAACCTTATCCTAGTGAGAATAACAACCTAAAGCAAATGAATTATTGACAAGCAATTAACCCATTTGAATGTACCAAAGGAAGAAAAGAAAAAATGTCTAGGAACCCATGAGGTCCACTATTACACAACTCAAGCTTGCCAAATTGAAATATTACATCAATTTAATGAATGGAACAAGCCCATCTGTTTCCTTTTCAATGCAATAAACAATGATAGGTCAAGAAAAGCCATGAAACAAGAAATGGAAGCTATTTCTAAAAACTAAACTTGGTCATTAATGAAATTACCCCAAGGTCATAAGCTAATATTGGTCAAATGGATTTTTAAAATTAAAGAAAGTCAAGACAAACATATTAAATATGAAACTTGTTTGGTGGCATAGGGATGCAAAGAAAAAATCTGAAATTAATTATGAAAATGCATTTTTTTATATGGCAAAATGGACTACCATTAAGCTAGTCCCATCCTTTGCTATCACACAAGGTTGGGAGCTTCACCACACAAATGTTCACTTAGCCTTCCTAAATGGGAAGATTGAAAAAGAAATTTACATAAAATAACTTCCATGATATGTTGTCCAAGGACATGAAGAATTGGTTTACAAGCTTAAAAAAACCTTGTATGGATTTAAGCAAGCCCCAAAGGCTTGGTTTCAAACAATTAACATTTATTAACAAATCAAGGACTAACAAAAGCACCTAAGATATAAACCTATAATAATTAAAGAACTAGGAACAATCATTGCTTGTGATTGTTTATGTCAATGACTTTTCATCATTGGTAATAACACGACCAACATCAACTAGATCAAGCAAGATTGAAAAGTTAGTTTGAAATGTCAAATTTGGGTTTCACTTTTAAATACCAAAGGCTTAAAATTCAAAAAATGGCCTTAAGGAATATTTCTTCATCAAAAATCATTCAATGCAAGTCTACTTGTTGAATTTGGCATGACAAATTATAATCCCTTGAACAATACACCATTGGTTGAAGGTTTGAAACTACAAGTTAACACTTCGAAGTTAACCAACTACTATCAAAGCCTAGTTGGTAAGTTGATATTTCTAACAAACACAATACTTAATATTGCATTTGTAAATCTTGTGAGTAGATACATGCAAAAACCTCAAGAGCCACACCTAAAAGCTACCAAATCAAACCTTTGGTACCTCAAAGGGACCATCAACATAGGTGTCGCAACCCCACTTTGGGCTAAGTGTGAGGATGAAACTCACACTTCCAAAAGTGGGAACTTGGAGTCCTCCGGGACTCCCAAAAACTTAGAGCTTGATTGCAGGGGTTAAAACACCTCACATTGGGGTGTTTTTTATACCATTGGAAAGGTCTTGAAATGTAGATGTCCAAAATGGCCTCACATGAGCCATTTGGACATCTGCAGCCTAAGTTATGAGCAAAAGAAGGGCCGGGAGTCAAACTGATAGTTTGATTCCCGACCACTAAAAGTCGGGAATCGACCCGATCCCGACGTTTTCAGGAGGAGTGCTACATGGCGTTGGAAAGCTCTCAAAGAGAGCTACAAGATTGCTTCAAACCTCATCCCAATCAGAGGTCTGAGCAAGAAATTATGGATGCCCAAAATCCCGGGAGTCCAACTCGAGACAATTTCGGGACTCCTCCTTGGGAGTCCTGGGAAAAAGTGCCATTCGAATGTAGCCCCTACGGGGAGCTACAGAGAATACTATATGGGGGAAGGTGATGGCTTCCCCCGAATTTGGGCCGTGGTGAGTCAAGTGAGTCCAAGGTCGCCCGTGGCTAATCCCAACACCAAAAAGGTGCATAATGAGTTTTAATCAACTTGTGGTTGGTTTTGGATGCAGGATCGAGTAACTAAGTAGTTTCTCCCTCTTCCTAGTCTAATCCCGGAACTTCTAGCACGCCCCTCTCACCCCCTTTAGTGCTGGAAGTTGGGAGCGGCCCCAAGTTCCAACTCCTTCCGCATTTCCACATAGTTAGACCCTCAAATGGGTCTACCAAGGAACTTGGGAGCGCGTCAATAGGGTTGTTCCATAGAGGGGGAATAGGTTTTGCTCTCACTAAATTCACTAATGTACATTAGGGAGAAAATGCAAATTCAAGAAAATCAACTAAAGGGTACATCTTTTCATTAGGAGGAATTTTAATCACTTGGAACAAAAAAAAATTTGGGTGTTTTTATCATCTACAAAGTTTGAATAATGGCAATCATGGAAGTTGCAAAAAAAATGAATTGCTTTTGGATTTATTTTGTTGAGTTTAACATGATTAATGTTTCGATAATGCCCATATATTGTGACAATGAAAGTTACATCAAAATTGCCATGAACCCAATATACCATTCCAAAACCAAACACTTCACTATTCACCTTAAGGACATACAATAATTTACAAAAATCAAAACAATCAAGGTCATTCATGTCCCATTTGTAAAACAACTGGTAGAAATATTCACAAAAGCTCTAAACAAAAAAAAAATTCTGCAATGCAAAGACTTATTGAGAATGATAATTTGAAAACAATGCAAAAATGTCCAAATTCACTCAATGAAGAAACCAACATTCCAAGTTGTGTTTTTCCTCCTTTGTGAGGTTGTTTAGCCATTGCTCATAACACCAACATGACTTTTCCTCTAGCTCCTTTTGCCTTGCTTGCCACACCTTTGAAGCATCGATTCATTTTTTGCATTGCTTATAAACAAGTCACAAAATCCTAAGTCATGAAATCTTTCCACTTCAAGCACCTTGGGCCACAACTTTTAGAACACCAACTCATCTTTGGAGTGCAAGAAAAAAAAGGATAACAAGATGTTGACAATTGAAAACATAATAAACATTGTTTGGAACTATCTTACCTTCTTCAATCTTTCCTCCATATTTGGAATTACCAATTTTGATGTTTCTATTTAGGATACTTTGCATACCATTTTGAATGGAAAAAACCAAAAAAAGGAAAATATAACAACTTCTATTAAAATTCACTCAAGTTCTCCATTTAAAGCTAAATTTGTGTCTTTATATCTGGTCTAAGTTTCAAAATAACTAGATCATTTATTAAAAGTTGAGAGATGGTGTTAAACATTAGGGTAATTAAAGGTACATTATAAAATTCATCCCTCTAACAGATTGTGTTTGGTTTTGCTTCATTTCATCTATGGACCTATCTATTCGTCCTTAACAAGGTTCTAAACCTATGTCCCCCTATGTTTCCCCCCTCTTCCTATTTATTCTTTGAATTGTCTCCTTTATGGAAAGAGAGAGGACCTTCACAATAAGTATAACTAACAAATTAATTGTTGGTCATTTTGTCCATATGTTATCACCCTACCTTGTTGCATCCATAGTCAACATCATAAAAGCAAAGGCCAATAGCTAAAGAAACTTTTAACAAATTTTAATGCTATAATTAAATCTTTTGTGGATCATATATGTTATCATTCATTGCCACCTTATTCCTACTTTGTATGTGTGAGACCATGTTAATTTAATTCATTTCTAGTGGGTGCCCGTGACCTTCGGCCATTGTGAAATCCCCAGGTTTCCTTAAACTTGGTTCATGTTTTAGTATTTTTTAGAAACTTTTAACTTTTTTATTTTTTTATTTCTATGTGTTTTCTATTATTATTATTATTTTTTATAATAAAAATAAAGTGTTTCTTTTTCACTTTTATGTATATTTTTATTTGGATGCAAGTTTGAAGTTTGGAGAAAGAAGACACACCTCATTCTTTTTCAAGTAGGGTTTTTCTTCAATATTTATAAGTTTTATTTTTTTTAATTTTTTACTCTTTATTTGGTTTCTTCATTTTTGGAATTTTTTTTCTTTTAAAATTATTTTACTGTATTTCCCTTTTCTTGTTTCATTTGTTTCGATTCCTTTTTTATAGTTTTTGTGTTTTTACTATTTTTTTGGTTTATGTTTTTTCATGTTTTTATTTTTTCTATTCTTATTTTGTCTATCTTCATTTTTTTCTATTTTTATGTATTCATTTATTCATTTATTTTGTTTCTATTTTCTTTTTCAAAAATATTCTAGTTTTTTTAATATATTCTATAATGAAAATAATTTATAAAAAAATTGTATTTTTGTTTGATTAGATGCAAGTCCCCCGGTTTTCCCCAAGGATTTCTTTAATAGAAATGGCACCTCGCCCGGCCCCCCGCAACGGCTGCCCTGGCCGCCCTGCCCTGCCATGTTTGTCACCACAAATAGACACCACTGTTGCTTTTATATATAAGATTATTATTCTAATTGATTTTTGTACCCAAAGGAATCACTAAAATCTCTAACTACACTTTCCACATGGGATAGTCATTCCAATGCTTAAGAATTGGATTGGAAATCAACCTTTTACATTTCAAATTGCGTTGTATTAAAGGGTCATTCAACTATCCACAATTATTCAACATATTTTAGAAACAAATATTGTCCAAACCCGAAGCTTGTCTATTGGAAAACAAAGTGGGAACTTATGTTTCTCCTTTCATCCAACTGTTAAGGAAGCAATGATGTAGTTTGTTCATTTTGTTTGTTTTGTCATATGGAGATCTCCCAACAACAAGCCTTGGGCTTTGTTCTTGGTACAACTTGAATGTGCTGGATGTGTAAGGGTGCATTGAGGTCATTTTGTGATGTTAGACCCTATAATACAGGAATTAGTAAAATTTGAGTCTTTCATCACCTGATATTCAATGAAATTTAAATTTAATTTTTTTAGAAAATTTTGGAATGCATTCTTAAATAGTGTTGTTGGAAAGCCTTCAAATGAGTACAAGTACACCAAAGTGACTTTGTAATTTTCAGGCCTATGGTGCAGGAGAACTACTGAATTTTGAGTATTTTATGTGATTCAGAATTTGATAATCAGATTTCAAGCTTTTAGTGCAATTGGGTTTCACACAAATGCATATATTGTGCTTGCAATACTCGTTCAAGAGCACAGGCCACACCAATAATGTTGCAAGGTGATTTTATGGAGGTACTAAGGTAATGTTGAGCCAAGATTAGGGTTTGGGTATCCGAGTCTTGGTGGATGGAAGTTTATGATGGATGAGAGGCAGATGGACATGCATGTTAGGGGCTGTTGCATGGGAATAGTTGACAAAAGGCCATTAAAACAAGGGGATTGGGCTATGAGGGGACACCATCACAAAAGAGGGAAAGGGAAAATCCATTTCTTTCTTCACAAAGTATCATATCTTGTCTACAAAACCTTTTGTAGATTAAGAAATGGTTTCTTTCTAATTTGCATATTTCCTCTTTTCCAAAATTCTATAATTGGATTTACAACTATTAAATAATGGGCTACTATGATTCTCTTGGACGAAGCAAAACATTTCTGGAAAAATCTTCAGATCACCAATACTTAAATGTGTTTTTCAGGGTGATATGTGATCATTATCTGGTGCAGCCACATTTCATCAATTGATGTTGTCCATTGTTTGAAATCTTGTTGATTTTTGTGAAATGTGTGGATCACCTCATTTTATGTTGAAGCCATTTCATTGAGAATTGATCACCACGGATCCTTAATGTCCAATTCACAACAGATTTGGTGACAGTTTTGTGCAAGATATCTTGAATGTTTATATTGTGAAAACTACCAGATGGGTCATATGATTACTCAATATTCAAGTAAAGAGAAGTTGCACTGATGAACAATTCTTGAGCAAGGAGATGCAGTCACAAATGATTTGTGAAACAACTCTTGTAGTGAGAGCATCACAAATGTGAGTGCAATGTGAGTTAAATGACAAATGTGACGGCATCTACTAATGAGACACAAAAGAATGCACCAGCTCATGGTCATAACTGTTTTGGTGATGGATCTAGAGAGCCACCACCTCCTTCAGATGAGAAAGAGCCTTGGGTTTCACCATTTGACAACATCCTTAGAAAATCTACACCTACAATTCCCAGAGCTAGGAAGATTTCCAAAACCTGTTCCAGACTTCCAAGAGCCCTATCAGCCCCAACATCCCCAACAATGCGATCAGGAACTTCTACACCTGCAAGGCCCAGTTCACAATCTCCATCACCAAATCAGAAACCATCAGGCACAAGGTCGACATGTTGGGGTTCTTGCATGGGATCCAGAAAAAGGACCCAAAAAGCTCGTCCAAAACTTCCTATAGAGTACACCCCTGACACCATACCCCGAAAACATACTCCTCCTGATTACAGTTCCCCCACTTGCAGCCGATCAGCAGAGCTTCAATCCCCCACAGGAAAGAAGAAGATTCCTAGGTTAGGAATTCTCCTCATATACCCACCTATAAGTTCATGCCTTCATGTTTGCAACAGCAAAGACTCATAATAAAACTTCTCATGAATAGTGATGATGTATGCATAAGAATTTCAACATAAAGAATGAATTTTGAGTTTTTTTTTTTCATGGAATCAACATGATATATCAATCGCTTTTCCAACTCTACATGTTTAAAAAGTCTCATAGAACTTGAAAATTAAGCCATAGATACACACAGAGACTAATCTCATAGAGTTTTCAGAAATTGGATTAATCTGGCTTGAATTATGACAAAGATAGTTGCAAATTTGAAGAATTGAGGACTAATTAAGCCTTCTTCAACCTTGAGGACTAAAGATGGGGACATGGTTGGCTTATTGGGCAGTAAGTCGAGGTGCACAATATCATGACAAGAATTTGGCAAATTCTCAAAGGAACAAAATCGCTGCTCCAATGCACCTGATGTGGTTGCTTTCCTTCGATATTTGTCAATGCACTCCAATCCTACAACAAATTCTTTGTAGTTTTGTATACAGATTAATACTCTTTTAGTGCTACAAAGTGGTGCAATTGCAAAGAGGTTGTTGCAATTTAGTTCAAACAACCAGCAATCACCAAACCTCATTGTAAAATGATTATTTTGTGGTATGTTGAAATTTGGAATTTGTGGAAAGCACAAAACAATAATGTTTTCATAAATCATGGAATTTGAGCAGATGTGCAAATGTAAAGGGCAAGATGGGTGTCCTTCATATTCCCAAATATTCACCAACAACTTTGATCAATCCAACATCAACTAGAAATTAGCTGGAATTGTTATGATCTTAGTAAGGGGAACTGGATTCTTGAAGAGAGTAAAATGCTAAAACTCGGTAACAGTATCAAATCTTTCAGAATTCAAAGAAACTAGAGTGTACTACATAGTGATAAGTATGCCTGTTACATTATAGATAATCATCGCCAGTACAGCTACATCACAATTATGGAAGAAAAAAAAACCTTGATGGCATCTTTGATTTGTCAAATGCTTCAGTTTCCATGGAGGGGTTGGGACCTTGTTTGATTGTCAGTTGCACATGTTTTCTGTTGAACTCAATTAAATACTTGGCTACAAGATGCCTGCAAAGTTTTCAATTTTGTTATGAACAGAACCAATCAAGCTGTTCAATCAAGCTTGCCAAAATCAATAAATCAAAAGTGAAAATTTGTCTCTGCAACCCTTTATAGCAAGGGTTGTTCATTCCATGCCAAACAAGACAAAGAACCATAGTAGGTGATGAAATACTCATCATCACTAACAACTTCTCTTCAGTCTTGCACATTGTTAAGGCAAACCTCATGAGTAGGACCAAAGTGACCTTGCGACCACAGAGAAGGAAGGGGAGGCCTCTAAATGTTGTGAATGCAATTGTTACACTTCCAAACAACAAACAAATATTAGATAAACAAGCTTTACCTCTTACTAAGAATGAAAGCACATCTGGATCAAACACAAAACAAATGAAGCGAACTGTAGACATTTGAATGTTGAGTGCAACATGAAAGAAAATCAATCTTTAATGTGGATTAGTATCATACTGATACACATGGGAAAATTGGGTGCATACAAAGTGGGTTGGACAGGAAGAGTTAGAACGAAGGTGGTAATGCTTGCAAAAAAGTGATCAAGGTTCAATTTGGTGTTCAAACATGCAGCAACTACTGGATGATATGGATGCCGAGTATGGGGCTACATGATATATACTCCTACTGAATGCTCAATTCTTTGCACATGGCAACAGCATATACAGCAGCAGAGACCTGTGCATTCAAATAACAGAATCCCAAACCATAAACCCTAACCCTAATGTTTGTTTCTTGTCAAAGATTGCATGCCAACCAATTTGGTCAATGGGGGTTATGGATAGAGAAACCAAAATCAAAGCGACAAGTTAACAAAAACACTAAAGGCTTCACAAGTGTACTCAAATTTCTGCACAGCAAAAAATCAATATAGATAGCAAGATCAGCTAATCTCTTCACATTGTGTAATCTGTTTTCCCCATAAGATCATGCACACAAACTCTAAGTGCAAAGTAAAATTTCATTTGAGCATACATGGGTTACATGGATACATCTTATCTTAAAATTGATGATGTGATGACACAAAATTTAGCTGCAAACTTCTATACAGATATGGCACATTTTTCTCTGTCAAGCCAACAGGAGCACTTGGGAAAACCTTTGTAATTTAGGTTCACTAATCCTTCCTTATACTTACAAAATTTTCATGAATTTGGGTAACGCTCAATATTATCAAATTACTGCCAATTCTTTTGGGCATCAGTCTGAAGGTTTGCATCTGTTTTACTTCTCATTTCTAAGCCCACTCATTGTCTGATAAGTATCCAAATTTTCCTTCCCCTTTACATATAACCCACTTGACTACATAATGCATCAATAAGCAGCTCACTGAATAATGGCTTTGCCCTGTAAATGACATCCATGAGGATGATAAATATTCAACATACTAAATTGGATCCTTCAGTTGAGGCAGAAATATTTCTGTAATGGGCTCCATGTGACCCTAGAATTGAGGGATAACCTTCTTTGGCCTGTTTCTAGGCGCATCACAATGTCTCTACACTGAAAGGCAGAGCCTATAAAACCAACTTGACTGTGACTCAAATTGTATATTCTTTTGAAGAAATTTTGAACAACAAATGGATGCTGATGTACCAATAAGTCCCCCTTCTAGTGAACCTGTTTTCCGTAAAGGAAGAGGTTTGAGAGCATTACAGCTGAGAAGAAAACCGAGTTGGAAGTGAGTTTTTTGTGTGAATAGAACAACAATTTGGCCACATCGAGAAGCAGCAACATAATCAGCATATAAATCTTCTGTGGTGACAGACTTGACAAGAGACCTCATATTTCAGCTGGATTGAAGACTTACCCAATTTGATCTGTGTGCTTGATCAAATGATATTGATCTGGATTGATCCAAAACTTGCAATGGTATTCTGACCCAGAAGCTGAATACTTGGCATCGAGTCAAGGATTTGAAGAAGGTTTGGAGAATGACATAGCCATTTTACAAATCATCTCTGAGGAACACATCTTGAACCACAAGTCTGTGGAACAAAATCCTTAGACGAAATTGTAATTGGGTACAGCAAATTCTTTTGCCAATCCTCCCGATCCCACTTTTGCATGCCTTGCATATACACAATCCAAATTCCAACCCAAAAATTCTGATCCAAAGTTTGTTGAAATAAAAATCTTTGAAGAGATTGCAGTAGTAGCTCCAGCAATTTGCAGAAATTGGTTGTAAATTGGCTGCAAGTTGGTGTTGCAACATTTTATCGTCTGTGGGGTCCTGCAAGTCCTACCAAAGAATTTTGAAGTTGTGTGATAAGTTACTTTGGGCCTGATGATCTTTCCTCTTTGGGGCTGGACCCAAATGTTGTCAGCATCCCAAGTTCACTGCCAGACAATCTTGTAGACACAAAAACTTTGACCAAATTCTTCACTTGAATTTTCTTTCGAATTTGGGTACAATAAAACCCAAGGTAGAGAATTTCTTTGTGAGTAGTAGTTGCAAGTAGAGGAACCTTTCAAATGTTGTTGTCACTTTCCCTCCCAAGAAGCCTCCTCCTCTCAAGTGTACCTACAACAACCATGAGAAAAACCTCTTCAGCAACCTTGCACATGAAAGATCATTCCAAGATGGAAAAATCTGAAGAAATTCCCTTGCAAATTTGGACTCAACAATATTTGAAGAAACCTCACAGGCTTTTGTAATTTAGAATCTGACCAACAATGTCTGCCTTACCAAATTTGTCCCAAATCCCAACTCAGAATGGTGTGAGAGTTTTTTGCTCAAACAATTCTCGAAGATGAATTACACAGTGCCTGACCAATTTCTCCACTAATTAAACAATTTTGTGAAAAGCTGTCTGTCACCAAAGCAAAAATAAAATAAAATCAACAATTTGTGAGATTTCTGGATGGGATTCAGATGTTGTTGAATGCAAAGAGAAAACATCAATCAGGTCCTGTAGTGCAAGGTGAAGAATCCAATTACAAACCTTTGAGGAAGATGCAATAGCAATCAATTGTCTCTCGTATGCTTGATGAGATGCAATCAGTCTATGCACAATTTCAAGCATCCTTATTGAAAGCTCAAATCCAGTTCAAGCTTCAAATAATGGAGAGCTTGGCCCACTCCTGTCACCCTAGTCTCATCCCAAAGCTCCCACTCACCCCTCTTGTCCCAGTGCAAGAAGCGGAGTGTGCCCCAGCTTCTTCTTTCTTTCCACCATCATCTCCTCCCCAATTGCTTTGAAGAATGGAGAGCATGGCTCACTCCAATTGATCATCATCATCTTCTTCCCAATTGCTTTGAAGACTAGACCGAGAGCTTGATTCACTCCTCATCATCATCTATCCCCATTTGCTTTGAAGAATGGTGTAAAGCTTGGCTTCTTGGGCTCACACATAGTGATCATCATCATCATCTCCCCAATTACTTCGAAGAATGGAGATCTGACCATCTTTGAGCAACAATTCTTCATCAAGCTGTTGAAGACGACGATTCAAGAGCTCCAATTCCAAGCTCATGTGCAAAGCCTCTTGAGCCATGCTGTCTCCTTCCTTGCGCAGTTCATCCCTCTCTTTCGCAACCAAAGCAAGCTCTTTACTCTTTTGTTTGGAGGCAAGTGTGCTCTTGTCCAAGTCAGTCTCGAGTTCCTTCATCAGCTCCACCCTCCGGTTGAGCTCCTTCTCAAGCTCAGACAATCTGAGGTACGCATCTGCAAGGGAGCACAGAAGCTCATACCTCTCCAGACTCAATTCCTCTTGATCTTGCAGCAACAAAGTGCAGTGTGCTTGAGATTGTCGCAGATCTTCTTCCAAGGAAACTACATACTCTTGAAGCATCAGCTCGCACTTGGAAGCTCCTGCAAGCTCCTTCTCCTCCTCGTCTTCTGCTAGCTGCGTGATCAGGTGGTGTGTGATCAGCTTGGAGCGAGACTTCGATGTCGCAGCAGCAGCAGCCCCGGCGGTTTTATGTCGTAACCTGTCGAGCAGAGCTTTATTCTCGAAGCGCAAGAGAGTGGTTTCACGCCTTGCAGCAGCCAGTTCTCTCCGCAGATCGTCAGCCGCCGTCTCCAAGTCGCTTAACCTGTACAACTCCCAGCTTTGAAGCTGCAGCAGCTCCTGATCATTGTTGTTGTTCATCTTCTTCTTCTTCTTCTGCTTCTTCTTCTTGCAGCTGCCTAGTGCTGCTGCATCATCATCATCCTTGAAGCAGCCATGATGATTCTTGAGCGCCTGTCGAAGCCCATAGAGACTCTTCTCATGGTTCATGCAAAGCTCCTGCAATCCATCCACCGATTCTTGAAGAACTCTCATCTTTTCTTCGTCGTCGTCCTTCTTGCGCGCATAATTCACGTCTGCACGTAGCAGCTGATCTTTTCCTTCCAAATCACGATGAGTCTGCTGCACCGCGTTATGGCCAGAAGCTGCTGCTACAAGCCCGGCGCATCGACCGTCCTCATGATCATCAGTGCCCGAGCGCTGCTGCTTGCAGAGGTCGGCGATCATAAACTCCGCTCGCTCCAGCCTCTTGCGAAGCACATCCACGTGCATCTCTACCTCGTTCACCTTGTCACTGAACACGGCCTCCATCGCCTTCATGCTCTCAAAGCTCCCAATTCTATGTAACCGCGCCGCCGCTAATTCCTGCTGCTCCTCCTGCTGCTGTTGCTGCTCTTCCTCCTCCTCCTCATCCATACTCAGGCTGCTGCTGATCCTCTCTTTCAAACCTCTATGATCACTGATCATCACCTTGACATGGGCGGCGGCATCATCATCATCAGCAGCAGCAGCATCACGTCCCTGCTGAGCATCATCATGCCAGTCCAAAACTTCTAGCAATCCACTTCCCGAAAATCTTCTTCTACTCTTCAACCCTACTAGCGTTCTTAATCCTGTCGATAAGGTTAGAGCACCAGCAGCAGGATGACCTACCACAGGGTGATGCGAATTCCCTTTCCCGGAAACAGTTTTCTTGCGAGATTCTGTTTCGATCACACCCGGCCACAACGTCAGCATCCCATGAGCAGCTAGTCCTTCTCCAGAAACGCCTACAAGACGAGCATGAGGCGCTGCAACATGGGTTACAACCTGCTCTTCAGTAGTACTATCTTCTGCATCCACAGCCAAGCTCTTACTTCCAATTACGCCAATACGTCGTCCATGATGCTCCAAAATTGCTACAGCTTCATGATCAAATCTAGTGTTGCAATTAGCAGCTCTGTCAAATTCCTGATCTTCCTCTTCTTCCATAACGACACGGATTTGTTGTTGCGGTCTTCTTCTTCTTCCTCCTCCTCCTCCTCCTCCTCCTCTTCCTATTCCTCCTCTTCCTTCTCCAACTCCTACTCTTCCTCTTCCTCCTCCTCCTCCTCCTCCTCCACCGCCTGTGGGCTGCAACGAGACTTGAAATTCCTTGATGATACTACTCCTCCACCTATGTGCAGCAACAACAGATGCGACATGATCATACTTGGCGAGAAGCTTGAAAACATAATCATGTTCTTCAATTCTTCACACACAGCACGATTACTCCCACCACAACAACAACAACAACAACAACATCATCACCATCATCATCATCAGCACAACATCTTGATGATCAAAAACCAAAAACCAAAAACTTCATCATGATCTTCATGACAAACACCAAAAACTAAGAAATGGGGATTTTGGGATTTGCACAAATTCTTCAGAAGCAAATTGACAAACAAACCGCCCCCCCCGCCCGGCCCCCTTTCACAGTTCTTTCGCCAGAAAAACGCCAGGAATGGGAACGTTCACACAAAAGTAAAAAAGTAGCCAAAAAATACAATAAAATAATTTTATTTTTATTTTTAAAGCAGTACAAATACATAAAAGAAACTACCAAACTCATCCATCATTCACACTAAAGTGCAAAGTAGCCAATAAAATAAAATAAAATAAAATAAAAAGAAATTTCTTTTTTTATTATTATTTAAAAGAAGGAGCACAAATTCACAAGAAACTAAACTACCAAGTTTCTTCATCTACCATTTACACAAAAAGTTCAAAGCAGCAAAAGACAGAAATTCTCTTGCAAAGATTTTTCATCCACACACACACCAAAAGAAGGAAAAAAACATAAATTATTTTTATTTAAAAAATTATTTATTTTTATTTTTATTTTTTAAAATTAATTTTTTTAATTCAAATTTTGTAATGTTGCTCTAGTGGTGATCATCCCATAAGTGTATATCTAGACAAATTTGGCAATACTCAAAATATGAAAATAGAAAATTTTGGTCACTCACCCTCTCATATTGTAGGCAATTGAGGTGATTTTTGACCCCCAAAATTTTTCAAAAAATCAGGGAATTTGCAACAAAATGTTCCGTTTACAAAAATATTTTTCACAAAACAGTGGAAAAATTTCACCACAAAAATAATAATTTAATAATTTTAAAAAATCATTGTACACACCTCATTGAATACCCGAAAAACATCATGTTTCGTAATTAAATTTTCAAACGTGTACGAAAATGAAACCGTAACTTAAAGAAAGAAGATGTGGTGTAGTGCACTTGTTCTTCACTTCTATCGGACACAAACAAACAAGTCCGATACTTAAACACTTCTTAGGTGGCTTTTTTAGTTGATCGACACCTTTTGGGTGGGTACGGAATCGTGACAAACTCTTTAATGTTTTTTTATATACTCGTTGCCCTAATTATTTTTTCACACAAAATAACTAACTAACTTTTCTTTTTTTTTTGCTTTTGGTTGTTGTTGTTGTTGTGGTGGTGTAAAGTGTAAAGGCGAGCAGCCCACCACGAGGAGTGTTGTTGAACGGCAACCACCGGGGCCCATTCCGTCCATGGGGGACCCATTTACATTGAAAATTGGAATGTGCCCGGATGTGCTTTGGGGGGGAGGGGGAGGGAACCCTTAGTTCGGATGTGAATGAATCAAATCGGTTCTTTTCCGTCAGGGCACCAACAATGAAAATTTAAAAAATTATTCATTTCGAGAATTGGGTCTTGTTATGGCGTCTCAAAAAATGCAGGTTGCATGCTGAGGACCCTTTAATATTGCTCGACGAAGAACTTGATCGGGTGGGTGGTCGGCACCAGGCTTGGTGGACCATCCTTGACCCGTTTGGTGTGACGAACAACAACTACCGATGATGGGTGCTCATGGAGGCCATACGGAATTTGACTTAATCCAGCTTATTATTCCTTTCGGTCCCAACATGTTCCCTTCAAGTTCCCAATGGGTTCCCATCACAGCTTCCTAATCTGTTCCCTAGGTTCTCAATGTGTTCCCCAAGGGTGTTCCCAATAGCACTAGGTAGTAAACCTACCTGGGGAAGGCTCGGTCAAAAAAGAGGATTGTCCGATTTCTTACCACATTCACAATGGTAGGATTCAATCGAAAGCTTTATTTTTATTCAAAGATTAGAGGGTCTTTGGTTCTCAAAATCAAAATTTTGTGTTTTTTGGGTAAATCTTATGATGTGTTCGGGTTCAACTACCCCTTTGTCGAGTCACATTGGTACCCAACTCTCTTTTTTTTTTGGGAGAAAAAAAT